>MDTE01097674.1_pt1 | contig 15215 bp, 10 predicted proteins | sample 811231 | NCBI WGS metagenome assembly MDTE01 (sample SAMN05326651, study PRJNA326480) | marine metagenome | isolation source: seawater | place: Indian Ocean: Red Sea | collected 2010 | reverse complement strand
TCAAGTTAGTTTCCAACCCTGCCTTTTTGGCACATTTGTGCCATGGTTAATGTTAAATCGTACTGGTCTCAGCATCTTGGTTCATCCAAATACTGAATCCAGTGTGCTCGACCACACAAAATATGCTCTATGGATGGGAAAGCCCTTGAGACTTCGGCTTAAAAGATTGGATCCGTAGCAAACCCGAATCAAAGCAGCAACTCAGAGAACGCACTACACGTAAACCAAACCAAAATACCCCACTAAAGCTCCGGCAACCTTGGTTGCCATCAGGACCCTAACAACATGGAGACCCATTATGAGAGAGACCCTTACAGCCAAAACCTGTACCCCGTGTCAGGGCGGCATACCACCCCTATCACAAAAACTTGCAGCCAAGTACCTAGAACAAACCGAAGGCTGGGAACTTTTGGAAAATAGCACCCTAATAGCCCGAAGTTATACTTTTGGAGATTTTAAAGAAGCAATGCAGTTCGTGCAAAAAGTGGGCGAGCTAGCTGAAAGCGAAGGACACCACCCTGACGTAGAGTTTGGTTGGGGCTACGCTAGGGTCTCTCTACAGACAAAGAAAATTAAAGGCCTGCATGAGAACGATTTTATTATGGCCGCCAAAATTAATAGCTTTCTTTGATCCATTGTACTTCAAGCGAAAACCCACCTCAGCAAGACACAAGACTTTAGAAGGGTATGTCATCATCCAGGCCAACGGTACTCGTATCATCCGATGATAACGAAGTGTCCATAGTTGGAGAATCATATTCTGAACTCAGGCCATCACGCCGAGAATCAAGGAGAGTGAGCGTCGACCCGAAAGCTTGAAGAACCACCTCCGTGGTATATTTCTCCTGACCAGACTGGTCTGTATACTTGCGGGTCTGAAGCTGGCCCTCCAAATATACTTTGGAACCCTTTTGCAGATATTTCTCCGCTATATCGCCCAGGTTTTGGTTAAATATCACCACGCGATGCCACTCGGTTTTATCGCGACGCTCATTAGTAGCCTTGTCACGCCAGCTCTCATTGGTGGCTAGGGAAAAGGTAACCACCTTACCGCCATTCTGCATAGCCCGTGCCTCCGGCTCTCGACCTAGGTTACCCACCAAAATAACTTTATTTACGCTTCCAGCCATAGACCACCCTCCAAGCTCAATGATATTCTAAACATACTAGAACCGTAATATATATGCATTAAAATTGACGAAAAAACTGACCCTGAACCAGTCGTGGCGATCTGTCTCGTTCCAAACCTCAAAACAGACGCACCTGGTATTAAATGGGCTGTGCATGTATTAGTTCAAAAGTTAGACCTAACTGCAGCATTAAATTGGCCTCCATCTCTAGTTTAAGAACTCAATATGAATAAGCACATCAGCGTCACTGGGGCAAAGGAACATAATTTAAAAAACATAAGCGTCAATGTCCCCCGAAATAGCCTCACCATCATTACCGGGCTCTCAGGGTCAGGAAAATCATCACTGGCTTTCGACACGATATATGCAGAGGGACAACGCCGATATGTCGAGAGCCTTTCTGCTTACGCCCGTCAATTTCTTGAACTAATGGAAAAACCAGACGTTGAATCCATAGAAGGCCTGTCACCAGCTATTGCTATTGACCAAAAAACTACCTCGCGAAATCCCCGTTCGACCGTTGGAACAGTGACAGAAATATATGACTATATGAGACTATTGTATGCCCGGGTTGGGATCCCATTCTCCCCAGCAACTGGGCTCCCCATTGAAAGCCAAAGTGTTAGCCAAATGGTTGACCGCTTGATGGCTCTACCAGAGGGAACGAGATTATATCTCCTAGCACCCATTGTTAGGGGCAGAAAAGGAGAACACCGTAAAACAATTTCGTTACTTATGAAACGTGGGTTTCAACGGGTTCGGATTGATGGTGAGATATACAACATAAACGACACCCCTGATATTGAAAAAAATAGGAAGCACGACATAGAGGTTGTCGTTGACCGCGTTATCATTCGCGACGGCCTCAACTCACGATTAGCTGATAGCATTGAAACAGGACTTAGTCTGAGCGAAGGCATTCTCTTCGCTGACATTCTAGAAGCCAAAGAGCGCTTAACGTTCTCTTCAAAGTTTGCTTGTCCAATCTCAGGCTTTACGATCGCCGAAATCGAACCTCGGCTTTTCTCATTCAACAACCCATTCGGAGCATGCCCCATATGCGATGGAATTGGAACCATAACATACTTTGACCCCTTGCTTGTAGTGCCTGACGAAAAACTAAGCCTGCGGCAAGGGGCCATAGAACCCTGGGCTAATAGCTCCAGCAAATATTACCAACAAGCCCTTGAGGGCGTCGCTGGACACTACAAATTCAGTATGAATGTCCCTTTTGGTGACCTGCAAAAAAAAGAACAGGACATTATTTTGCAAGGATCCTCTTCTGAAGTCCTTTCAATAACCTACGATGACGGTACCCACAGCTATACAACCCGGCGGCCCTTTGAGGGCGTAATACCTAACCTACAGAGGCGATTTAATGAAGCTTCAAATAACTGGGTGCGGGACGATTTGATACGATTTCAGCGCAAATTTTCCTGCACAGAGTGCAACGGCTTCCGGTTAAAGCCTGAAACTCTATCGATAAAGATCGGCGGGAAGCATATTGGTGAAATAAGCAACTTATCTATTTCCGCGGCCGCCAAGTGGTTTTCTTCGCTTCACAGAAAGTTAACCCCAAAGCAAAAACAGATAGCACAACGAATTCTGAGGGAGATAAACCTCCGGTTAGGATTTTTGGTTAATGTTGGACTGGACTATCTTACGTTATCTCGAAACTCAGGCACCTTATCAGGCGGCGAAAGCCAAAGAATCCGCCTAGCCTCTCAAATTGGGTCAGGCCTAACGGGCGTACTTTATGTCTTAGATGAACCGTCAATAGGACTACACCAACGGGATAACGCCCGACTATTAATGACCCTCAAGGACCTAAGGGACCTTGGTAACACTGTAATCGTCGTAGAACATGATGAAGAAGCAATACTTGCCGCGGATCATATTATAGATATGGGCCAAGGAGCAGGGGAAAACGGTGGAACGGTAGTCGCCGAGGGTACGCCCTCCCAAATTTCCACTCATAAGAATAGTTTGACAGGCAAATACCTATCCGGACGTACCCGCATTCCTGTCCCTGAACATCGCCGGTCCGCTAAAATGGGAAGCACTGGACCACAATACATTACATTAGGCGAGGCTAGCGCGAATAATCTCCAAGGTATAACTGTGAAATTCCCCGTGGGAACCTTTATATGTGTCACAGGAGTGTCTGGCAGCGGAAAATCGTCTTTGGTAGTAGACACCCTTTACCCTGCTGTAGCTCGCAGAGTAAACAAAGGGCGAGCTACAGCAGAACCACACTCCTATATCAAAGGCCTGGAACTACTCGATAAAGCTGTGGAGATAGATCAATCCCCTATAGGAAGAACTCCGCGCTCCAATCCCGCTACATATACAGGTTGTTTTACACCTATCAGGGAATGGTTTTCTGGGCTTCCAGAATCGGGTGCACGGGGCTACAAACCGGGTCGATTTTCTTTCAACGTGAAGGGCGGCCGTTGTGAGTCATGCCAAGGGGAAGGTGTAATAAAAGTGGAGATGCACTTTCTTCCGGACGTATACGTAACTTGTGATTCGTGCCGAGGCGCTCGATATAATAGGGAGACCCTGGAAATTGAGTACCGGGGAAAATCGATATCTAATGTCTTAGAAATGACGGTAGATGAGGCGGCGGCATTCTTTCGTGTGGTTCCAAGCATTCGAGATAAACTTGTTACACTTCAAAAAGTTGGCCTTGGCTATATTAAAGTTGGACAACCAGCGACAACCCTCTCTGGCGGCGAAGCCCAAAGAGTTAAACTAGCAAAGGAACTTTCAAGAAGGAGCACTGGAAAAACTCTCTATATCCTTGACGAACCAACTACCGGCCTACACTTTGAAGATGTTCGGAAACTGTTGGAAGTTCTGCATGCCCTTGTTGAAGCTGGAAACACCATGGTGGTCATTGAGCATAACTTGGAGATAATAAAAACTGCTGACTGGGTAATTGATCTTGGGCCAGACGGAGGCGACGGTGGCGGCAAGATAGTAGCTTGTGGCCCACCCGAGAAGATATGCAAATCTCGTGCAAGTTACACGGGCCAGTTTCTGGCAAAACTGCTTAATGCAAAAAGCGCTTGAATAAATAACCATCTCATAACTATGTCTTTTTGGAGAGCGCTACGCTGATGAGGCTTGAGCCCCTGATTCAAGCTTTGGTAAATCGGCTGCGTTCGCAATAAGGGAAAAACTTTTCCGGCGAACATCCTCATCGTACACCCAGGCGACAAGAGCCATCTCGTCAATAGCCATTTCCGCTCCTAAGCATTTAAGTTGCTCCATCACCTTGGATGGAGTTCCAATAAATGCCGTCGCCCTGTCCCTTTCTAATCGTTCGCGTTCCCGCCCATCATACTCTTGCTGCAAAGCAACTTCCGGAGGCTCAATTGGCAAAAAGAGGCCCCGCTCCCTAAAAATTTTCCATTTGGCTCGGGAGCTATAATGAAATTGTGCTTCTTCCTCTGTTTCAGCAGCAAACGCCCAAACGCAAAGCCCAACATATGGTTCCTGACATAGATTGCTGGGCTGGAAACTGCGACGATAAATCTCCACCGCTTCAGCTGCGCCTCGGCCATCACTAAAAAACCAGGCAAAGCAGTAGGGGAGACCAAAATGTGCGGCGATTTGCGCGCCATAATTGGAGCTGCCTAAAATCCACACCTCCGGAGCGGTATCACCTTTAGGGAATGCCTCGAGGGCACCAAATGGGTGCTTATCAATCAATGGACCGCCCGTTACCCAAGCGACCAAGTCCCTAACGTCTGAAGGAAATTGGGCTGGCCGCTCGTTTGCCAACGGATTCAGGGCAAATGCTGTCCGTCCATCTGACCCTGGTGCCCGCCCAAGCCCAAGATCGATGCGCCCTGGAGCAAGAGAATCTAAAACTCTAAATTGTTCCGCAACCTTGAAGGCCGAATAATGAGGCAACATTATACCGGCACTCCCCACGCGTATTGTTTTCGTCTTGCTAGCAATTGCAGCCATAAGGATCTCTGGAGCTGTCCCCACAATGGTTTGGTTATTATGATGTTCAGAAACCCAGAATCTATTGTAACCAAGCGCTTCACAGTGCACAGCTAAATCAACAGCATTGGTAATCGTCTCTCGATTTGGCCGATCCAAAGCAGCAATAGCTTGTTCCAATACAGAAATACGCAACAAGAAATCTCCTCATAAACTAAACATTGTGACAGGGAAGACTCCAGCCTAGCCTAACATTGAGAATTCAACTTTTGAATCTCCGGCAAAATTTCATCAATCAATATATTAGTTTGTTCCAGAACGTCCGGGTCACCCGATGCTATCGGGCGTAAAATAAATTTTGAAGCACCCGCGTCGACATATTGAACAAGGCGCGTCACAATATCTTGAGCATTTCCTACAACAAATATGTCATTGGGGTCCCGTCCAAGCCTGTCCCGCACTAATTGTGCCGACTGCTCAACAACAGGGTCAGCCCATGCCCCAAACCTGTAACTAAAGCTTGCTCCATAATGATCTTCATCTATTTCCCGGCCTTCCTTGTGGAGGGCTTCTTTAATGGCGGCAATAGTTTTCCCAACCTGAAATGGCGTCTCGAAACCTGCTTGCCAACCCGTACCGAATCTGGCCGTCCTCTGCACAGCGGCCGGACTGGATCCACCAATCCACATAGGCAGAAGCCGCTGGACGGGCCTTGGACTTATGGAGACGGATTGGTAGTTATAAAAACGTCCCCGAAAGGTGACTTCATCTTCGGTCCATAATTTACGCAAAATATGCAGCCCTTCATTTGTCCGTTGACCTCGACCCTTTGTTGACAATGAGGTGGCGAGCCATTCTGGAGCCCGGATATTGCCGATCCCGAAAGCTGGAAGCAGCCGGCCACTGCTAAGTGCATCTATAGTAGCGCACTGTTTTGCAAGCAAAAGAGGGTCCCTGAGAGCTAGGGAAACTACGTTCATGCCAAACTTTATGCGTTTTGTCGCACCCGCTATGCCAGCCATCGTGACAACTGTTTCAAGCATAGGTTTTCGGGATATTAGGCGATCCGTCTGCCACAGCGAATCAACTCCTCCCTCCTCACAAGCAGCAACCCAGTCCCAAAAATAGTTGCTGCTGGAGAATGGGTAATCTGATAGTCCTATACCAACAGCGACTGACATTTGAACCACCCTCGAGCCTAAAATATTATGCGGTTCAGAAAATATTAACTATTATTCTGGCCCACGCCCCGCCATGGCTTATAGCCTAGCAGAAAATTTAAATAAACTAAGCCTCAGGAAAGAAGGAAAAATAATGCACGAACGTGAAATTGAAATTACTACTCCTGATGGCCAAATGGACTTATTCATCTGTCATCCAGAGGAGAATGACCCATTTCCAGCAATAATTATATATATGGACGCGCCAGGCATTCGTGAGGAACTGCGGGATATGGCCAGGCGACTAGCCACTGTTGGTTATTATGTGATGCTGCCTAACTTGTATTATCGAAACGGTCGCGAAGGAAATTATGGCTTTGATCTTTCAAAAATACGTGTGAATGAGACGGAACGTGAGAAGATGTTTGAAGTGATGCGTACACTCACCAACGCCCGCGTTATCTCGGACACTAAGCCCTTACTGGCCCACATTGCCGCCGATGAGGCGGCGAGTAATGGGCCTGCTGGCTGCATAGGTTATTGCATGAGCGGGCAATTCGTGGTCTCGATAGCAGCAGCCTATGCTGCCCAATTTGCAGCAATAGCTTCCTTTTATGGCGTTGGGATAGTCACAGATGAAAAGGACTCTCCGCACCTAATGGCTGGAAATATAAAAGGCACATTATACCTTGGGTTTGCCTCGGACGACCCTTTTGTCCCCTCTTCTACTGTGAACTCCTTACCTCAAATTATGGCAGACGCGGGGGTGAAACACCGGGTGGAAGTCTATACTGACACGGAGCACGGATTCGCTTTCCCCCAACGTCCAGCGTATGTTAAAGCAGCCGGGGAACGGCACTGGGAAAGGCTTTTCTCCCTTTTTAGCAGAGAACTTAATGGATAAGCCTTTAATAGCCTCCATTGATACATCCAGTCATCTGCGGGTATAAAACACTATGTCGGACAGGACCGCATCGTCAGAGCTAGCAAAAGAGCTCACACTAGGGTTGCCCAGTAAACGGGGGCTGTATGACCCTGCCCTCGAAAAAGATTCCTGTGGGGTCGGCTTTATCTGCGACATTAAGGGTCGTCCAAGTCGGGAAATAATCGAATATGCTGAGCATATGAACTGCTGCATGATCCACCGTGGTGGCGTGGGTTACGAGAAAAATAGCGGTGACGGGGCAGGGATTTTGACCGGCCTACCCCATGAATTTCTTCAGGGAATTGCCCAACAGGAACTAGGCGTAGATTTACCAGAACCGGGTCATTACGGTGTGGGGCTCGTGTTTTTACCTCGCTCCCCAACTGAGCGGCTACGTTGCAAAGAAGTCATTGCAGATGAAATTAAGGCGGCCGGCCAACGACTGATAGGATGGCGCGAAGTTTCCGTGGATCCAGACGGAGCCGGAATCGGGAAAGCCGCCTTAGCCGCTATGCCTCACATCGAACAAATATTTGTTGGCGCAAATGGGGTTCACGGCAACTCTTTCGAAAGAGAACTCTACCTGATTCGAAAACATAGTACCCATCTCCTTAGAACAGATACAAAATTAACCGAAAGACAATTATTTTATGTCGTAAGCCTCTCGACAAAAATCATCATATACAAGGGCATGCTCACGCCCGAGCAAGTATTTCCCTTTTTTCCTGATCTTCAATCGAGAAATTATGAATCTCACCTTGCCATGGTACACTCGCGGTTTTCTACAAATACTTTCCCCTCTTGGGATAGAGCCCAACCCAACCGCTTTATGAGCCATAATGGGGAAATCAACACTCTTCTGGGCAATAAGAACTGGATGAATGCCCGACAGGGCACTATGGAAAGCGAGTATTTTGGTGACCGGTTAAGCAAGTTATTCCCCATTGTCGAACCCGAATGCTCCGACTCTGGTACCTTTGATAATGTTCTAGAGTTTTTATTGATGTCGGGCAGAACCTTGCAAGAAGCCATCTTAATGATGATACCTGAAGCCTGGCAGCAAGATCCAATAATGGACAAGGATAAACGCGCTTTTTATGAATACCAATCCTGCCTAATGGAGCCATGGGACGGCCCAGCATCCATAGCATTCACAGATGGGAATTACATCGGCGCTGTGCTGGATCGAAACGGATTACGTCCCTCCCGATTTTATATTACTGACGATCATAAATGCATAATGGCCTCTGAAGTTGGGGTGGTTGACATCGACCCAGCCAAGGTTATCAAAAAAGGCCGTTTGCAACCTGGAAAGATTTTCCTGATAGATTTTGAGGCGGGCAAGATGATCCCGGACCACGAAATCAAAGAACAGTGGGCCAACCAAAAGCCATACCATGAGTGGCTCACCAACCAACGGATTGAACTGGATAATCTCCCAACTGGACGACGCCACGAAAAATTTGATAAGGACACTTTGCTTACCCAGATGCAAGCATTTGGTTATACAACAGAAACCTTACAATTTATGTTGCAACCCCTTGTTACGGAGCTTCGTGATCCACTTGGATCCATGGGCAATGATAGCGCACTAGCGATAATGTCTGACAAGCCGCGAATGCTGTATGACTACTTCAAGCAGCTTTTTGCCCAAGTGACTAATCCAGCAATCGACTCCATTCGTGAAGAAGTAGTGATGGCTCTCCAGTGTTATATTGGGCCGGAACAAAATCTTCTGGATTCCCGAGAACAAAATGCTCAACGCATGCAAGTTACACATCCAATCCTTTCGAATGAGTCCCTGACAGCACTAACCAATTTGAACTACCGTGGCTGGCATTCGCGTTCCATAGACATAACCTTTCCTCGAGGCACCGGCGAAGAAGGCCTCCTGCAAGAGCTGGATCGAATTTGCGATGAAGCCACATCTGCTATTGATGAAGGTATTCAAATAATCATTTTGACCGACCGAAATAACGGGCCTGACTCCGTTCCAATAAGTGCTCTTTGTGCCGTTGGAGCAGTGCACCATCACTTGGTTAGGTCACACCTTCGCACCCGCGTTGGCATCATTGTTGAAACTGGCGAAGCTAGAGAAGTTCACCACCACTGCCTTTTAATCGGGTACGGAGCCGATGCGATAAACCCTTATCTCGCTTTTGAAGCCCTATGGGACGCCAAAGCAAACAACTATCTAGATGACGCCGCTCACATAAATACCGACGATGACGTTGTTGCAGCCTATAAGAAAGGTGTTGCAAAGGGAATGCTCAAAGTTATGGCAAAAATGGGCATTTCTACTCTGCAATCGTATAAAGGGGCACAAATTTTTGAAGCCGTTGGCCTTGCTTCTGATGTGGTGCAACGATGCTTTGATGGAACAGCCAGCCGGGTTGAGGGCGCAGGTTTTGCCATCCTAGCTGAGGAAATGGAAAAGCGTCACACTCTCGCGTATCCACCGCGGAGCACGGTTCGGCTCCCACTTCTGCAAAATCCTGGTGATTTTCATTGGAGGAGACACGGCGATACCCACATGTGGGATCCAGAATCTATTTCCCACTTGCAACTGGCTGCTCGGGGGAATGATGAATCCGAATACGTGAAATTTGCCGATCATGCAAATAATGAAAGCACGAGGAAGGCTACTCTTAGAGGGCTACTCCGCTTTAACTACGACGCAAATAAAGGACCGATTCCGCTTGAGGAAGTGGAATCAGAAAGAGAAATTCTTAAGCGATTTGTCACTGGAGCAATGAGTTTTGGATCGATCTCCCAGGAGGCTCACGAATCGTTGGCAATTGCGATGAATCGGGTTGGAGGAAAATCAAATACTGGTGAAGGCGGCGAAGATCCTAAGCGTTATATACCGCTGGACAACGGAGACTCAAAACGGTCGGCAATAAAACAAATAGCAAGTGGTCGATTTGGTGTAACTATTAATTATCTGAGCAATGCTGACGAACTCCAAATTAAAATTGTTCAGGGAGCAAAACCTGGTGAGGGAGGTGAACTTCCTGGAGGGAAAGTTGATGAGTACATAGCCTCCCTCCGCCACTCCACGCCGGGAGTTGGCTTGATTAGTCCGCCGCCACACCATGACATCTACTCTATCGAAGATATTGCCCAACTCATTCACGATCTAAAGAACGCCAATCCTCGCGCCCGGATCAGCGTTAAACTAGGCGCGGCAATAGGAGTAGGCACCGTCGCAGCCGGCGTCGTCAAAGCGCGGGCCGACCATCTGGTTATTGCCGGGGACTCTGGTGGAACAGGTGCCTCACCTCTAACTTCGATCAAACATGCTGGAATTCCATGGGAGTTGGGTATTGCAGAAACTCATCAAACACTCGTCATGAACAATCTTCGTTCCAGAGTCACCCTACAGACGGATGGACAACTTAAAACAGGAAGAGACGTCGCAGTTGCGGCACTGCTAGGGGCCGAGGAATATAGCTTTGGCACTGGCCCTCTTGTGGCTCTTGGCTGCATCATGATGAGAAAATGTCACCTAAACACCTGCCCTGTGGGCATCGCAACGCAGGACCCAGAATTAAGAAAAAAATTCCAAGGGCAGCCTGACCACGTCATTAATTATTTCTTTATGATGGCCGCCGAGCTCAGAGAAATTATGTCCAGACTAGGCTTTAAGACTGTAAATGACATGATTGGTCGAACCGACGCTCTGCACATTGAAGATGCAGTCAACCACTGGAAAGCTGGAGGAATTGATCTATCAGCAGTTCTACAGCGGGCAACGCAGCCAACCAATTGTCTCGGGGTATATTGCATACATGGCCAAGACCATGGTCTCGAGAGTGCTCTTGATAACCAGCTCATTGAGCTTTCCGAAGCCGCCCTAGCTAATGGCACCCCCGTTAAAAAAGAACTATTGATCAAAAATACTGACCGCGTGGTGGGTGGGATGCTATCCAATCGGATTATCGAACGCGTTGGACCACAAATGCTACCCGAAGGCACAATTCACTTTAAATTTACTGGCAGTGCCGGACAAAGTCTTGGGGCCTGGCTCGCCAAAGGCGTCACATTAGAAGTTGAAGGCGATGCCAATGATTACGTTGGCAAAGGCCTCTCTGGCGGCCACCTGATCGTTTATCCCCCCAAGACCAGCACCTTCGTCGCTGAAGAACAAATATTGATCGGCAATGTTGGTTTGTACGGCGCCACCTCAGGAGAAGGGTATTTTCGAGGTATCGCCGCCGAGAGATTTTGCGTGCGGAACAGTGGCGCTCGCGCCGTAGTGGAAGGTGTAGGAGATCATGGTTGCGAATATATGACTGGCGGCCGAGTTGTCATACTTGGAAAAACGGGACGTAACTTTGCAGCCGGCATGAGTGGCGGGATAGCCTACATTCTGGACACAGACAACACCTTTGAAAGACACTGTAATCTTGAGATGGTTGCACTAGAACAGATTGCTGAGAATGATGACATTGTAGAACTACATGAACTAATAAAAAAACATGCGGACTATACGGGATCTACAGTAGCAAAAACTATTCTTGGTGAATGGAATTCCGCACTGAGTAAATTCATTAAAGTCATGCCTCTTGATTACAAAAGGGTCCTTGAACAAAAGAAAAATAGTAGTGTGATGGAAGCTCGCCGTGGGTAAAGTAACTGGATTCAAGGAGCACGACCGTTTAAGCGCCCCTTATAGGGACCCGTTGGAACGTTTGACAGATTTCGATGAAATCTACACCGACCATGATAGTGACCGCCTAGCAACACAGGCCTCCCGATGCATGGACTGCGGCGTACCATTTTGTCAATCACCAGATATAAATCCACTTAATGCAAGAAGCGGATGTCCCATACATAATTTAATACCAGAGTGGAATGACCTAGTTTACACTGGGCAATGGGAGGATGCACTTCATCGCCTCCACAAGACCAATAACTTTCCAGAGTTTACCGGACGCGTTTGTCCAGCACCCTGCGAAGGGTCATGTGTTTTGGGGATCAATTCCCCTGCGGTTACAATTAAGAACATAGAAATGGCGATAATTGACCGAGGGTTTCTTGAAGGTTGGGTTAAGCCTAATCCACCTAGCTCAAGAACGCAAAAACATGTGGCCATAGTTGGATCTGGCCCTGCCGGCCTTGCCGCTGCTGCGCAGCTCAATTCAGCAGGCCACCAAATAACCGTATATGAAAGGGAAGACCGCATTGGAGGTCTCCTTATGTACGGTATTCCCAATATGAAGCTTGATAAAAAAGAAGTGGTTAACCGCAGAGTTGAATTACTGCGACAGGAAGGAATTGAGTTCATTGTTAACGCTGATGTCGGCGACGGGACAAACGGCACGGTCGCTGTCTCAGATATTGCATCACAAACTGATGCCCTTCTGCTAACCACGGGCGCCACCGTACCCAGGGACCTCAAAATTCCAGGCAGAGAACTCAATGGAGTGCATTTTGCTATGGACTATTTAACCGCTAACACGAGAAGTCTCTTAAATTCGGATCTTCAGGACAACCAATACATAAATGCTGAGGGTAAAGATGTGATCGTAATAGGCGGCGGAGATACCGGCACTGACTGCCTGGGAACCTCATTACGTCACCGCTGTAACTCCTTGACTAATTTTGAACTGTTTCCGTCCCCCCCAGCCAATAGAGCCAATGATAATCCATGGCCCTTATGGCCTATCACATTCCAAGTTGACTATGGCCACGAGGAAGCAGCCGCGAAATACAACAAAGATCCGCGCGTGTATTCCATATCGACTACAGAGTTCACTGGGGACCCGAATGGGAATCTCACAGGTCTAAAAACTGTGGACATTGTGTTCAAAAATGGAGCGCTTCAAAAGGTGGATGGGACTGAAAAAATCTGGAAGGCCGACCTTGTATTTCTCTCGATGGGATTCTTAGGTCCTGAACACTACCTTTCAGAATCCCTAGGTCTAGAGCTAGATGAAAAAACGAATTATAAAGCAGATAAAGGGAGTTACCGCAGCTCAGCTAGTCATGTTTTCGTTGCTGGAGATTGCCGCAGCGGCCAATCTCTAGTCGTTCGTGCCATCAATGAAGGCCGCGAAGCTGCTCGGGAGATCGACCTATTCCTTATGGGTAGCACGGACCTACCCTAAATGCCCACCTAAACGTTAATGGAACTTTCTTTCCTATCTCCTTAGTCAGGGCGAAACTTAAGCTATATTTATGTCTCTATATTATCAAAAATCAAGTCCAGAGCACCCGGCCCGTATAACTCCTCTATTCCTGCTGGATCTGTGGTTTTACACTTATACGAAATACTGTGACTTATGGTAGCTTCCTGCTCCTTTGTATCCGTCTCATGGTTAATGTAATCCTTCACCAATACGGATGTCTGCCTATCAAACGATCGTTTATATTCCCAAGTGGTCCCCCGTATTGGGAGTGACCAATCAATTGCCATATCAGAAACAGTATATTTGGTTAACGTTATGATTCGAACTATCTTGTATTGTCCCAAGTATACCTCATGCACCTCCCCATCATGGAAAAAGTAAACAGTGTTTTTGCCATTCTCGGGATGTTCACAAATAATTCCTGTCCCCGCCACAGCATCCGCGTGCACCGGCGCTGCCCAAATTAAGAATGTAAGTGCTAAAATTAAAATTCTCATGAAGAAATGCTACCCCTCGCCCAGGAAGTATTCAATAAAGCTCTGTAATTACGCACCCTATACTCCGTAAAATGCCATCAAAGAAACGTGGTGCCCCCAGGGAGACTCGAACTCCCACGTCCATACGGACAACAGATTTTGAGTCTGCCGCGTCTACCAATTCCGCCACAGGGGCTCAGAAGGGCGTCCCGTAACACTCTTTCAACACTAGAACGCTCCCGCGGCCATCTTATCTACAGCCACGTTAAATGGTCAATGCCACTTATAAGAGAATCCGCACCGCTTCGGATCTCCCACAAGCGCTGGCTCATGTTGCCAGACCCCCAAGCCCTCCGCCAGTTAAGGAAGGATTCTCTTCCAGAAATTAATTAAATAGTTCACTACTCACAAAACAAAATCAGCTGTATGGTGAGCCCTCTACATAGGAAGTGCTCGCAAAGTGAAAACTAGAACCACTTGGTTAGACCGACTCTACCAACGGATCATTGGTTTGGCCTCACATCGCCATGCCAACTCCGCATTAGCGGGGGTCTCTTTCGCGGAAAGTTCGGTTTTCCCGATTCCGCCAGACATCATGCTTATACCAATGGTATTGGCGAGACCAAGAAAAGCTTTCTGGATTGCCACCGTTTGCACGGTCGCCTCGGTATTAGGCGGGGTACTAGGCTACTACATTGGGCACGAATTATACGATTTGGTTGGGAGACCGATAATCGAGTTTTATCACCAAACAGAAAAGTTCAATGGACTTCGAGACGAATACAATAAATGGGGAGCCTGGATCGTCTTCATAGCAGGCATAACCCCCATTCCCTATAAAGTATTTACCATAGCCAGTGGGGTCGCCAACCTCGATATATGGATATTTGTCTTAGCCTCGATTGTGTCTCGGGGACTCCGTTTCTTCGGCATCAGCTTAATTCTTTATGTTTTTGGCGATACAATGCGTGTTTTCATAGAAAAACATTTGAATAAACTTTTACTCCTGTCCTTGGTTTTTCTCTTTGTCGGCTACTTGGTGATCTCATGGTGGTTTTAAATATCAACACTCGCCTGAAATCCCCGTCCACATTCTTTCTCGGACTAGGTTTAATAGCGCTTTTGACCTTGTTAGGGACCTACTTGGTGGAAACTCTTTTCGCGGCGCCGCCCTGTGTTCTGTGCCTATACCAAAGAGCCTTATATATAGCTGTAATTTTCCTATGTATTGCAGGTTGGTGCGTTAACCGAACCAAGTGGAAAAGCGAGCTATCAGTAATTTTAGCTGGCCTGTGTGCCGCTGTGTTTTTGGTCGGAACTATTTTAGCGCTATACCACGTTGGAGTAGAAAACAGCTGGTGGCGAGGAACTGAGGGATGCAACGCCAAAGGCAGGGAGGCGCTTACCGTTGCGGAGTTGAAAGAAGCCATACT
>MDTE01081742.1_pt1 | contig 15215 bp, 14 predicted proteins | sample 811231 | NCBI WGS metagenome assembly MDTE01 (sample SAMN05326651, study PRJNA326480) | marine metagenome | isolation source: seawater | place: Indian Ocean: Red Sea | collected 2010 | reverse complement strand
TCCGGCAGATGGCGACGCGACGACATGAGCCCGACAGCACCGACCGTCCCCCGCCGACTCACCAGGGCGACGCTGCTCGAGGGCGTCGCCGCCCTCAGCGCCACTGACGACGCGCTCGCCGGCGTCGTCCGACGATGCGGTCCACCTCCGCTCTGGGGACGTCGTCCGGGCTTCGCCACACTCGTCCGGATCATCCTCGAGCAGCAAGTCTCGCTGGCGTCCGCCCGGGCAACCTACGACCGGATGGAGCACGCGCTCGGGGAAATCACGCCGGCTCGGCTTTCGTCGGTCTCGGCGGCGGAGGTACGCCGCGCCGGAGTCACGCGACAGAAGGCGTCCTACTGCGTCGGGCTGGCCACACAGCTGGAACGTGGCGACCTCGATCTCGGTCGCATCGGACGCCTCGGAGACGACGAGGTACGCACGGCGCTCATGGCGGTCCGCGGAATCGGGAAGTGGACCGCCGACATCTATCTGTTGATGGCGCTGCGGCGGCCTGACGTCTGGCCAGACGGCGATCTCGCGCTGGAGGCGGCAGCCCAGGACGTGCTGCGGCTCCGTAGCCGACCCAGCCGGGACCGGCTGCGGCGCCTGGCCAGGCGCTGGCGCCCCTGGCGGGCGGTGGCCGCCCGGATCCTCTGGCACCACTACCTGTCCTCGCGATGAGTATCACCAACGTCCTGGTCTGTGACCGGGACGGCGACACGCTGGTCGAGCTGATACGGAATCGCCGGCCGGACCTCGAGCTGCGTGCGCGGACCCGTGACGTCATGACGCCCGCGGACCTGACGTGGGCCGATGCGATGGTCGGGTTCGCCGCCGGGGTCGACCTCTCGACCTCGTCCATTCGATGGGTGCACTCCACCGGGGCCGGCGTCGACGCGTTGATCGCGCCCGGAGGATGGCCCGAGGGCGTCCAGCTGACCCGTTCACCCGGCAGTCTCGGTACGCGGATCGGGGAGTACTGTCTGGCCCACGCGCTGGCCTACACCCAGCGGCTGGATCACTTTGGCCGCGCGCAGTCTGCACGGCGCTGGTCGCCCCGCCGGACGGGCGGCATGTCCGGCACCACGGTTGTGGTCATCGGCACGGGCACCGTAGGCAGGGCCATCGCTCAGCGCTTCGACACCGCCGGGTGCAGCGCACTCGGGGTCTCACGACGAGGACGACCCGTCCCGCCGTTTCGCAGCGTGCACACCCCAGACCGTCTGGGCACGCTGGTGGAGGGCGCCGACTGGCTGGTGCTCGCCGCACCGCTGACCGCCGAGACCCGAGGACTCGTCGACCAAGGGGTGCTGGCACGATGCCGCGGCACCTACGTGATCAACGTGGCGCGTGGCGCGCTGGTGGACGACGTCGCGTTGAGAGAGGCGCTCGAGGTCGGACGAGTGACCGGCGCGAGCCTGGACGTGTTCGACGAGGAACCGCTCCCCGACACATCCGGGTGGTGGGCGGCCCCCGGGGTGCGGGTCACGCCGCACGTTGCCGGAGTCACGCTCGTGGAGGAAGCGGCGGCGGCCTTCCTCGACGAGCTGGAACGCCGGGACACCGGTCGACCGCCCGGGTGGCCGGTCGATCCGGTGGCCGGCTACTGACCGCTACTGATCGTTGGTCTGGTTGACGGCCCGGTAGCTCATCGCCTCGTCGTATTCGAGCACGGTCCGCTCGACCGACGTCACGACCCCGCTGAGCGCCGTAGCGGCACGGCCGGAGTCGTCGCCGAACGCCCGCAGAATGCTGCCGCGGCCCAGCTCACTGTAGCTCCGCAGGTTCTCGACGATCTGCCAGACCACCGGCCCCGGTCCGAACTGGCGCTGGTAGATCCCGAAGACCACCCCCGCGTCGCGGAACTGGTCCAGGTTCTCGCGCAGGAACGCCTCGAACTCCGGTCCACGCCCAGGGGCTACCTGCACGTTGGAGATGCGAGCAATCGCGAACCCGCTGACGTCGTCCGACTCGACGCTCAGGTCAGCCCGATACTGGACGGCGTAGGTGTGGCGGGAGTCGGTGTACTCACGCAGCCGATCGAGCACCCGGTCCAGTTGACGGGCATCGAGCCCGCGGGCCAACGCCCCACCCGTGTTCAGATCCGCGAAGCTGTCCAGCGGTTCGACGAAAAGACGGAGATAGACGTCGCCGAACTCACCGGTCTGCCAGGCCGAGCGCCATGGCACCCCGGCACGTCTGAGCGCAGGGTTGATCTCGTCGCGATAGAGCTCGATGAAATCTTCGAGCCTGTCCGGCTTGACCTGGACGTACTGCGCGCGCAGCCACGAATCGCTGTCCTGCGCGTCAGCGGCAAGGGGAGTGAACAGGGCGGCGACCAGCAGGCACACCATCAGCGTGCGATTCTTCATGGCATCCTCCGTGACCCTCGAGGGCAATACTGAGAGCCTACCTGATCCGTATCGGCACTTCACGGCCGGAAGTCCGGCTCTTCCGTAGCCAAGGAAACGTATGCGCAGGAACGGATTGCGGACCCGCGGGGTCCTGGCTGGGGCAATATTTGGAGCAGTGATCGGAGCGGCTGGCGCCGTCATCCTCATCCCTGGTGCGTCACCACCATCAGTCGGCCTGAGCGCGACTGTCGGGGTGATGCTGGGTGGCATCGCGGGCTGGTTCGCAGGACAGGGGGCCAGCCGCTAGATCGGGCCCCGCTTGGGGCGAAGCGCCTCGCAGGTCACGTCGCGCTGTCGACCGCGCGTACGGCGTTGCGGAGCTCGGTGATGTGAACCGCGCGGATGGCCGTGCTGCCTGCCGTCACCGTGCTATCGGTGTAGGACGGTCGAACGACACTCACCGCGTCGTAGACGGCATCCAGCGCCGTCCGCAACTCGATGAGGTGCACGCGACGGATCACACTGGTCCCCGCCGTCAGGGTGGCATCGGTGTAGGAGACGGCGCCGAGCCCGACGCGCGAGCGAAGGGTGTCGATCGCGGTCCGGAGCTCGGTCACGTGTGCCGCCTTCACCTCGGTGGTCTGCGTCGTCAGCGGATCGTCGGTGAACTGCCGCGTGAAGACCGCCTTGCAGGTGAGGTTGCTGGTCACCGTGACGCTCCCGTCGCTACAGTCCGAGGCACCGGTAAACGCCGACAGGCTCGAGCCGCTGTCCGGCGTCGCGGTGAGCGTGACGGTCGTGCCGGAGTTGTAGGTCTCCTGGCAGTCCGAGCCACAGCTGATGCCTGACGGGCTGCTGGACACGCTGCCGGTACCGGAACCCCCGAGCGTCACCGTCAGCGTGCCGCCGCTGGGCGCGGTGGCTCCGATGATGATATCCAGCTCGTACAGCTGCACGTCGGCCACGCTCCCGTTGCCAAACACCCGGACGTAGTACGGACCGGTCCCGTTGGGGAGGTTGACCTCGGCCGTGGCCTCGTTCTGGCCAGCGGGGTTGCTGTTGGCGGTCGCGAGCACGGTCGATCCGTTCGCGCCGATCAGCTGGACTCCCAGATCGACGAGGGTCAGCGCGTTGTAGCTGGAGCCGGGCGTGCACGCACCGGTGTTCAACTGCGGCCCTTCGAGATACGTGCTTCCGACCGGACGCATCGTGACCCGTGCGGTGGCGCCCGAGGTGTTGAACCGGAAGAAGTCGATATCGGTGGCGGCCGAGTCGTCGATGCTGAGACTGGTACGAGTCGTCGTGCCCGCCCCCAGCGTGCCGAGGTTGGTGGCCGCACCCGCGCTGTCGTTGTGCTCGTTCGCATCGCCGTAGCCACGGCCGCCCCCGAGACGATCATCGATCTGCGGACCGTCGAATGCCGTCGTCAGGAACGGCTCCATGAGCTTGGTCTGCTGGATCGGGCAGACGTGGCTCAACCCGAGACCGTGCCCGTGCTCGTGCTCGTGCTCGTGCTCGTGCTCGTGCTCGTGAGACAGCGTATTTCGCAACCGAAGCGAGTTGTTCGACGTGTTGCTGTAGAAGCTGTCGGCGGTGTCGAGCACCATGTCCCCGGTATTGGGGAAGAAGTTGTAGGCCAGGATGCCAGAGTTGCCGTCTATGAGATGACCACCGATCCGCACGTCGCCCCTGGCACCGAGCGCACCCGCGGTGAACGGAAACGCTGCCCCGTCGTCGCTCGCCTGATAGACGTAGGTGTTGCCCGTCTCGGCGGCCCAGACATCGAACACCTGCTGAAACAGCGGCAGCCAGTTGCTCTGGTTGCCATAGAGGTTGTTCAGGAAGGTGTTGAGGTTACTGGGAGAAGTCGCTTCGCCGGCGAACCCACCGATGCTGGTGCCGTCGGGAATGATGCTCCAGGTGAGTGTCGTGGGATCGCCCTGCGCCAGGCCTCCGCCATTGGTGGCCGTGAACGTCCAACGCGTCGACAACCGGTAGCCATCCAGCCCGTCGGGCACGTCGTTGTAGAACTTCTCCATCGCCTCGGGAGGCGTCCCGGGCGCAAAGCAGAACTGCGCCGCCGGATGAGGTGTTCCGGGGTACTGCTCGACAAGCTGCGCCACCATCGACTGCTGCCACGGTGCAAGCTCGGTGGTTGGTCTGGGGTCAGTCGACGAGCCAGCGCGTGAGAGCGCGACGACACACAGCGCAACTCCCAGGGCCACGGCCGCGAGAACACCGAGTCTCCGCACGCGCGGGATCACGGGGAGGGGACGAACAGGACAACCGCTCATCTGGCCGCTACTGCCGACAGTTCAAGCTGACGTGATCGAACTCGGTCACGAGCAGCAGCTCCGTCCCATCTGGCGTCGTGCGCCCCCGGCCGACCGAGGAGCCGGGATCGGTGAACGGACCCGGAGGCGGCCCACCACGGCCGAACGGATCGGCACGGCCAGCCTCAGGGCGACCGAATCCGCGCGGCGCCTCGATGATGGCCACCGACTGCGGCTCGGGGAAGGTCAGATGCCCCGTCACGTCGATCTCGTGCCGCTCATGGTTCGAGAGTTCCGGCAGCAGGTCGCGGTCGACGGCCAACGCAAACCGGCTACGGCGTTCGAGGTCGTCGGCCAGGCCCACCCGCTCCGGTGCCTGGTACGCCGACTCGTTCGGGTACAGGACCCAGTCGACACCCTCCTGGCGTAGACACCCGCGGATCGTCACGGGTTCGTCGGTGCCACCTCCCCGCTGAGTCGCGGGTGCGACGACCGCCACCGCAAGAAGACAGCCGCCAATGAAGAGAACGCGTCGCATGGCTGAGCTCCTGAACCGGCGCCGAGTGGGCAACACTAAGTATGCTACTGGCCCTCGGATTCGTCGATGTCTTCATCCCAGACCATTACTCGCCTGATCGACCGGCTGGCCGAACCGCCCCGCGAAGCCGATGCCGCGGGGACGGCGTTGCTCGACGCGGGCCCGGCCGCCATGCCGTTGCTGGTCGACCGCTTCGGTGACGCCGGCGTCGCGATCCGACGGCGCGTGGCCTATCTCCTGGGCCGCTACCCGTCCGGCTCCACGCTCGACGAGCGACGGGCCCAGGTCCTGGCGGAGGGTCTCGCCGACGACGACTGGAAAGTGCGACGGAACGCCGCGGTGAGTCTCGGCAGGTTGCGCGCCACTTCGGCAACCCCGGCGCTGCTCGACCGGGTCGACGCGGAGACCGATGACCGGGTACGGCCATCGGTGCTGCTGGCCCTTGGCCGCACGGCCGGACCCGAGCACCTGGACCGGTTGCGGCAGGTCGAGCCCAGGGGCGAGCGTGACCGGGACGCGGCGGCCAAGATGCTCGACAGCGTTCAGGCTCGGACCAACTCCGACGTCCGCATTCGCGTTGACGCCGTGCCACCCCCCGGTCAGGCCGTGATCGAGTTGTGGACGCGGGCCGGGGTCTCACCCCTTGCCGCTGACGAGCTCGAGGCGGCTGGCGTCCCGGCCGAGGTGGTGACCCCAGACCGCGTCCGCCTCGCGGCGCCGGCGACCCTCGGCCAGATCCACGCGGTACGCTCCGTGCTGTATCCGGTGCTGGCGGTCGAGATTCCGGTCCCACCGACCCGACCGCAGGCCCTGGGCGAGGCGGTGGGAACGGCCCTCGTCCCGGCCATCCTCTCCCTCACGACGGGAGCCCCCTCCTACCGACTGACCCTGGATGACGCTCCGGGCACCAGGCGACGCACGGACTGGATCCGCGCCTTCGCTTCAGGGTGCAAGCCGCTGGCGAACCGTGCCACCGGCTACACCTGGGAGCTGCGGATACGCGCGACCAGCGCAGGCACGCTGGTCGGTGCACGCCCGACGGCCTTCGAGGACACCCGGTTCGACTATCGGGAGGAGGACGTGCCGGCCGCGCTCCACCCCACACTGGCGGCAGCGACCATCCGACTCGTCGGGGTGCGCGGCGACGACGTGGTGGTCGACCCATGTTGCGGGAGCGGCACCCTGCTGGCCGAACGGGCGCTGGCGGGGCCGTACCACCGCCTGGTGGGCATTGACCACGATGGGCGTGCCGTCGCGGCCGCACGTCGGAACCTGGAGCGCTGCGACGCGGTCGAGCTCCGTCGGAGCGATCTCGCCGCCCTCCGCGACGTCGCGCGTCCAACGCTGGTGGTGGCCAATCCACCCTATGGTCGCCGGGTCAGCGATACCCGCCGCGCGCGGACCCTGCACCGCCGACTGGACGCCCTCGTCACCGAACAGCTCGCGCCTGGCGGACGCTACGCGGTGTTCCGTCCTCCGGGGTTCGACCCGCCGGCGGGCCTGAAGGTGGAACGTGAGGTTCGGGTCGACGCCGGCGGCATACCAGTAGATGTGATCGTCGCGGTCCGATCGGGCTGACAGGCATCCGCCCCTGCTATCATCGGCAGACGGCCTCCCGGTGACCTCCCGATGACCACGATCGCCCAGTCCGCCCCCGCCGAGCTCGCGCCCGAGGCGCGCACCTCGACCACGGCCATTGCCGTCCCCTGGTTTCTCTGGGCGGTAGCCTTCGCCTCGACCAGCGTGATGGTCGGCGTGATCTGGGACATCTCGTGGCACCGGACCATCGGACGGGACACCTTCTGGACCCCCGCCCACCTGGCCATCTACCTCGGGGGCGCGGTGGCCGGGCTGGCGTGTGGCTGGCTGGTGTTGCAGACCACGTTTGCGGGCACCGTCCGTGACAAGGCCTCGGCAGTCGGCTTCTGGGGATTTCGCGGTCCGCTCGGCGCCTGGGTGTGCATCTGGGGTTCGCTGGCCATGATCACGTCTGCGCCGCTCGACGACTGGTGGCACAACGCCTACGGGCTGGACGTCCAGATTCTGAGCCCGCCGCACGCGGTGCTGGCGGCCGGCATCCTGTCGATCCAGATCGGCGCCATGTTGATGGCGCTGGCCCAGCAGAACAACGCCGGGGCCGACAACCGCACCCGGCAGTTCCTCTTTCTCTATGCCGGTGGGGTGTTCACCGTCATGCTGGCCACCCTCGGCACCGAAGAGATCGCGTTCGCCAACGCCCACCACGGGAACGTCTTCTTCGTCGTCACGGCGCTGATGTTCCCACCGGTGCTGGTGGGACTGTCACGCAGCGCCCTCGGTCACTGGGGCGCCACGACGGCGGCCGGGGTCTACATGGGCGCCACCCTGGTCATGATCTGGATCCTGCAGCTGTTCCCGGCCCAGCCGATGCTGGCGCCGATCCTGCGACAGGTCGACCGCATGGTGCCGCCGCCGTTCCCGCTCCTGCTGGTGGTCGCAGGGGTCGTGGTCGACCTGATCCTACGTCGGCTGCCGGCCGCGAGCGGGCGGCTCCGCCAGTGGTCAACGGCAGTGGTGGCCGGGCTGGCCGGCATGGCGGCGTTCGGACTGGTCCAGTGGTACTTCGCCGAGTTCCTGCTGTCACCCGGTGCCCGCAACTTCTTCTTCGCGGCCGACCAGTGGGACTACAACTCGTTCCCCGGCGACTGGCAGTACTCCTTCAACGCCGCCCCGCTGACTGGCGCTGGAGTAGGTCTGGCCATGGTCGTCGCCACCGTCACCTCCCTCGCCGGGCTCGGCTGGGGCAACTGGATGAGCCGCGTCCGGAGATAACGGGTGCTACGACGGACCGTCCGGCTGGTGGTCCTCGCCATCGCCGGACTCGCCGCTTCGGCTCACGTCGGTACCTCGAACGCCTACTTCGAAGGCCCGGCGGGCCCCTACGGGGTCCGGGTCATCGTCCGCACCCCGGGCGTGATCCCGGGCCTGGCCCAGATCTCGGTCCGCGTCACCGAAGGCTCGGGCGTCGAGCAGGTCACGGTGCGTCCGCTCCGCGCCGACGTCGGGCTCGAAGGCGCACCGCCTCCCGACGTCGCCCGAGCGGTCGACGGCGACCCGACCCTCTTCGATGCCGAGCTCTGGCTGATGACGCCGGGCTCCTACAGCGTGCACGTCGAGGTCAGCGGCTCGGATGGCGCGGGCACCGCGTTCGTCCCGGTCCTCGCGGTCGCCGAACGCCGGCTGCCGATGTCCTGGGGTATGGGGGCCACGCTCCTGGCCGCCGGGCTGGTCCTGTTCCTTGGCGCCGTGACCATCTTCGGTGCCGCGGTACGCGAAAGCGTTCTCCCCCCCAGAACCGCCCCAGACCGGCGGCAGCGGATACGGGCTCGGGTGGTCATGGGCGCGGGCACCCTGACCCTGGTCGCCCTACTCTGGGGTGGCTGGAACTGGTGGGACGTGGTCGACGCCGCCTACCGCAACCGGATGTATCGACCGCTCGAGACCTCGACGGCGCTGACCTCGGGTGAGACGGGAACCTTACTGCGGCTGTCCATCGACGACTCGGCCTGGCAAGGACGAGGATGGAGCCCCTTGCTCCCCGATCACGGCAAGCTGATGCACATGTTCCTGGTGAAGGACGACGACCTCGGCGCCTTCGCCCATGTCCATCCCCTACCCAACGACGACGGTCGCTCGTTCGACGTCGCGTTCCCGCCACTCCCCGGCGGCACCTACCGGGTCTACGGCGACATCGTGTTCGAATCCGGGTTCGCGCAGACGCTGGTCGACGAGGTGGTCGTGCCGACCCGCCCCCTGGTGACGCCGGTCGAGCTACGCGATGCCGACGACTCCTGGGCCGAGCTGACCGCCCTTGGCGCTGCCGGGGAGGCGACCTACGTGCTGCCGAGCGGGCGCGCGATGCGATGGGACCGCGCGGAGGGGACGGCGGTGGCTGACCGTGAGACGACCCTGCGGTTCACCGTGACCGAGCCGGATGGTAGCCCGTCCGCCCTCGAACCATACATGGGGATGCTGAGCCACGCCGCGGTCACCCGCGACGACGGCAGTATCTTCATCCACCTGCACCCGAGCGGCAGTATCAACATGGCCGCGCAGCAGCGGTTCGAAACGGCCGAGGGTGGCGGCGAGGCGTCGAGTCATCAGATGAGGCATGCTGACGCCGCCAGCAGCGTCAGCTTCCCGTTCGTGTTCCCGTCACCGGGGGACTACCGCATCTTCGTGCAGGTGCGCCTCGACGGCGTGGTCGAAACCGCGGCCTTCGATCTCGACGTCGTCGAAACATAGCCAGCATCGGTCAAGACTCCGGCTGCTATGCTGGGAGCTGTCCAGCCACCAGAGGGAGCCCTATGTTCCGTCAGGTGTTTCACCCCACCGACTTCTCCACCGTCAGTCAGGTGGCGTTTGCTCACGCCTTGCGGACGGCGCTCGCGGCCAAGGGCACGCTGACCGTGCTGCACGTGGCTCCCGAGGGCAGCAAGGGCGGCGTCGACTCCGGATTCCCGCACATCCGTCGCACGCTCGCCGCCTGGAAGCTCGTCTCACCCTCGTGCCGACCCGAAGAGGTCGCCGCGCTCGGGGTGATCGTGAAGAAGCTGGGCATCGAGTCCGACGACCCCTCGGAGGCCATCGCCGGCTATCTGTCCGGCCGCCAGATGGACCTCCTGGTGCTGGCCACCCATCAACGTGCCGGGCTGGGGGCGCTGGCGCACCCACCAGTGGCCCAGCCGGTCATGCGGGCCACGCAGCGACCCTCACTCTTCATTCCGCCGAGGAGCGACGGTTTCATCCGCTATGGGGACGGGGTCAGCAGCCTGCGCCGAATACTGGTACCGGTCACCGCTGACCCGGAGCCGCAGGCAGCGGTCGACGCGGCCGTCTCGCTGGGACAGCTCCTGGCCACCGACGAGGTCGAGCTCACGCTCCTGCATGTGGGAGACGAGCGCGACATGCCCAAGGTGCACGAGCCACGGGTACCCGGCTGGCGCTGCGATCGGGTAGCGGTCGGCGGGTCAGTCGTCTCCTCGGTCCTGGCTCCCGCACAGGCCGGGCACACGGACCTGATCGTCATGCGCACCCGCGGCCCGAAGGGCTTCCTGGGAGCGCTTCGGGGAAGCACAGCCTCGCAGATCATCAGAGCGGCGCCATGCCCCGTATTGGCCATCCCCTGCGGGTAATCGTGTCGGACGATGGAGTCGAACGGGGGAGGAAAGAATGGCGGTGAGGCAGGGATTCGAACCCTGTTGACGCGTTCCACTAACCCGATGACAGCGCGCGACAAGGCGCACGCCGAGCACGAGGCTTACACCACCACCATCACTGAGGCGGAGCCCGCGCTGGGCGGGTCCGTGAGAAGCAGATGAGTCGACCGCTGCGTATCTACCTGGCCGATCTCGTACATACGACCGGCAAGGCGACCAACTACACGCTGCCGCTCAACATCGGATGGGTCGCCGCCTATCTGAAGCAGCAGCATGGAGCGGGCGTCGACGTCCGGCTCTTCAAGAACCCCCGCACCCTGCTGGAGACCATCCGCGACACCCCACCGGCGATCCTGGGTCTGTCGAACTACATGTGGAACTACGAGCTGAATCGGTTCGTCGCCAGCAAGGCGAAGGCGGTCGATGCCTCGATGCTTCTGGTATCCGGGGGCCCGAACATCCAGCACACACCGGCCGGTCACACCCGATTCCTGAACGACCAGACCGACATCGACATCTACCTCAAGTTCGAGGGAGAACGCGCCTTCGACGAGATCGTCCAGCGGTATCTGGACGACCCAGGTCGGATGCGGGCCGCACCGCTCACCGGTTCCGCCTTCCTCGCCGAGGACCAGCTGGTCGACGGCGGCGACTTCCCGACCAACGGCCGGGAGCTACACTATCCGTCGCCGTATCTGTCGGGCCTGCTGGACGAGTTCCTGGAAGAATCCCTCATCCCGATCTTCGAGACCAACCGCGGGTGCCCGTTCAAGTGCACGTTTTGCGCCTGGGGTGTCGCGGCGCTGGACCGGGTCACGCGATTCCCGCTGGATCGCGTCAAGGAAGAGTTGCGCTACGTGCACCAGAAAAGCCCCAACCTGCCGCTCTGGATCTTCGCGGACGCCAACTTCGGGATGCTGGCCCGGGACGTCGAGATCGCCAGCGAGATCAAGGCTATCGCCGATCAGTCACCGCGTCTGAGTCAGGTGCTGATCTGGTGGGCGAAGAACTCAGGCGAACGCACCAAGGAGATCGCTCGGATTCTGGGCCCGCTGAGCGTGCCCTATGTGGCGATGCAGTCTCTGGATCCGGAGGTCCTCGAGAACATCAAGCGGGACAACATCTCGGTCCCCAAGCTGCTCGACCTGATGCACTACTACCACGACCGGGGACTGAAGGTGACCACCGACATCCTCCTGGGTCTCCCCGGCGAAACGCGGGACAGCCACTACACCTCGCTCCGCAGCAGCCTCGACTTCGGGTTCGACTCGATCAAGGGTGCCAATCTCATCCTGCTGCCCGGCACCGAGGCCGAAGAAGCGGAGTGCCGCGAGGAATTCGAGATCAAAAGCATGTTCCGGCTTCGAGAGGGCTCCTACGACATGTATGAAGGGGAGCCAGTTCTCGAGTACGAGGAGATCGTTACCGAAACGTCGACGATGAAGCGCGAGGACTTCCTCGAGTTCCGGATGGTGCACTGGCTGGTGATGTTGCTCTGGAACACCGGGCTGGCCAGACCCATCCTGCGATTCGCCCGCGCCAAGGGACTGAATCCGATCGACGTCATCAAGCTGTTCTATGAGCACCAGGGACAAGGCTTCCCCGCCATCGAACAGCTGATCGAGAGCTTCTGGCACGATGCACGCACTGAGTTCTTTCCGACACTCGACGATGCCAAGGCCCACTTCAGTCGGCTCGAGAACTACGAGGACCTGAAGCAGCGAGGCTTCTCCAAGCTCAACTTCAAGTACACCGCTCGGTTCCTCCTGGACGACAACCTGACCAGCGAGCTGTTCGACTACCTGGCCCACATCGTGTCCGGCGCCGTGGGGTTGACCCACCCCGAGCGGTCGCTGTTGACCGAGCTCGCGGCCGTCTGCCGGCACCGGATCTTCTTCGTCAACACCGACGGCGCACAGCCGTCAATCACCATCTCGGCGGCCACGAGCTCCTATCTCGCAGACGCGTGGCAGGACCCGGACGCGGCAATCGAAGTCGATGTGGAGACCGGCCACTACGTGGCCCAGACCCAGAGTGGCGAGGCCGCTATCGGCCCCTCGGCGCTGCAGGACGACGGGGGAGCGGCGGCGCGCCACGAAGTGCGGTTCCTCCCCAACGACAAGGAAGAGCAGGCGATCCGGACCCACCTGGAGCGACTCGGTTATGCCGAGGACCCGCTGAAGGCGATGGAGAAGGCGCTGGAGTTCATGCGGATGATGTCCTTCGTCCGCACGCACGAAGTCGTGAACTGAGCGGGCGCCGGTCGTCCCGACCGGCCCCACCGTCAGGAATCAGTCGGAATACCCGCCAGCAGGGTCTTCTGGGCATCGACCGGGCCGGTGCCTCCGGGGGGGATCACCCGGGTGTAGTGGCCGTCCGAGCCGAGCTCGAAGGCTCGGGCCGTGTCGGCCAGCACGGTCTCCAGCACCGCGTGGCGGAGGGTGTGGGCGATCTCCGGGTCGCGCACGAAGCAGAGCGCTTCCACGCGCCGGTCGAGATTCCGCTCCATGAGGTCGGCGCTCCCGATGAGCACCTCCGACTGACCGTCATTTTCGAAGTAGTAGATCCGCGAGTGCTCGAGGAAGCGTCCCACCAACGAGCGCACGGTGATGTTGTCACTCACGCCAGGAATACCGGGTCGAAGACAGGCATATAGAGGGTCTGTTGCAGCGGGTGGGCAGCGACCAGGTGCGGGAAGTGATTCTCGCCACCAACCCGAACGTCGAAGGTGAAGCGACCGCCATCTATCTGGCCAAGCTGCTGAAGCCGCTCGGTGTGCGGGTCAGCCGCATCGCCATGGGCGTGCCGGTAGGGAGCGATCTTGAGTACGCGGACGAGATCACGATGCTGAAGGCGATGGAGGGGCGACGGGAAGTATGAGTCGTCGTCCGGCCTTAGGATTTAGGCTTTGGGAAGAGCTCGTCGAGCGCGAGCTTCGTCGCTGGCGAACGGGCATTCTCGGCACCATGCGCTCCCTGGAGGCCCGTAGTCCGCCTGTGGGGGCGGCCAATCTGATTTGTTCAGGGCGGCGGCGTCGAGGGGGCCTAATGCCGTCTATCGTCTCGCATCTTCGTCCAGATCCGCGTGGACGGCGCCGTGGAAACCGCCGCCTTCGACCTCGACGTGATCGCCGCGTAGGCCTCGCCGGCCACGCTTGACTACGATGAACCCCGCTGGCATCCTTGCCTGCTAGCAGGAGAACCTGAGCGATGTCCCCCACGCCTGAGTACGACCCTGAGGCCACCCCCTTCTTTTTCAGTGGCGCAGCGCTCGATGACATCGCCGAGCAGCATGGCGGCAGCTACGCGAACGCGGACCCCTTCCCCCACGCCGTGATCGACGACTTCCTGCCCGAAGACGTGGCGGAGGAGGTGCTGGCCGAGTTTCCCGACGCCCGCAACGACGAGTGGATCCACCGACCGCCCGACCACAAGTATCAGCAGCGGAAGCTGAAGCACTATGACGAGCAGACCATGGGGCCGGTGGTTCGCAACGTGCTGTCACAGTTCAACTCGGCCGCGATGATCGAGTTCCTGGAGAAGGTGACCGGTATCGACGGGCTCATTCCCGATCCCTACTACTGGGGCGGGGGCATGCACCTCATCGAGCGGGGCGGTTTTCTCAAGGTCCACGCCGACTTCAACTGGCACGAGAAGCTGCGCCTCGACCGCCGGGTGAACCTGCTGCTCTACTTCAACAAGGAGTGGGACGAGAGCTATGGGGGACACCTGGAGCTGTGGAACCGGGAGATGTCGAGCTGCGTCAAGCGGGTGCTCCCCGTGTTCAACCGGTGCGTGATCTTCAACACCACCGACACGTCGTTCCACGGGCACCCTGATCCGATCGCCTGCCCCGAGGGCCGCAACCGGAAGTCGCTGGCCCTCTACTACTATTCCAACGGCCGCCCCGCCTCGGAGAGCGCCGGGAAGTCCCGCACGACCTACAAGCTCCGCCCGGGCGAGAGCCCGTACACGCCTTCGTAGTCGGCGTGTTCAGACGAAAGCTGGAGACATGGCGACCAAGACGGATCTGAGTCGGTGGAGTCCGACCGAAGACGACTATCTGACCCGACGAACCGAGCTGCTCGAAAAGACCGACCGCGCGTCCTATGTGGATCACCCGTTCGTGTTCTCGCGACGCCAGACCGTCTGCTCGGCGCTCACGCGCATCAAGCTGTTCGAGCAGATCCGCAACGTGAAAGGGTCCATCGTCGAGTGTGGAGTCCACAAGGGCAACAGCATGATGCTGTTCTTCCACCTGTCGTCCACACTCGAGCCATACGCGTTCAACCGCAAGATCTACGGCTTCGATTCCTTTGGAGGATTCCGCTCGCTCACCGACCACGACCAGTCGAAGGCGGACGAGTCGATGTTTGCCGACACCGACTACGACACCCTGTCCGAGATGGTGCAGCTCAGCGACCTGAATCGGCCCGTCAACCACATCCCCAAGTGCGAGATCGTCCGGGGCGACGCCACCGAGACCATCCCCCAGTTCGTGGAAGAGCACCCGGAGCTGATCATCGCGCTCCTCTACCTGGACTTCGACATCTATGCGCCCACCAAGGTGGCGCTGGAGCATCTGCTCCCCCTGGTGCCCAAGGGCGGCATCGTCGCGTTCGACGAGCTCAACTCGGCAAAGTGGAAGGGGGAGACGATCGCCTTCAAGGAGATGCTCGAGCTTCGGAAGGTGAAGCTACAGAAATTCGACTGGGATCCGTGGCCCTCGTACTTCGTCGTCGAGTAGTGAGGCGAAGCACCGTGAGAATGAATGGCGGTGAGGCAGGGATTCGAACCCTGGGAGGAGTTTCCCCCTCACTGGTTTAGCAAACCAGCGCCTTAAGCCTCTCGGCCACCTCACCGGCTGG
>MDTE01085996.1_pt1 | contig 15217 bp, 10 predicted proteins | sample 811231 | NCBI WGS metagenome assembly MDTE01 (sample SAMN05326651, study PRJNA326480) | marine metagenome | isolation source: seawater | place: Indian Ocean: Red Sea | collected 2010 | reverse complement strand
GCAATTGCAGCGGTAGGCATCGTCATATCTATCTCGCTGTGCGTGTGGGGCACGCTGAAAGAAGTACCCTACATGCCGGTGTGGGAGCCCGAACCGGAGCGCTTGGGCCCCAGACGCGTGTGGCGCGAGGTACGCGAAGCGCTGGGCAGCCGATCTTACCGCATGTTGCTTTCCGTGATGGTGGTCACCTTGCTGGTGCTGGGCATCGAAGGCACGTTCATGGCGTACCTCTACGTACATTTCTGGGAGCTGGACACCGAGCAGATGCGCTGGCTCGGACCCGTCGGCCTGGTCGGCCTGCCCATCTCGGTGATGGTCATACCCCAACTCACCAAACGCTTCGACAAGCGCCGCCTGATGGCCGTGCTGGGTGCCTGCGTGATCATCAACATGAACATCCTCATCGTCTTGCGACTATTCACCGACTTGTTACCCGAAAACGGTGAGACACTATTGTTCGCGCTGTTCCTTGTGTCATCCTTCGTGGGCGGCTTGTTGGCGCCCGCAATGCTGGTGACTTTCAACTCCATGTTTGCCGATGTGGCTGACGAACTGGAATATCGCGAAGGCGTACGGCAGGAAGGCATCATCTATTCCGCGCGGTCGTTAGTGGCCAAAGCGGCAGGCAGCCTGGCCACGGTAATCGGCGGTATCGCTCTGGATCTGATCAGCTTCCCCAGGGGCGCGGCTGTCGGCGATATCGCGCCTGAGACCATCTACCACCTGGGTCTGATCGCGGGGCCACCGGCAATGATCATCGGGCTAGCCGGTTTGTCGTTCTACCTCTGGTACGACTTGAGCCGGGAGCGCGTGGCGGAAATCGCCGAAGCGCTGAACCAGCGCAAGGAGCTGGCAGCTAGCCCGGAGACTGCGCCGCATTCAGCCGAGTCAGCTTCCGATCGAGGCGCGATTTAAAGCGCTCGTGACGTGCGGCCGTAAGCGGGTAGCGCCACATGATGGGGATCGCCACGCAATGGATGGCGGCGGGAATCAGCGTGTACAGCATGGTCAGCCAGAACAGCGACGTTTGGGAATTACCCTGGGGCGTTCCAGCCAGCGCCAGGTCAGCAGTGGGATCGAAGTTGACAAACGCTACCGCTGCCAATGCTACCGCGCCGCCCAGCGCATAGGCCGCCTTGCGCAGAAAGCCCCATACCGCGAAGTAGAGCCCGGCGCGGTGCTCGCCCGTTCGTGCGGTGTCGATATCCACTGCGTCTGCGGCCATTGACGCGGCCAGGGCCAGCATGGCGGCAACGGAACAACCCTTCAGGCTCATCACCACCAGAAACAGACCAAACTCGCCGACCGGAATCAGGGGCAGCACCGAAGCCCAGATGGCATACCACACGATGCAGGCGATGAAGGTCTGGTGCTTGCCCACCCGCCTGGAAATACGCATCCAGGGAGACACCCCGATGACCGAAGCGGTGTAGTAAACGAGCACATATATCGGGTACAGCTCACCGGCCCCAACCACGTGTTTGACAAAGAAGTAGGACATGGCCGCCACCAATGCGATGCCGAAAGTGGTGATCACGTACGTGATGACGATACGCAGGTACGGCCCGTTGCGCCGCATTAGACGCGCGGTGGCGCGCAGTTCGAAGGGCTTTGTTTCCACCGTTTGCTGCTTGGCCTCCGGCGTGAACACCACAGCCAGCAGGATGGTCAGGGGTATGGTGATCATCACGAAGGTGGTCAGCCAACGCAGGATCACATCGATGTTGCCGGCTCGAGTTTTCATGATCTGCTGAAACTCGCTAGTGAAGCTGCCCACCATTTCCGCGACGTCCCCGCTGGAAGCCGCGACGTAAATTGCCAGCGCCGCTACCAAGGGCAGCAGATTGAACGAGAGGTTGCCGGCGAAGTGGAACTGCTCGCGCCGACCGCTGATGTGGGTGCGCATCTCGTAGTCCGGGGACAACTCTGCCCCCCACGCGTAGTACGGCAGCGCAACCAGCGTGTACGCCAGATACAACAACACAATCCACGTACCGAAGTACCAGATGGACGGCGACTCTGGCGGTAGAAACAACATATAGATGGACAAGAGCAGCAGTGGGGCACCACCCACCACCCAGGGTTTACGTCGCCCCCATCGCGTGCGCGTGCGGTCCGACCACACGCCGATCAGCGGATCGGTGATGGCGTCTGACAGGCGTGCCGCAAAGATCACGATGCTCATGGCATACAGGCTGATGCCAAGCTCCGCATAAAACGGCAGCACGTACAGATTGACGGGCAACAGCGCCATGGATACGGGCAGATACATCGACCCGTAGCACAGGATGCGTGCCTCACTGATCTTGTCGGTGCGGCTCATGACCTGCAAAGCACCTGCGGTGGCAATTGACGCCGACTACCGAACAGCCGGGGCGCTGTGCATGTGGTCGCGCGAAAACTTGCGGTGCTCTAGGTGCCCGTCCACTTCGGCGCGCGCTTCTCGGCGAACGCAACCGGACCCTCTTTTGCGTCGTTGGAGCGGAACACCTTGGCCATGAGCGGTTCCTGCATCTTCCACAAAGACTCCTCGTCGTTGCCCTGAGCCGCCGCACGCACCAGCGTCTTGGATGCCGCCACCGCCAGCGGGGCGTTCTCGGCAATACGTTCGGCCCAGCCAATGGCCGCTTCGAGTGCGCCCCCTTGCTCCGTGAGCTCGCTGAGCATCCCCGCCTCCATCGCGGCCTCCGCAGTAATGGGCTCCCCGGTGAGTGCCATCTCCATGGCCCGGGCGTAGCCCACCCTTGCGGGCAGCCGGAAAACGACGCCGGCGGCGGCAAACAAGCCCACTTTGACCTCCCGGATACCGATCTTCGCCCCTTTGCCCGCCACCAGCAGATCGCAGGTGAGCGCGATCTCGCAGCCCCCGGCCAGCGCGAAGCCTTCCACCGCGGCGATGAGCGGCTTCGAGCAGCCTTCGCGAACGAAGGTATTCAGCGGTCCGATGTCTTCACCGCGCGCGAACGCCTTGAGATCCATGCCCGCGCAAAATCCGCGCCCGTTACCCGCGATTACGCCCGCAGTGAGCGAATCGTCGCTATCGAGTTCTCTCACTGCGGCAAGCAAGCCGTTGGATAGCGCGCCGTTGATGGCGTTCATGGCCTCGGGGCGATTCAACGTGATCACCATGACCCTTCCCCGCCGCTCGACCAGTACGGCTTGCTCAGCAGATTCTTCACTCATTGTTTATGCTTCCTTGTTATATTGCTTGTGGCTGCATTGTGCTGCCCGCGGCTACCGTGTGGGCATGCGTCATTCGGATGAGAAATGCCCCCGGGCCACGCCCGTGTCGTCGTATACGGGCTCTTCGAGATCTACGCGGTATTTTTGGGTCACCCGACGACGCTCCGCCTTGAACGGATACTGCCCCAAGTGCGCACGCATGTCGTCATACCAATGGTCGCGCAGGTGCGCTTCCAGGGCCTCGGACGACGTCCACTCTTCGTAAATATACAGGCGCCCCGGATTGAGGTGGTCCTCCGTCCACGCATACTCGATGCACCCCTCTTCTGTCAGCGCACCTTCGATGTGAGGCCGGGCCCCCAGCAACATCTCTTTGAGCTGCTCGGGGTCTTCCAGATCCATGCATCCGGCGACGATTACCGTCATTGTCTTCTCCCACTAGGTGAATGTGTTCCCAGGCGCCACTTTACCCGGTTTGGATGAGCACATGCTTTGCTAGGACGCCGGCGTCTCCCACACGGCCTTACCGTATGCCTCGGCCGCCTCCTCCCACACCAGCGACACATGCGTGACGCCGGAGTTGATGTCGCGCTGGAACCGTTGAATGGGATTTGCAAGGTAGGTCGAGGTAGCGCCCGCCATCAACGTCAGATTGTTGGCCACCTTGCCCACAAGCCGCGCCACGTAGGTCGCATCGCGCTTGGATGCCAGAGCCTCCAATTTAGACGGCGCCGCACCGGCCTCGCCCCATTTCATCAGCTCACTCAGGCGGTGCCGCATGACCAGCTCGGCCGCGTGAATGTCCGCAAGCACCTCGGTGAGCTTGATCTGGTTGGCGACACGTTCAACCTGCAACTCACCGCTGAACAGAGCTTTCTTGCCGATCAACGTCTGCCGAACCGCGTCGGCCATGCCGCTGGCCATGCCCACCAAAGCGGCGGGAATTCCCCACACCGCCGGCAGCCCGAAGGGCAGCCGCGAGATCGGCGTGCCGTGCGCCTTACCACCCGGCGTGGTTCCAGCCGCCAGGTCTTTAATGGACACGCGTCGATGCTCGGGCACGAAAACGTCATTCAGAATCAGATCCTTGCTACCGGTGCCACAAAGCCCCGACACAAACCAATCGTCCTCTATGGTGACCTCGCTGCGCGGCAACATCAGCCAATCCAGGCAAGTCGGGCTCGGTTTCATAATCATGAACCAGCTCGCGAAGTCACAACCACTAGAAAACTTCCAACGGCCAGAAAGGCGGTATCCCCCCTCAACCACCTGCATCTCGCTGCGAATTGCGAAGGAGGCAGTGGAGCAGACCTCATCTTCGCTATTCGCCCAGTATTCCTCCTGGACCTGCATGGGAAACAGACTCACCTGCCAGTTGTGCAGGATGAACAGATTAGCCACCCAGCCGCTGGAGCCGCAGGCCGTGGCCAACGTTCGAATCACTTCGGCGGCCGTATCGATGCCCAGCTCATAGCCACCAAAGCGCCGTGGCTGGAGGATCTTGTGAAATCCGGCCGCACGGAATTCTGCCACCGTTTCGTCCGACAAACGGCGGTTTTCCTCCGCTTCGGCTGAGCGCTCCCGCAGGCTCGGCAGCAGCGCCTGTGCGCGCTGGATCAGCTCCTCGTGAGATGGAATATCCGCCCGCAGCGCGGCTTGTTTTGCGCTCATTACAGCTCCTTCGAAACACCGGGAGCAGGAAGTATCGGCCTATAGCTGCGTCAACGCCAGCCGGCGGATTCCGTTATAGACACTTTGCTTCGCTCCGAGCAATTTATTCCATTATCCACCGGCAGTCCTTCGCGCTCTAAAGCGCACCAGTATAGGAACAACGATTACGAGCGCGGCGAGCGCCCACAACCCAACCGACAACGGACTGGCAAAGAGAATGCTGACGTCACCGTCTGAAATCGCCAGAGCGCGCCGCAGGTTTCGCTCCATCAGCTCCGCCAGCACGAACCCGAGGATGATTGGGCCCGTGGGGAACGCCAGTTTACGCAGCACGTAGCCGAATATTCCCAGCACGACCATAAGCACCAGATCAAAGGTTGAACTGTGAATGCCGTAAACGCCCACGAAGCTGATTGCCGCGATGGCCGGCACGAGAATCGCGTTTGGGATGCTCAACAGCCGCGCAAACAGCCCGATCAGCGGGATATTCATGAACAGCAGCAACAGGTTGGCGATGAACAACGACGCGATGAGCCCCCAGACCACGGCCGGCTGGGCCTCGAACAACAAAGGCCCGGGAGTGATGTTGTAAAGGGTCAACGCGCCAAGCATTACGGCAGTGGTGCCGCTGCCGGGGACACCCAATGTCAGCATCGGAATGAAAGACCCGCACGCAGACGCATTGTTAGCAGCCTCCGGTGCCGCCACGCCCCGCACGTCGCCGCTGCCGAACGTGCTGTCCTTATCGTTGATACGTTTTTCGGTCGTGTAGGCGATGGCACTCGCCACCGTCGCACCAGCGCCCGGGAGAATTCCAATCCCAAAACCCATCAGGGCCGAACGGGCCATGGTCATCCCCGTGCTCGCCAGTTCTTTCAAACTAAACAACAGCTTGCCCGAAAGCTTGATCGCGTTCTTACCAGCATGGGTTTGCTCGAGCATGATGAGAATTTCGCTGATCGCGAACAGGCCGATGACAATCACGATGAATTGAATACCGTCGCTGAGATGCAGGCTGCCAAAAGTGAGCCGATAAACACCGGTGCCGGAGTCGATGCCGACCATGGCGAGCGACATGCCGATGAAACAGCCCAACAGCGCCTTGACGGGCTTGCTGCCCATCATCCCGCCCAAAGTGGCAACGGCGAAAACCATCAACGCAAAGTATTCCGCTGGGCCAAAACTCAGCGCCCAGCCGGAGAGCATCGGCGCAAACAGCACGATGCCAATGGTCGACACCAACGCGCCCACAAAGGAGGAAACGGCGGAAATCGAGAGTGCAGCGCCGGCTTTACCTTGAAGCGCCAAGGGATGGCCGTCCACCGTGGTCATCACCGCACCGGCATCGCCCGGCACATTGAGCAGAATGGCTGAAATTCTGCCGCCATACTCGCAACCCATATACACCGCGGCCAAGAGGATCAGCGCGGATTCCGGTGGGAGATTGAGCGCAAACGCCAACGGCAGAAAGATGGCAATACCGTTGATTGGCCCTAGCCCGGGCAGAAGTCCTAGCACCGTTCCGACAAAGCACCCGAAAGACGCCAGCGCCAGATTCAGCGGCTGGATGGCAACCTGGAAACCAAGAAACAGGTTAGAGAGGTTATCCACGGCTGACCAATCAGTTCAGTAGCGCGCCGCGAGGCAGACTGACTTCCAGGACGCTGTCGAACAGCAGAAATGTACCTGGGGCGATAGTCACCGCCGTTACCACGCTTGTTTTCCAGCTTCCTCGAAAAATGCGAGATACCGCAACAACCATCAACGCCGTCGACACCACATACCCGATAGTCGAAAACAGCAAAGCATAGGACAAAAGGACGCCGATCAAGGCCGCGCCCTTACCGACCAGCGCCGGATTGACCTCCACGCCCTGGTGGTCGGGGCGAACGATCAACGCGATGGAACAAAGCGCCATCAATGCGGCAAGCAACAACGGAAACGCTTTCGGCCCAACAGGTTCATAGCTGAACGGCACCTGCATCTGCCATATGCTCACGGCAATACCGATACACACGCACAGCCAGACCCCGGAGAAGATCCGGTCCATCATCGTGCGGCCACGCCTGGTGCTTGCGGATTAAGGTCGAATTCTTGCGCGAGAAGCCGGTAGTGGGCCATGCGTTCGGCGATCAGGGCGTGGAGGTCGGCACCCGCAATCGCGTAAGGAAACATGCCGAACTCTTCCCGGACCCGGTCGAACCGTTCGTCTCGCATCATCGTCTCAAACGTTTCCACCCACCACGCGTAATCCTGCTCGGAAACATCTGGGCCGGTGTAATAGCCACGCAATATGGGCCACGACAGGTCGAATCCCTGCTCCTTGGCGGTGGGCACCTCGGCAAACCTGCCAGGCAATCGCGCATCGGACATCACCGCCAAAATCCGCACGCGACCGCTTTCCAGCAAGCCAACCACCTCGGAGATATCTCCGGAATAGACCTGAATGTGCCCGCCCAACAGCGCAACCTGAGCCTCACCGCCACCTTCGAAAGGCACGTATCGCATACCGCGATAGTCGATATTCGCCACGCGTGCAATGAGCGCGCTCTTCATCCAATCCTGGCTACCAACTGTGCCACCCGCACCAAAGACGACGCCGGCGGGATTCGCTTTCAAGGACTCGATCAGATCGCCCAGTTCATGAAACGAAGAATCATCCCGTACCGCGAGCATACCGTAGTCTATGCCGCTCGCTGCAACCCAGCGAACGTCGTGTTCTGAATAGCGGCCGAATTTTCCTTGCGCCAGGTTGAGCAGAGACCCACCAGAGAACGCTACTATGATATTTGCATCGCTCGCCCGTTGCGCGATGACCGAGTTCATTGCCACGGCGCCTATACCACCGGGCTGATACGTGACACGCATCGGCCTATTTAATAGGCCCAGGTCCCGAAAGGCTTTCTGCGCCAGCTTGCAGGTCAGATCGAAGCCACCGCCAGGCGCCGAAGGAGCGATGCATTCGGGCCGAGAAGGCCCAAAAACGTCCGATTCCACACTGCCATTTTGCTCGCAGGCTCCCAGCAAAACCATGCCGATGACAGCCGCCAACGGCCATCCTTTTGAGACTATGCGCATCACAGCACCTTGCTACCAGCAACGTAGTGACCAGTGAACCGAACCACGCGCGTGGAAAATCGATCCAGCTTTGCGGTCGCAAATTGTGTACCGCCATGGCAGCCCAGCGTGTGTCGGTTCAAGCTGTCCAGCAAGACGACAACGGCCTTGGACAGACCCGGCATGGCTTCCTCCAATGAGATCCCCAGGACAATCCAAGGGTATGCGGATCCCATGCAGCGTCAAGGTCGCCGGAGCGCCCGGCAGCTAATGTCAGCCTGGACAAGGCCATGCTGTACGAGCTGGCCTCTGCTTCACCCTAACCTTGAACTCAGTGGGATCGGACGCCCCTAGAAGCTGCTGGAAAAGAGACCCAGGGTCTCCTAGGGACGTCGCTAATGGACCTTAACTTACTGTTTTATGAGGACGTTATTGCTTTGGGGGTCGCTTTGTACCGTATCGTGTACCAATAGGAATTGGGCACGGATCATCGCAACACGTGCAGAAAGTGCAGGTGCTTTTCATATTGATCTACCAAGTCCTGCACCACCTGTTCTTTCGTCCAGCCCATCACGTCGTAGTCCTGGCTACCCTCATTGAGGTGCACCTCCGCACGATGGTACGTTGGGTGATCAGTACAGTGCTCACCAACCAGGGCCGCATCTGGCCTAGGGTGTTCGCGGCTGACCACCACATACTGAAAGTCTATCTCGTCGCCATGCATTACGCTCAATGCCGAGCGATCCGCTGGAGTGGGCGCGTCCACTCGCACATCCAGCCCGTTGTGGCGTAGTTCCTCAGCAAACTCTTTCATCGCCGGTTGCACCACGCCCGTGATAAACGCGCTGACCGCGGAGCGTTCCGGGTAACTTAGCAGATTGTGCACGCGCTCCTTCCAATTGCTGGCCGACGGGCCAGGATTGGCAAGCACCAACGCTTGTCGCTTTGCATGGTCTAACGAGAGCGCTCTCACAAACCCCCAAATCGCTAATATGATTGCCAGCGAAAAAGGTAACGCGCTGGCAATCGCCGCTGTCTGCAATGCAGACAGCCCGCCCGCCAGCAGCAACACCATGGCAGTCAGCCCGATCATCGCCATCCAGAAGACCCGTCGCGGTAGCGGCGTGTCATCTCGGCCATTGGACGACAGCATGTTGAGCACCATCGCCCCAGAGTCAGCCGAGGTAATGAAAAACACCAGCACCATCACCGTCGCAATCCCAGACAGCAAGCTGGACATTGGGAATTGCTCTAGGAACTTGAACAGCGCCACCGACTCGTCTTGTCTCACCGCCGCGCCTAGGGCCTCAACCCCCTGGCCGAGGATGATGTCAATGGCTGAATTGCCGAAAACCGTCATCCACAACAGGGTGAACAATGTTGGCGCCGCCAACGCCCCAAACACAAACTCTCTCAGGCTACGACCGCGCGATATTCTCGCGATAAACAATCCAACGAACGGTGCCCAGCTAATCCACCAGCCCCAATAGAAGATGGTCCAGCCACCCAGCCAGTCTGTCGTGGGTTGGTACGCATAGAGGTTAAACGTCTTGCCCACCAGGTCCGCCAGGTACTCGCCCGTGTTTTGCATGAACATCTGCAACAGGTACACGGTGGGACCAAGAATCAGCATGCCCACCAGCAACGCTACAGCAAGGACGATATTTATCTCAGACAGTCGCTTTATTCCGGCATCCAATCCGAGCACCACAGACACCGTGGCAAGCGCGGTGGTCACTACGATTAGCAGCAACTGGACACCGATACTGTTAGGTACCCCGAGGAGGAAATGCAAACCAGAATTGATCTGACTTACCCCCAAGCCGAGCGACGTGGCAACGCCAAAGGTCGTGCTCAATATGGCAAACACATCCACGACTGTGCCAAGCGGACCGTAAATTCGCTCACCTATCAACGGATACAGGGCAGAGCGCAGGGTCAGTGGCAGACCGTGGCGGAAACTGAAATAGGCGAGAATCACGGCAACTATGGCATACGTTGCCCAGGCGTGGAGCCCCCAATGGAAAAACGTAAGCTTCATCGCCTCTTTCGCGGCGGCGGCTGTTCCGCCATCACCTATCGGCGGAGCCAAGAAGTGCATCACCGGCTCAGCCACGCCGAAAAACATCAATCCAATACCCATGCCGGCGGCAAACAGCATGGCAAACCATGAAATCAACGAGTATTCAGGCTCCGAATGATCGGGCCCGAGCTTTATCTCCCCAAAGCGGGTGAGCGCAATCACAACCGCGCTAACAAGAATGATGGCTACCACCAACACGTAGTACCAGCTCGCATTGGCGACAATTCCGGACTGCACGTTCGAGAACAAATCACGGCTGGCGTCAGGAAAGGCTATGGACGCGACGACGATTGCCATCAACAGGCAAGCGGATATGTAGAAAACCGGCTTGTCGATTGGTGCGACGGTTTGAGTCTCGCGTTCAGTCCCCAATTGTTAGCTCCCCAACCCGCTAGCTCTCGGTCATCGGATATGACGCCAAGACAGTACCTAATGACTCCTTCAATGGATCCAGCCATGGCTCATAGTGGCGCCACTGCTCCAGCGCCTGCGTGAAGATCGGCTGACGGACCTGCTCAGAACTCGGGGTACGTACGTTGCGTTCCGTTTCATAGTACCTGATGCAGGCCTCCTCGAAAGGCAGGCCACAAAAGTCCAGCATACGCCGTACCTGAGACTCCAGATCGGCGACCACGTCTTCATGCTGCACCCGCAACACGAAACCCGGCAGGACTTCATCCCAGTGATCCATGAGCTGCACGTAGTCACTATAGTATTGGCCCAAGTCGTGCAGGTCGTAGCTAAACTCCTGCCCCTCCGCAAAAAGCTGCTTGTAGGCGCTAAAGCAACATGACATGGGGTGACGCCGGGCATCAATCACCTTGGCGTTCGGCAGTATGAGTTTGATCAGACCCAGGTGGCGGAAGTTATTTGGCATCTTGTCTATGAACAATGGTGCACCCTGCCGATGAATGCGTGTGTCGGTGATGAACGCATCACCTAACTCACGCAATCGCTCAGCTGACAGGTCACCCAAAACCTCAGGATACCCCGAGTCACTACCCTCGACCCCACGACGTAGCCGATGGGCAAGGGAGAGTATGTTCGGCAACTCATGGGTTCCGTCAACCTGGCTATGAGATGACAGAATCTGCTCGAGCAACGTTGAGCCCGCCCGGGGCAGGCCGACGATGAAGATCGGGTCTGGGGCGTCGCAACCCGCATTGTCTTGGCGACGAAAAAGTGCCTCGGTGCAGCTTTGCTGCTGGGCCGCCAGGTCAGCGGACATCTGCTGCGCATCGTATCGGCTTTCGGCCTTCTTCAATGCGTTGCCTTGGCGGTAGTAGCCAAAGGAAGACTCATAGTCACCACGATCCTCGTGAGCCTTCCCCAGGGCAAAGTACAAGAACGCACGATCCGCCGTAGATTGCTCCGCGTTCGTTTCCTGGTCAACCATCAGGCGAAGCTCATCATCGGTAAACCGGTACGTCTTCAGGTTCGACAGGGAGTAATAGGCTTCTCCATGCTGGGGCTGGTGTCGATAAGCCTGGCGATAAGCTTCCACCGCGGCCTCAGAACGCCCGCCGGTCTTCAGCGCATGACCTTTGGAAGTCCAGGTAACCGCATCGCCCGGAAGCTTTTCCAACACTTTGTCGAAATGAGTCAGCGCGTCGTCGAAATGGCCAATCTGCATGCTGACGACGGCGTAGATCGATTGAAACTGGGGATTGGCCGGATCCGTCGCAAGCAACTCCTCGGCTTCCTTGAGAGCCGCCGCAAAGCGTTGACGTTTGCGCAATACCTGTACGTAATCAATTCTGGCCGCCACATTCTCTGGCTCGAAAGCCGCGGCACTCGCAAGCAACAGTTCCGCATCGTCGAGCACGCCTAAGCGAACGCCTACGTCTGCGAGCAGACGCATTCCTTCCACATGGTGAGGAAACTTCTTCAGAAATTTTCTGCAGATGTCCTCAGCCCGAAGCAGCTTGCCTTGCGCGATGAGGTCCGTTGCGGCAATTAGCGGTTTTGGGAGACGCTCAAGGCGCCGCAGCTGCGCCTCAACAGTTGTCGCTTCACGCTGCCTTCCGAGTTGGTGCAACAGTTCCACACGTGCTCGGAAACTCGCAACCAAGGCCGGATTAAGGCGACACGCTCGCGCGTACGCAGCCAGGGCCATATCAGGTTTCTTCATGGCACGATAGAGATGCCCCTGTTCCTGATGTGCCCGGCCATGGGTCGGCAACGACGCCATCAATTTCTGCAGCGGCTCTTGGGCCGCGTCGAACTGACACAAATAGCGATGACAGACCGCTTGCATGTACAACGCATCGGCATGATCAGGCCTCTCGGCCAGAATGGGCTCGAGCGCACTTAGCGCGGACTCGAATCGCTGCTCCGTGATCGCCGATTGAATGTTGGCTAGAGCGCTTTGCTGGCTTTCTGCCATCGTTTGAACCACGCGACACAACGCCCCCGAATGGGAGCGCTATTAGATCTCAATATTACTGCGACGCTAGAACTCGTACGTGACCCGCAAACCGACTGTGGCTGGACGCGCGTAGTTAACACGGGGCCGGTCGTACACGAAGCTGCGTGACAGCTCGGCCTTCTCGTTGAAGATATTGTCTCCGAATATCTCCGCGGTCCACTCGTCTCCGGATATTCCCGCGGACAGCCCTACCATCACCCAGCTGTCGATCTCATCGCGATTCATGGTAATGATGTCGCTGTAGGACTTCGAAGCGTAGGAAATATGGGGCATGACATGAACCATATACCCGTCTCCGATGGGCCAGTCGTAGCGAACCCTGATGTTGCCTTGAAAATCCGGCGCAAAAGCCAGCTCATCGCCTTTCAACACGTCTTGTGTTGGCGTTAGCACTTTGGTGATCTCCGTGTCGAGAATCGAGAACGCGCCGACCACCGACAACCCTGCGGTTGGCTGCCAGATGAAGTCGGCTTCGACGCCCTTGACTTCTGCGTCCGCTGCATTGTCAGAGAAGAACAAGTTAGCAATGCTCGGATCGAAAATCGTAGTCTGCAGATCGCTGATCTCAACGAGGAACACGCTACCATTGAAGCGCAACGTACGGTCGAGCAGATCCAGCTTCCAGCCAATCTCGTAATTGGTCACGTCATCGGTGTCGAGCTCGAACGGCACCGCAAAGTTATTGGGGCCCACCGCACCACCGGGTCGATTGAGCAAGCCGGGACGAAAACCCTCAGAGAAGGTTGCATAGTAGAGTTGATTGTCGGTCGGACGCCACGACACCGAACCACGGAAGATGGTTCCGCTCACCGACGCCTTATCCGGCGCATTCAGTGCGTTGACGATCCCGCGAATCTCCGCATCGCTAATGGCGTTGGGGGCGTTAACGAATTCCCCCCGCCCAACACTGTAGGGATCGGCGGCGCTCAAGATAGCCTTGATCTCGTCGAACGACTGGCCCTGGGTGAACGTGATTCCCCCACCCGCGGTGCAGTCGCCAATAAACGTGACCGAACCGTCGCCATCATAGAGGTCGCTCAAATTGGTGCCGAACCGATTCGCATCGTCCTGAAAACCGTTGCAGAAGGAAGCATTCGCACCACCCTCAAAGTCAACGTCGATGTCGTACCAGCGCGCGCCAACGGTCAGCTCAAGCTGATCGCTGACATCAAAGGAAACCTCCCCGAACACCCCAAGCTGCTCATCTTGCCGACGCACATCGTTACGAAAGACCACGCCAGGAGGAAATGGCCCTGGATCCGAGTTGTATGCGCCCGGGAACGGAAAATTAGTCGAGAACCCAGGAGAGCCAAAGACCACTGCCTCTTCCGCACCTGGATAGGTGAAATCGTTGCGCTCTTCGAGCTTCAGGTCCTGATAGAAGGCGCCCGCTGTCAGCCGAATGGCCCGCGCTGGATCCGTAGCGATGCGCAGCTCATGAGACATCACTTTCGTGTTAGTGCTGCTATCCACGAACATATTCGGCGCCTGACAAGTCCCCTCGGGCAAACCGTCCACCAAGCCGTCCGCGGTGTAGTAGTTGTTGTATTCCGGGTAGCTGACGGTGCTGTCGCAAATGTAATAAGGCAGGTACTGCCCGGCGAACAGATAGTCCGTGTAGTCGATACGCTGCTCGGTTTCCCGGTCCGTGTAGGCTCCGGTATATACGACCTCCAAACGATCGAACAAGCCAGTCAACGTCCAGTTGGTGTTATTGAAGCGATCTTCTAGAGAGTCTTCCTCGAAGCGCTGAATCTCGTAGTCATCAAGATCCGGGTCGGCAAAAAACACGCCATCGGAGTCGATTTCCTGGCGCGAGTGGGCAACCTGCAGGCTCCAGCTGTCATTGATGTTCCACAACGCGCTCAGGCGCCCACCGGCGTAGGTGGTCTCGTTGAAGTTGTTCTCGACGAGGCTCGAATTGTCCCCCTGAATGAAATTTACCCGTGACAGGTCAGCGATGCGCTGCCCAACAGACGTGTCACCTGCCGCCTGCGCGTTGGCGATCCCAGACGCACTCTGCACCCCAGCGCGGCGCTGAGAAACCGGCACGCCGTTGCTACGCACCGTACCCGCCTCGCGAAAGCGTGCGGATTCCGACACGTCGCGAGTACCGTGCACGTTGTCGATGTAACCACCCTGGTTGTCGACGTAGACAACGGCCCGAATGGTGAAGGCGTCGGAAATAGGAATGTTGATCATCCCCTCGACGTTGTTACTCATCTCACCGTCTTTGGTGAAAGCCGTTCCAAAATGCAGGTCGCCGTATAGGCCCGACGGATCAGGCTTGTTGGTAATCAGGCGCACGTTACCGGCCTGAGAGCTGGCACCAAACAGTGTGCCCTGGGGGCCTGACAGCACCTCGATTCGATTCATGTCGGCCGTGTACACATCGAGGTTACGCCCGGGCTGGGATAGCGGCTGCTCATCGAGATATAGCGCCACGTTGGGAGCAAGGCCCGCCACCCCCGCCGTGGTGAGCGTCGGCGTGGTAGAGGCAACACCGCGAATGTAGACGGTATTCTGGGAGGGACCACTACCGCCGGCCGTTATGCCGGGCAACTGGATGAGGTAGTCGGTGAAATTCGTCACGCCCATGTCGCGCATGGCGTCTTCGGTCAGCGCTTGCACGGCGATCGGTATGTCCTGGGTGCTGGCCGCGCGTTTAGTGGCAGTCACTACCACCTCTTCTATGCCTCGAGTTTCTGACTCCTGGGCCAAAGCTTGCCCTGCCACCATACCGGCGATGGCGGTGAGCACGGCTTGATTGATCTTGGTGCGTTGAAATTGCACGG
>MDTE01204467.1_pt1 | contig 15218 bp, 17 predicted proteins | sample 811231 | NCBI WGS metagenome assembly MDTE01 (sample SAMN05326651, study PRJNA326480) | marine metagenome | isolation source: seawater | place: Indian Ocean: Red Sea | collected 2010 | reverse complement strand
CAAAGAGTTATATATGTATTTACACATGACTCGATTGGGTTAGGTGAAGATGGTCCAACACATCAACCAATTGAACAATTAACAAGCTTAAGATCTATTCCAAACTTAAACGTTTTTAGACCTTCGGATACAATTGAAACTTTCGAGTGCTGGCAAATAGCACTTGATAGTAAAGAAACCCCAAGTGTTATAGCTTTGACTAGACAAGGAGTTAATCAATTGAGACTTAAAAGTTCTTCTAAAAATGAATCTTCCTCTGGTGCTTATGAAATTTTAAGAACTGGGGAGAATATAAGTGTTACAATTTTAGCAACTGGATCAGAAACTAGTTTGGCAAGTGAGGTAGGTCATAAATTGGCCACAGATGGTATTTATTCCAAAATAATATCAATGCCCTGTCATGAATTATTTGACCAACAAAATGAAGGCTATAAAAATAAGATCTTAAAAGAAACAGACCTTGTTGTATCTATAGAAGCATCGGAAACGAATTTTTGGAAAAAATACACCGGTACAAATGGATTAAATTTTGGCATTAACGAATTTGGAAAAAGTGCACCCTATAAAAAAATTTATGATTACTTTGAATTGAATACAGAAAATATAGTTAAAAGAATTAAAGAAAAATTATGAAAATAAAAGTTGGAATAAATGGAATGGGGAGAATAGGAAGAATGGTTATTCGTTCCATAATAGAGAGTAATAATAATAACATTGAGATCAAGCATATAAATAATAGAACAAATTCTGAAGTTTGTTCTAATCTATTAAAATATGATTCTATTCATGGAAAATTCAATGCAAACATAGGCTTTGATGACAACCATTTAATCATCAACAGTAGCAAAATCACATTTAGTCAAGAAACGGATTTAAATAATATTAATTGGAAAAAATATGATGTTGACTATGTTTTTGAATGTACTGGCAAATTTAATGATAAAGAAAAATTAAAGCCTCATTTAGATAATGGAGCAAAAAAAGTTATTGTTTCTGCTCCTTGTAAAAATGCTGATAAGACCATTGTGTTTGGGGTAAATGAGTCAGAACTGAAAAAAAATGATGAAATAATTTCTGCTGCATCATGCACAACAAATTGTCTTGCTCCAGTTGCTCATGTTTTAAACGAAAATTTTGAGATCGAAAAAGGTTTTATGACAACAATCCACGCATTTACAAGTGATCAAAGAATCTTGGATAATTCCCATAAAGATCCTAGAAGAGCTCGTTCTGCTAGCCAATCAATAGTACCGACTTCGACTGGTGCTTCCAAAGCAATTGGAGAGATTATACCTTCTCTTAAAGGAAAATTAGAAGGAGTTGCGATGAGAGTTCCTACTCCAAATGTTTCTTTGGTTGAACTTATTTTTTGTACAAAAAAAGATCTAAGTGTTGAAAAAATAAATTCAGCATTTCAAAACTATAGTAAAAAAAATAAGATTCTTGAAATCACCACAGAAAAGCTTGTATCCATAGACTTTAATCATAATCCTGCCTCTTCAATTGTTGATGCAAGTTTAACTAATGTAATTGGAAGAAATATGGGTAAAATTTCGGCTTGGTATGATAATGAATGGGGTTTTTCTAATAGGATGTGTGATATAGTTGAGTATCTTCATAAGAATTCTTAATGAAAAGTATCAAAGATCAAGAAAATCTTAGTCAAAAAAAAATTTTATTAAGACTAGATTTAAATGTTCCATTAAAAGATGGTTTTATCACTGATGAGACTAGAATTAATAAAATTTTACCTATCATTAATTTTTTAATTGAAAAAAAAGCAAAAATTATAATTATCTCTCATGTTGGACGACCAAAAGGCAAGGTAAATAAAATTCTTTCACTAAAACCAATTTGTGAAAATTTAGAGAAAAAAATTGAAAAAAAGATTACGCTACTTAACGATAATATTTTTAAATTAAAAAAAGAAGATTTATTTAAGAATCCTCTAGATCAAATAGTTTTTTTAGAAAACATCAGATTTTATAAAGAAGAAGAAGAAAATGATAAGTTCTTTGCAAAACATTTAGCTAGTTTTGCTGATTTTTATGTAAATGATGCATTTTCTTGTTCTCATAGAGCACATGCATCTGTAAGTAAAATTACAGAATTTCTTCCTTCATTTGCTGGCTTACAATTAAAAAAAGAAATAAATGCGCTAAACAAAGTTACAACTGAAATTAAAAAACCAATTACCTGTATTATAGGGGGTTCAAAGATTTCAACAAAAATTGGAATAATAAAAAACTTAATTCCAAAATTTGATAACATCATCATAGTTGGTGGAATGGCAAACAATATTATTAGCTATAAAGGCAGTAATATAGGAAAATCAATTAAAGAAGAAAATTGTAAAAATGCAATAAAAGAAATTTTTGAAACTTCAAAGGATAGCTCTTGCAAACTTATATTCCCAGAAGATGTTTTAGTGGGGAAAAATAAAAACGATAAATCAAAGATCAAAGAATTAAGTGACATTTTGGATGATGATTTAATCTTAGATATTGGCCCAAAAACAATTGAAAAAATTAAAAACATTATTAAAACAAGCAAAACAATTCTATGGAATGGTCCAGCAGGTTATTTTGAAAATCCAAATTTTGCTAATGGAAGTTATGAAATTGCAAAGACAATTACTAAAAAAAATAGAGATGACTCAATCTACTCTGTTGTAGGTGGTGGAGACACAATAGCTTTAATAAACCAAATTAATCTTATTCAAGAATTTGATTTTGTTTCAACTGCTGGTGGAGCATTTTTGGAATATCTTGAAGGAAAAGATCTTCCTGGTATAAGAGCATTAAATTAAATGTCTGAATTAAATAATATAGCATTAAAAATTCTTGAAAATGGGAAGGGAATTTTAGCTGCTGACGAAAGCACAGGAACAATGACCAAGAGATTAGAAAGTGTTAACGTTCCATCTACTCCTGAAAATAGATTGTTATTTAGAGAAACTCTTTTTAGTGCATCAAGTATGACTGAATGTATTGGGGGAGTAATATTATATGATGAAACAATCAAACAACAGTCCTCAAAAAAAAATAAAATCCCAGAATTAATTTCAGAAACAGGTGCTGCTCCGGGTATAAAAGTTGATACTGGTGCAAAAGTTTTAGCTGGCTCTCCAAATGAAAAAATTACAGAGGGCTTAGATGGATTAAGAGAAAGATTAAAAGAATACTACAAACTTGGAGCAAAATTTACAAAATGGCGTGGTGTTTATAGTATCACCAAAAATTTTCCAAGTAAGTTGTCGATACAATCTAATGCTCATGCATTGGCAAGATATTCAGCACTAGTGCAAGAATGCAATATGGTTCCAATTGTAGAGCCTGAGGTCCTAATGGATGGTGAACATTCAGCGAATGATTGTTATCAAAAAACCTCAGAAGTGATTAAAAAATGTTTTGAAGAATTAATTATTCATAAAGTTGATTTAAAAGGAATTATTCTTAAACCAAATATGATTTTGGCTGGAAACAAATCACAAAAAAAAATTTCAAATGACGATGTAGCAAAATTAACTTTAAAATGCTTAAAGAGCTCAGTTCCATCAGAGGTGCCAGGAATTGCCTTTTTATCTGGTGGACAAACAGAAATTGAGGCAACAGAAAATTTAAATTTAATAAATAATTACAATGATACTAATTTTATTATGAGCTATTCGTATGGGCGTGCCCTTCAACAAAGTGCTTTAAAATTTTGGTCAAAAGATATTAAAAATATTGAGGGAACACAAAAGATTTTTAACCATCGAGCCAAAATGAATACTTTAGCTGCTCAAGGAAAATGGTCTAAAAATCTTGAAACATAATAAAAAAAAATTTATTTATCTCATATCACCTTCGAAAATAAAAAGCCCATTTTATAATGATTTGGTTAAAATTCTAAAACAAAAAAAAATTAGTTTTTTTCAACTTAGGCTCAAAAAAGAAAGTTTCAAAAGAAAATTTATAATTGGAAAAAAAATCAAAAAGATTTGTAAAAAATTTAATGTAAAATTTTTGATAAATGATGATGTTTACCTTGCAAAAAAATTAAATGCTGATGGTTGTCATTTAGGTCAAAAAGATATGGATATTATTGAAGCTAGAAAGTTAATTGGAAATAAAATAATAGGAATTACTTGTCATAACTCGATTAAATTGGCAAAAATTGCCTTAAAAAATAAAGCTGATTATTTAGCTTTTGGGGCTTTTAATCCATCTAAAACTAAAAAAGTAAGGTACAAAGCTTCAATTGACTTACTCAAAAAAATAAGAAGGATCACGAAAACCCCAATTGTTGCAATTGGAGGAATTAATTCAGATAATTATAAAAAACTCTTATTGAATAAAACAAACTTTTTAGCTATCTCAGGCTACATTTGGAATAATAAAAAATTAAAACCAATTGAAGCAATTAAAAAACTGATATGAAAATTAATGCTAGTGAAATAAGAGTAGGAATGCTGCTAGAATATAAGAACGACTTATGGCAAGTCCTTAAAACTCAACATGTGAAACCAGGTAAAGGGGGCGCTTTTGCACAGATTGAAATGAAAAGTATGAATAAAAATACTAAATTAAATGAGAGATTTAGATCAAGTGAAACTGTTGAAAAAGCATCTCTGGAGGAAATAAACTATAATTTTATGTATGAAGATGAAAATAATTATTTTTTTATGGAACCTAAAACTTTTGAACAAATTGAAATAAACAAAGATATAGTTGGTGAAAAAGGAAAACTTCTTGCTGAAAATTTAGAAGTTTCTGTAAGCTTTTATAATGAAACGCCTGTTTCTGTTGAATTACCAAATCAAGTTAAATGTAAAATAAAATCGACTGATGCTGCTATTAAAGGTCAAACGGTTTCCTCTTCTTATAAACCAGCAGTTTTAGAAAATGGCTTGAATATTCAGGTACCCCCCTTTATTGAATCTGAGGATGAGGTTTTAATTGATACTCGAAACTTAGAATATATCAAAAAAATATAAATTTTATGAAGTCAATTTCTGCAAACTTAAATATCATGATAAAAGCAAGTGAAAAAGCATCAAAAATATTAATTAGAGATTTTGGAGAAATTGAAAAATTACAAGTTTCAAAAAAAGGGCCAAATGATTTTGTTACTAATTCAGATTTTAAAGTAGAAAAAATTATTATTGAAGAGTTAAAAAAAGCAAGACCAAATTATTCTATTTTAAGTGAGGAAATTGGATTAAACGAATACAAAGATAAAAATAATACTTGGATTATAGACCCGATTGATGGAACAATAAATTTTTTACATGGCATTCCACATTTTGCAATTTCAATAGCGCTAAAATCAAATGATGAAATAGTTGCTGGGTTGATTTACGATCCTATCAAAGATGAGTTGTTTTTTGCTGAAAAAAATAATGGAGCTTTTTTAAACAATCACAGAATGAGAGTTTCAAAAAAAATAAATATAGATGATTGCCTGTTTGCAACTGGAGGAATATCAACAAAGGAAACCAAAATATCTATAAGAAAAACTGGTTGTGCTGCATTAGATTTAGCCTATGTCGCTTCAGGTAGGTATGACGGTTTTTTTCAAAAAAATCTAAATTTGTGGGATATAGCGGCGGGAATTTTATTAATTAGAGAGTCTGGAGGTGTTATTAATGATATAAATCTCAACAAAATAAAAAATATAAATGTAATTGCTTCAAGCACAAATATATATGCGAAATTCCAAGCAAAAATAAGATAACTTTAGATTGTTTTAAGAAAATCTTTTGCTATAAATCTCAAAATGAAAAAAAAGATACATCCTAATTACCATAGTATTAAAGTTGAAATGACTGATGGTAGTCAATTTGAAACAAGATCAACTTGGGGATCAGAGGGAGATTTATTAAAACTTGAAATTGATCCTAAATCACACTCCGCTTGGACTGGTGGAAAACAAAAGCTTATGGATAAAGGCAGAATAAGTAAATTTAATAAAAAATTTCAAAACTTTAAGTCGGATAAAAGTTAATGGCTAATAATGCTCCACTTATGCCAATGGCGACTGCTGTATGGCTTGTAGAAAATACTACGCTTACATTTAAACAAATAGCTGATTTTTGCAAACTTCATGAAGTCGAAATTCAAGGTATTGCTGATGGTGAAGTTGCTAAGGGGATAAAAGCCTATAACCCAATTATTTCAGGTCAACTATCAAGAGATGAAATCGAAATGTCCTCTAAAGATCAAAATAGACCTTTGGAAATAAAAGGTTCAGATATTGAAATCTCAAATACCGAAAAAAAGATAAAAAAATATATTCCTTTATCAAAAAGACAAGATAAACCAGACTCAGCGCTATGGCTGATTAAACAACATAGTATTTTAAAAGATTCCCAAATTGCAAGATTAGTTGGAATTACAAAAAATTCTGTATCATCAATCAGAAATAAAAGTTACTGGAATTATAATAATTTAAACCCAAAAGACCCTGTTGCATTAAATTTGTTTAGTCAAAAAGATTTGATTGAAGCAATTGAAAAAGCTGAAAGAAGAATAAAAAGAGAAAAAAAGGAAAAAGAAAAACTTAATAAAGCAAAATAAAATTAAATTTATGGATAAATTAAATAGACATAAAATTATAAAAATGTTAACTACTCATTTTTTTGGAGGTTGTTATTAAAATAGAAGTTAAAGATAATAATGTAGAACAAGCTTTGAGAGTTTTAAAAAGAAAACTCCAAAGAGACGGTTTTTTTAAAGTAATAAAATTAAAAAATACTTATGAAAAACCCTCTGAAAAAAAAAAGAGAATTCTGCAAGAAAATATTAAAAGAGTAAAAAAACTTAACAAACTTAAAAATAGAATTTGATTATATCGCGGGGTGGAGCAGTCTGGTAGCTCGTCAGGCTCATAACCTGAAGGTCGGCGGTTCAAATCCGTCCCCCGCAACCAATTTTATAATTTAAATTTAGATTTTTTTGTATCAATTAAAAAACCTTTAACTGTATCAGTGGTAAGTTTTTCAAATGATTTTCCAAACTTTTCAATTTTTTCTATAATAGTTGGAGGGACAGTTATTATATGACATTTAAGTTGTTTAGCTTGAATTATATTATATGGCTCACGAGTGCTCGCCCAAAGTATTTCAACATTTTTATATTTTTTTGAAATTTTTATACTCTTTTTAAATTCAGGAACTGGGTCCTTCCCTACATCTGCCATTCTTCCAGCAAAAATTGAAATTATTACTTTTGTTTTTTTATCGATATTTTTTAAAATTTTTTTAGTCTGTTTGGCTGTATAAACAGCTGTGATATTTAATTTGATCTTTTCTTTATTTAAAATCTTAATTACTTTACCCATGAACTTACCTTTTGAATTTGCGATGGGTACTTTCACATAAACATTTTTACTCCATTTGCTAATTTTATTTCCTTGATAAATCATTTCTTTTTCATCATCAGCAAAAACCTCACATGAAACCGGTTTATTTGTAACTTTTAAGATTTTTTTTGAATATTCAGAATAATCTTTAGCTCCAGCTTTTCTCATTAAGCTTGGATTAGTAGTAAAACCTTTTACTATTTTTTTTTTATCAAATCTTTTGATAAGTTTTATATCTGCAATATCACAAAATATTTTAGTCAAATTTATAAACTCTTAACGATTTCCTCTGTCATTTTTTTGGCATCAGCAAACAACATAAGGGTATTATCTCTATAGAATAAATCATTATCAATACCTGCATAACCTGGTGATAAACTTCTTTTCACAAACAATACAGATTTACTCTTTTCAACATCTAAAACTGGCATGCCATAAATTGGGCTTTGAGGGTCAGATTTTGCAACAGGATTTGTAACATCATTAGCTCCTATTACATAAGCTACATCACAGTTTGCAAAGTCATTATTTATTTCGTCTAATTCAAAAACTTCATCATACGGTACATTCGCTTCAGCCAATAACACATTCATATGTCCAGGCATTCTTCCAGCAACTGGATGAATGGCATAAGACACTTTTACACCATTCTTTTTTAAAGCATCAACCATTTCTCTTAAGGCGTGTTGAGCTTGAGCAACTGCCATTCCATATCCCGGAACAATAATTACAGATGAGGCATTTTTCATCAAAAAAGCAGCATCGTCTGCATTACCGCTTTTAACTGGTTTTTGTTCTTTATTTTGTTTGTCTGAAGTTTGATCTGTTGCTCCCCATCCACCAAGAATAACATTGAAGAATGATCTGTTCATTCCTTTACACATTATATATGAAAGTATTGCTCCAGAAGATCCAACTAGTGCTCCAGTGATAATAAGTGCAGTATTTTCTAATGTAAAACCAATTCCGGCAGCAGCCCATCCTGAGTAAGAATTTAACATTGAAATTACAACTGGCATATCTGCTCCTCCAATAGGAATAATCAGTAAAACTCCAACTAAAAAAGATATAACAACAATAGACCAAAATATATTTGGTGATTGAGTCGTGCACAAATAGTAAATTAAAAATATAATTGTTAAGCCTAATAAGAGATTTATTAAATGTTGGCCTTTAAAAGTTATTGGTGCTCCAGACATGATTCCTCTTAGCTTAAGAAATGCAATTATAGATCCAGAAAACGTGATTGCTCCTATCGCAGCACCTAAAGACATCTCAATTAAACTTGCCAATTTGATATCACCAACAAATCCTAAATTAAATGCCTCTGGTTTTAAAAATGCAGATATTGCAACAAAAACTGCTGCAAGACCGACCAAGCTATGAAATCCTGCTACAAGCTCTGGCATTGCAGTCATGGGAATTCTAAATGCTATAAATGCTCCTATTGAACCACCAATTATTAAAAAAGCTAAAACATATATAAAACCTATTTCAAAATTACTTAGAGATAAAAAAGTAACAATTATAGCAATAGTCATTCCTGCTATCCCGAAATAGTTACCCTGTCTCGAAGTTTCAGGTGAAGACAATCCTCTTAAAGCAAGTATAAATAATATACCTGATAGTAAATAAAACAGAGCTGATAAATTTGCTGACATTATAAATCTACTTTTTTTTCTTTTTGTACATTTGAAGCATTCTTTGAGTGACTAAAAATCCACCAAAAATATTTACTGATGCTAAAATTATTGCAAGAAAACCAAAAATACTTGATATTTCAAATACTTTTTCTGAGGATCCAGCTAATGCAGCGATAATTGCTCCAACAATAATTACAGAGGAAATTGCATTAGTAACTGACATCAGCGGCGTATGTAAAGATGGCGTAACACTCCATACAACATAATAACCAACAAATATCGATAAAATAAAAATACTAAGCCTGAATATGAATGGGTCTATTTCCATAATTATCTCAATAAAGTTTTTTCTATTATTTCATCCTTTAAATTAATCATAACTTTTTTATTCTCTTTATCATATAAATTTAAAATGAAATTAAATACATTTTTTGAGTAAAGATTAGATGCAGAGGATGGAAGTTTATTTAAGATATTAGTGTCACCCATAATTCTTACTCCGTTTTTTTCTACAATTTTATCTGCTTCGGTATAACTAGTATTACCACCTTGTACCGCAGCCAAATCATAGATAATTGAACCAGCTTGCATATTTTCTATCATTGAGTCTTTAATAATTATAGGTGCTTTTTTACCAGGAATTAAAGCAGTACATATCACTATATCTATTTTTTTTAAAGTTTCAGACAGTAATTCTTCTTGTTTTTTCTTGAATTCATCAGAAGTTTCTTTTGCATATCCCCCTTCAGTCTCAAGATTTTCTGAGCCTTCTACAGTCAAAAATTTACCACCTAAACTTTCAACTTGTTCTTTAGATGCCATTCTTACATCTGTTGCAAAAACTATTGCACCCATTCTTTTAGCGGTAGCTATAGCCTGAAGGCCAGCAACTCCTGCTCCAACAACTAAAACTTTCGCAGCAGGTATAGTTCCGGCTGCTGTCATCATCATTGGTATAGCTTTTTGAAAATTGGCAAATGACTCTACTACAGCTTTATATCCAGCTAAATTTGCTTGAGAAGAAAGAATGTCCATTGACTGTGCACGAGTAATTCTTGGCAATAATTCCAAAGAGAAACAATTAATTTTTTTTTTTAATAATTCATCTATTGTTTCTTTATTTGAATAAGGGTTCAACATCCCAATCAAATGATTGTTTTTATTTAAAAGTGAAAGTTTTTCTTTAGATGGTAGGCCTAATTGAACTACTATATCTACATTTTCAATTATTTTTTTTTCATCATTTTCAATTGTAACTCCTAAATTTTTGTAATCTTCATCTTTATATCCTAAATGACTCCCGTAATTTTCAATTAAAATTAACTCTAAGCCATTAGAAATATATTTTTTTGCAATCTCAGGGGTTATAGCAATTCTTTTTTCTAAATTCCTATCTTCTATAAGAGATGTAACTTTCATAAAAATTTATAATAAGAATATAGCCATAAGGACCAAAATAAGTATTACTAATATTGTTCCCCATAAAACAAATTTTGTAAAATTATTCCAAGTTTTTTTATGACTCTCATTTTCCATTGAAGATTACTTTTGACGTGCTTTAAATTTTGGATTCATTTTATTAATTATGTAAACTCTTCCTCTTCTTCTAACTAGCTTAGAATTAAGGTCTCTTTTTTTTATTGATTTTAGCGAACTTTTTATTTTCATAATTAACAATTTTAAGCCGGCAACGTCCTACTCTCCCGTATCTTAAGACAAAGTACCATCGGCGCAGAAAGGCTTGACTTCCGAGTTCGGAATGGGATCGGGTATAACCCTTTCGCAATAATTACCGGCGATAGTGTTATAACGAATTAAAAAACAATGTAAACAATCTTTTATTGAGAAAAAATACTCAAATTTTAGTTATTTTTTAAGAAATTTTGTACATAATCTTTTAGTCTAATTTTGCCAAAGTTTTTATGAACCTTTGAAGACAAACTTATATTTGTCAGAGCTGATGCAAATCTTTCACCTTTTCTTGGCGGAAAAAATTTAATTTTGGATTTAAATAATTTTGCGACCTGTAAAATAGAAAGGCTTTCTTTATTAGATATACTATAATTCTTATATTTATTTTTTTTCCAAGCCTTATAACATACTTCGATTGTATCATAAATATGTGTAAAACGTCTTGTTTGAGATCCAGGCCTAACTACGGGTAAAGGTTTATTTTTTAAATAATGATCCTCAAAAATTCCAATCACTGTAGCCATTTTTCCAGATTTTATTTGCTTAGGGCCATAAACATTATAAAAAAAAATAACATCATATTTAAAATTAAACCATTTCTTTAGATTTTCTAAAAATTCAATATTTTTTGATTTTGTAAAAGCATAAGGTGATAAATTTTTATCTTTACCTTTATTTCCTAAAGAGGCTGAGGTCGCAGAATAAATAAGTTTGATATTATTTTTTAAACAAAAATTAATAATTGCATTAGTACCTATAGTGTTTGATTGAATACATTTATTCATTTGGAGAAAACTCTGATAAATTCTGGAAAACTCACCAAAATGAAATATTGTTTCAATTTTATTTTTATATTTATTGCAAATTTTATTAATATCTTTTGTATGCCCAAATAAATATTTTACTCTTTTATTATAAATATGATTTTTTTTAGATCCTGATGAATAATCATCTAAGCTTATAATTTTATATTTAGTTTTCTTTACTAAATACTCTATTAAATTAGACCCTACAAATCCAGCTCCACCAGTGACTAATAAAATTTTTTTCATATAATCTAATTTAAATTAAATTAATAATAATACTATTTGTTAGAGAGTTAATTTTAACAATTAACTACTCTACTAAAAAAAAATGGTTTATACAAAGATTCATAAATTGTAAATATTTGAATTCTATGAATAATTATTTTTATAAAACGTCTATATTTTTCATATTATATCTATCTTTGATAGTTGGTTTTTTTTTAGATGAAAATAGCTCTGGAGGAGCTCTGCCTGATTTTAAAGTTAGACATGACCTAATTGAGAATTTTAGGGATAATTTTATCTTTACATTTTTAAATTATGATCAGTTTGGTGATAGACATTCTCCTTCGTTAGTAATCTTTTTGGCTTTGTTAGGTAAAATTGGCTTAGAAATCGATATATTAAGACTCATTCATTTAAATTTATTACCTATTTTAATTCTAGTTTCTTATAAAAGTTTCAAAATAAAATTTTCTAATATTGATGAAAATAAAATTTTTTTCTTATGTTTGGTTTTTTTTATATCTCCATCTTTACGATCTATTGCTATATGGCCCGATAGTAGACTATTAGGTTTGATATTTTTTGTTATTTCAATTTATTTTTTTTTAAAATTTCAAAAAGAAAAAGAATTTAAATTTTGTATTTTAAATAATTTTTTTTTAATAATTTCATCTTATATTAGTCCAAATTTTTCTATTTTTTTTCTTTATTTCTTCTATTATTTTCTAAAATCATACAAACTCTCTTTAAAAATATTCTTAATGTTATCAATGAATATTCTTTTATCTTTACCAATGTTATTTTATGTATTTTTTTTGAAAATAAATTTTTTATTTATACCAGCAATATCTAATATAGATCTTTTTAATAGGCTAAACCCATCTAATAAAATACTTATTTTATTCTCTTTATTGCTATTTTATATGATTCCTTTTTTATTAGACAAAAACTTTTCTAAAAATATTTTCAAGAATTTTAGAATGAATTATTTAGTTTATTCTTTTTTAATTTTTATAACTTTGGTTATTTTCTTTAATTATTCTATAGAGTACACTGGGGGTGGAATTTTTTTTAAAATTTCTTATTATTTATTTAATAATAATTATTTTTTTTTATTAATCAGTTTTCTTTCAATTATTTTAACATTGCATGCTTTTAAACTCAATTCAAATAACGCGATCCTTTTTTTAATCTTAATTATTTCTAATCCTCAATTGTCAATCTATCACAAATACTATGATCCTCTTTTAATATTATTATTTTTTTTATTAATTAATTTTAAATTTGATATAAATAGTTTTTTTAATAAAAAGCTAATAATTAATTTCTACTCATTTTATGTTGGCTTATTAGGTATAAATTTAATTTCAAGATACGTTTTAACTTAAATTATTTTTTTTCAAAAAGTTTGTATAAGTTATTTCAGTACCTTCATGAAAGTTATTTTTTGGTATCCAGCCATATGTTCTAGCTTTTGTAATGTCTAAACATTTTTTTTTAGTTCCATCTGGTTTAGATTTATCAAATTTAATTTTTAATTTAATATTCAATTTTTTCATTAAAAATTTTGCATACCATATTATTGATAAATCTTTACCTGTTCCTATATTGATATACGGTTCTTTTATCCTTTTATTCATAAAAAAAATTACTGCATCAGCAAAATCATAGACAAACATAAGTTCTCTTTTTGGTTTACCGCTCCCCCATAAAATTATTTCTTTTTTCTTTTTAACTTTAGCTACATGAATTTTTTTAATTAATGCAGGAAAAAAATGGGACTCATTCAAATCATAATTATCATTTGGTCCATAAAGATTCGGAGGCATTAATGTTTTAAAGTTTAAATTATATATTTTACTATAATATTCACACATTTTAAGACCAGCAATTTTTGCTATCGCATATGCATCGTTAGTTTCCTCTAAAGGGCCGGTTAGTAAATATTTTTCTTTCATGGGCTGTTTACAATTTTTTGGATATATACAACTTGATCCGAGTAAGAATAAGTTTTTTACTCCTGCTAAAAAAGATCCATGAATGACATTATTTTGTATTTGTATATTTTCATAGATAAACCTATCCTTAAATTTAGCATTAGCAGCTATGCCTCCAACTTTTGCTGCAGCTAAAATTACAAATTTTGGTTTTTGTCTTTTTAAAAATTTAAACGTTTTTTCCTGATTTGTTAAATCTAATTGTTTTCTAGTACGAAGAATTACATTTTTAAAACCATCATCAATTAACTTTTTTAAAATCGCAGATCCAACCATGCCATTATGACCTGCTAAAAAAATTTTAATATTCTTATTCAATTTCATTAATGTTAAGATATTCTGCAGCAATCATTTCATCTATCAAAGAGTCAATATTTTCTATTGGTTTCCATTTTAATTTTTTTCTAGCTTTTTTTGCATCTCCTAAAAGAGTATTTACATCTAGTGGTCTAAAATAATTCTTATCACATTCAATTATAGGTTCGCCCTTTTCATTATAAGCCTTCTCTTTAAGTCCTTTTCCTTTCCATTTGATTTTTAAATTCAATTTTTTTGCTGTTAAATTCACAAATTGTTTGATCGAATACTGAACACCAGTAGCAATTACATAATCATCGGGTTTTTTTTGTTGAAGTATTTTCCACATAGCTTCACAATAATCTCTCGCATGTCCCCAGTCTCTTTTTGCGTTTAAATTTCCTAAAAAAAGTTTTTTTTGTTTTTTTTCTTTTATTTTGCATAATGCAGAAATTATTTTTTTTGTTACAAAAGTTTCTCCACGTCTTGGACTTTCATGATTAAAGAGAATTCCATTACATCCGAAAATTTTATAAGCTTCACGGTAATTTTTAACTATCCAATGAGCATATAATTTTGCAACACCATATGGACTTTGAGGATAAAATGGTGTTTTTTCATTTTGTGGCTTAGATTGAACTTTTCCAAACATCTCAGAAGTTCCTGCCTGATAAAATTTTGTTTTTTTTTCTAATTTATGAAACTTAATAGCTTCAAGTATTCTAAGAGCTCCTAAAGCATCTGCATTGGCTGTATATTCTGGAACTTCAAATGAAACTGCCACATGCGATTGAGCTGCCAAGTTATAAATTTCATCTGGCTTTATATCTTTTATTACACTTGAAACAGAAGATGAGTCAGTGATATCACCATAATGAAGACGAAATTTATAATTTTTTTCATGTGGATCTTGATAAATATGATCTACTCTGCTCGTATTGATGCTTGATGATCTTCTTTTAACTCCATGAACAATATAATTTTTTTTTAATAATAGTTCTGCAAGATAGGAACCATCCTGACCTGTAATACCAAAAATTAAAGCCACTTTTTTTTTATTCATAAATTTCTTATTAGACTATTTATTTTACTCAGTAAAGTGATATGAAATTAATTATTGAATTTTAGCCAATCTACTAATAACTAATTTTTTTATCAAAAAATTTATTTACTATTTTAGTAAAAATCTTATCTAAAGTAAATTTCTCTCTTAT
>MDTE01172642.1_pt1 | contig 15219 bp, 24 predicted proteins | sample 811231 | NCBI WGS metagenome assembly MDTE01 (sample SAMN05326651, study PRJNA326480) | marine metagenome | isolation source: seawater | place: Indian Ocean: Red Sea | collected 2010 | reverse complement strand
GAATTTGTTATATACTTGTATAAAATTCACCAGGAGGAAGGCTTACTTTGAGAATGAAAATACTTACAGGAAATGCTAATCCAAAATTAGCAACAGAAATTGCGGAACATTGTTTCGCAACACTTGTCCCTGCGAACATCAGCACATTCGCTGATGGCGAGTCAAGTGTAGAGTTTTTGGAAAACATCAGGGGCGAAGATGTTTTCATTGTACAATCAACATGTACACCTGTTAATGACAGCTTAATGGAACTTATGATTATGATAGATGCGGCTCGTAGATCTAGTGCTAGTAGAATTACCGCAGTGATTCCCTATTATGGTTATGCTAGACAGGATCGTAAGAGTGCTTCACGTACACCAATAACGGCAAAATTAGTTGCCAACTTAATCACAAAAGCGGGAGCAGATAGAATCTTAACTATGGATCTTCATGCTGGTCAGATACAAGGTTTCTTTGATATACCTGTAGATGATCTGACAAGCAGGGTGGTCTTTGCCAAGGACATCAAAAAGACAATTGGCATAATAGATGAACCTGATGTAGAACAGGTTGGAACTGTGTTTGTTTCTCCTGATGCTGGAGGAGTTGTTCGTGCTAGAAAGTTTGCTGACATGTTCAATGGAGATATCTGTGTGGTAGATAAACGTAGACCAGAAGCAGGCAAGTCAGAAGTAATGAATCTTATAGGTGATGTAAAAGGCAAACATGCTATCCTAGTAGATGATATTGTAGATTCGGGCGGAACACTTTGTAATGCGGCACAGGCAATCAAAGACGCAGGTGCTTTGAGTGTCAGAGCATATATTACACACGGAGTTTTGTCTGACGATGCTTGCCAAAAAGTTGAAAAGAGTGTGTTAGAAGAACTTGTGGTTACCGACAGCATTCCTAATCGTTGCCCTAAAAACTGTAAAAAAACAAGACAGGTTTCTGTTTCACAACTATTTGGTGAAGCAATACGTAGAGTGACAAACGAAGAGTCAGTAAGTAGTTTATTTGTATAATGGAATTTTTAATTAAAACATTAATAGGTGGATTGATTATAGCAACTGTGAGTACGGTGAGCCAAAGGTATCCAACTGTTGGGGCATTTATATTAGGAATACCACTAGCTAGTTTTGTATCATTTATATTTTTGTATTATGCTGGTGTTGATGTACAAACATTTAAAACTTTGAGTATTCAAACTATCTATTTTGTTTTGGTCAGCTTATTATTCTTTCCTATATTTGTTTATCTTTTACCAGCTTACGGTTTTTGGATAGCAATGGCAATAGGGACAGTGGTAACTGGATCACTTATGCTGGGGTTGTACAGATTCTTGTAGACATACAAAAGTTTTATCTAAAGAGTGAGGAAAGTATAATTTTCTTGCTTTACCAGAGGTTTCACATTGAGGCAGATATTCATAAGACGCAACATGCTCTGTTTTAATAGATCCATCAGCCAAGGCTGTCACAAGTATTAATAACCATTCTTTCATTAGGAGATTTTATATATTGTTTTCTGTAGGTACAATCGAACTATTACCAAATAGATCAACTGCTTTCCAAGATGAATATATTTTCCAACCTGCGATTTTAGGGTCAGCATCTTCCATTGCCAACTTAAAAACTTTATCAGATGCTATTTTGGCTTGCTTGATTAACTCTTTATCTTCTTTGTCTTTCATTTTCCAACGATATTGTCTAATGTTTTTATATAGTAAATCATGTATTATTGCCGCTCTTGCCACATCAAAAGGTGCTATTGCCCACCACAAAGCTCTTGGCACAGATGCTAGATCTGTAACAAATCCTGTAGGTACTTTGATAGTTTCTGTTTTATTGGTGTCTCTTTTAACTTTTACACCAACGCCTTTTAATGCTTTAATGTCTTCTACTGATAAATCTTTTGTCGTGTATGATAAATCTCTGCCCAAAATCCACTTACGCGGTGGATTGAATTCTGCCATAATCTTGGCGTTAAAATGTCCCATGTTAAACTTTCCCCTCTGTCATTGTTTAAATATTTATCCTAAGCCAAGCTAAATACGTAGTAAGGAACATTATCATGAAAAAAGTTACTAGAAGCATACTTGATGAACTTAATAACCTTAATCTACACAAGGATAAACAGTCTTTGATAGAAAGTACAGGTAATAATCTCATCCAAAGCACAATTAATTTGTTTAGACAGATCAACGAACAATATGATGCTGATACTGCTCTAGAACTAGAAAGACGTTTTTTAAATAGCATTAGATCAGGTGATCCAAAGAAATTTAAAAGAGGCATGGCAAAGTTGAAAGAAAGCAAAAAGAATGATACTTAAAGAAGGCGGCAACATATTCAAGGATGCTGATGGCAAACCTACGACTACTAGAATAAGCCGTGACGCTGTTGATCCTACACTGGACTGGGTAGAAAAGGTTACTGGACTAAAACTTAAAGATAACAAGTTAGGTAGTACGGGAATCAAAGCATCTAGTGGAGACATAGACGTGGCTGTAGATGCTTCCAAAATAGATAAGGAAGCAACATATCAGAAGTTAGTGGCATGGGCACAAAAGAATCATCCTAATGATAGTGCTAGACAATGGGCGGCTAAATCAGGAACTAATGTTCATTTTAAAACACCAATCAATGGAAATCCTGCTAACGGATATGTACAAACGGATTTGATGTTTGGCAATCCACAATGGATGAAGTTTGCTCTTAAGGGCAGTGGCGATGGCACAATTTACAAAGGATCACATAGAATGATCATGTTGGCTAGTGTAGCAAAAGCACAAGGAATGCAATGGTCACCCACTAAAGGATTGGTCAACAGAGAAACTAAAGAAGTTATTACAACTGATCCTGAAGAGATAGCTAGAAGATTAATTGGACCTTCAGCAAACAAACAGGATTTAGATAGTGTTGAAAATATAAACAAAGCAATAAAAACAAGAAAAGATTATAATGAATTAGTAGCAGACTTCAAAAAGAATATTGAAGCACAAGGATTACCCATGCCAGAAAATAGAAGCATACGAGCTGGACTTATGATAGCTGAAAAGGAATACAAACCTGGACTGTTAAAAAGAAGCATTGGCGGACTAGCAAATCTTGGAAAGACCGCAGTTGCTGGTTTTCAAGCAGGAAGAGCCGCAGGTGGTGGCTTTGGAGCAATGAGTCAAGCATACAAAAAAGCCGGTGGTGGACAGACAACAATAGGCCAGGTGGGTGATAAATTAACAACTGTAGGACAAACAATAACCGGCAATCAAGTAAAGATGATTTTAAATCCTACTATGGAAAAGCCAGCTAGGAAAATTCGGATCATTGCGAAAAACAAGGTTGACAGATATAAAAAAGCTGGTTGGGAAGTATTTGATCCTAAAAATAAAGAACACAACAGAGCGGCTGTAGGTATGGGTGCTAAAGACTTTACTGTCTTGTATAGACAAAAACCAGATGGGTCTTATCAAAAGATAAAGGTTGCTAACAAAGATGTTTTCAAGTACACTAAACAACGTGCTAGAAGAAATTACAGTGCATGGTCGGCAACAAAACCAAAAGGTGCTGTTGAAAGTGTAATGAACGAAAGTGCTAGAATACAACACATAGAAGATTTAGTTTTTTATGAAGGTTCTAGAGGTGCTATGAGAGCATTATCAAGTTTAAGAAATATGGCAAGTGGAGGACATAAGGATGTCACTATCAAATGGGATGGATCTCCCGCAGTCATTTTTGGCCGCGATGAAGATGGAGAGTTTATACTTACAGACAAGTCAGGATTCAATGCTGTCAAAACAGATGGCAGAGCCAAGAGTCCAGAACAACTTAAAGATATTTTACTCAACAGAGGCGGAGGCAAAAACAAAGATGACCCAGGACGCATAGCATTCGCTAACAACATGGCAGGGATATTTGATATCTTCAAAGGTGCTGTGCCAAAGGATTTTGTAGGATTTTTCAAAGGTGATTTATTATATTACAAAACTCCTAAGATAGTTGATAACAATTTTGTATTCAAACCAAACCCAGGCGGCGTAGAATATGCTGTTGATGTATCGAGTGATTTAGGAAAACGTATTGCCAAGTCAGAAACAGCGGTAGTAATACATAGAATGGTTGACATAGACGGATCAGAGTCACCATTGAAAGATTTAGGTATGTTCCAAGGAAATGATTTATTGGTTGTTCCACCCATGAGTGTAGAAACTCCTCCGGAAGTTCCTAATGCTGAAATTGAAAGACTGGCACAGATTATTAAAAACGATAGTGCTGACATAGATAGTTTGCTAGATAAGAATAAACTAAGAACAATGAAGTTAACTAATTTTTCTGACATATTATACAATTATGTCAACCAAAGTGTAGATAGAGGTACGTTAGATTCTATAGGTAGAGACTTTATGAAATGGTTAATGAGCCACGAAAAGATAAGTGAAGTAAAGAAAAACAAGATAGCACAATACATCAAACAAAACATGAAAGCATTTAAAAGTTTATGGGAAGTAGTTGGAGGCATTATGAAAGTTAAAAATAACATCATAGCACAACTAGATTCTCAAGCAGGATCCGTAAAGGCAACCACAGCTGGTAAGCCTGGTGGAGAAGGTTATGTCCTAGCACACCCTGGTGGGGACATGAAATTAGTAAATAGAGCAGGGTTTACAGCGGCCAACAGAGCCGTAAAACGATAGGAGAATGTTATGAGAATGACAGAAATGATGAGCAGTGAGCAATTCAGTACAATCAAAGATGATATGCCATTAGAAGCATTACCTGCTAAAGGTGGTAGTGTTTATGATATGACTGACTCACAAAAGAGAATGGCAAGAATGGGACAGCAAATTGCGGCAGGCCTAAGTCCAAGAAGTAGTGATATTAAGTGGCCTGATGATCAGCAATGGTTAGATGCTTTACATTTTTCCAATGAATTGATTAGAGCTGGATCCAACAGTACGATGGACGATGTACTTCGTAGATCTGGTATAGATCAAGAAAAAGCAGATGCTATTATGGATAAAGTAGCAAAAGGTGATGTTGATATTACCAAGTCAGTTCCAGACCCAGAAGGCGAGGAAAAAGGAGCTGAAAGACTAGCCAAGGCAATCGCTAAAGCATAATGGATTTTATTAAAGAAATACACGAAGCACGTCTGACACGAGGTGATGGAGCAAGATCTTTAACCTACACAGACTGTTGTGAAAGAGCCTATCTTACAATGTTAGTGCTGGAAGTTCTTAGAAAGTTTCCAGGTACCACTCCTATCGTACAGCAATACGCAAGGAACACTTCAGGATATGATAGTTACAAGCATTTTAGATTAAGCGGTACAGACTTATACAACTTCGTGTATTTCATTGTAGGCGATGAAGACGCCCACAAAAAACTTAAGGATCCAGGTGCGGCAAGAAGAATGAGAGAACGCACACAATTTCCTTTGATGAACTTTAATCGTTATGTTGAAAGATTAAGATACAACAGAGCTCCGACAGCTGATGATCAAAATCTTTTTATTAGACTAGAAGGCGTACTGAGAATAACCAATTCTGATTATAAAATTGTTAGAAGAAATATATTTTCATTCCAACGTATCTCTACAAGAGAAAAGCAAAGCACTATTACTAGATTACTTTTAGCGGCAAGAGCTAAACTTAGAACAAGTGATGTAATAGGCTACATAGAAGAATTAAGTGCACTTAAAGATTTAGAAATATTTAAGGTTACAGACCCAGAACCAAAAGTCAGTGTTCCAGACGTTGATGTTACAGGTAAAGACCTAGGTGGATATAGATATCTTGTAGGTGCTAAGAATCTTTTATTAACAAAAAAGTTTTTAGAATTAGCAAAAGACAATAAAAGCATACCCGCAAACGTTGTACAAGCATACATTCCTGCTATATCAACAATAGATAACATCGTAAAAGCAGGTCCTGGTTTCGTACAAATGCTTAGAACTCTAGAAAATCGAGCCAAAAAACACCCTAAAAGCTAGTTATTTTCCTGTTTTGGTAAATACATATAACAACTTCTTAGAGTAAAGAAGTATGTCATTAAGAGAAATAGGAGAAAACAATGGCAGGAATAACAAAAGTAAACCCAACCGCTACTACAACTAATTTTGAAGTAGTAGGTAAAGACATTCAGTTCTTTACAGTTGATTACATCAACGCAATCAACGGTTCAGCAGGACCAGACGGCGCACAGAAAGCAGTATTAGACACAATCGCTACTACAGCTACTATCATTGCGGCAGGTCCACTAGTTAACTCAAACACAGAGCAAACTTTCGCAACAGAAGGTGCAGACTCAGTGGTTGCGGCTACATTACAAGCGGCTATCAGAGCACTAGGTACAGTTGACTCAGTTGACTTATCAGGTGCGACAGTTACAGACACTAAACTTGGTATCTTAACTGCGGCGGCTGTATCCTAATAATAATTAGGTTACTAGTTTAACAAAATTAAGGGCGGTTCATTTAATGTGCCGCCCTTTTTTTATGACCACTAAATAGAGTATGCTCAAAGTATACACATTAATAGACATCACCGAAACAAAGAGCTATAGAAGTGCTGATCAAAAGTTAAATCATCAGCAGGCAAACTTTATGACTTTTATACAGACTTTGATGTTGACTATGAACTTTTTTTATGATAAAGCACCTACTTTAATTGAGTGCGATGAAAAAAAATTAAAGGAGTTAGGCTTTGGTTCAGATTACAAAGGAAGCCACAACGTGTGGTGCCTAGAAGCAAGGGTTGATGAAGGTAGACAGGTACCTGATGTTGAAACTTTACAAAATGATTTCGATCTAGTGCCGGTGATACCAAACCTAAACGAGACTATATTGATAAATAACAATGTATTTAGAGCAAAAGATAAAAAGGCAAGAAACATAACATTTAACAAGGCAAACATTACATAATCAGGCAGAGATTAAAGGCCCCTTCCGAGAGACAAGAGGAATGGAGATTTAGATTATGGCAAGAGCCACAAAATTAGAGCGTGAGAGCTTAGAAGCACATGTAGATTTGTGCGAACAGCGTTACATTAATTTAGAAACACGCTTGGAAAAGATTGAAGTAAAAGTTGAACACATTCATGCTGATATTACCAGCGGTAATAAGGCAATGATGAAGGTAGTTCTAGGAGCTACCGGTACCATCGTAGCTGGTTTGTTGTCAACTATAGTAGTCCTCTTAATATCATTTAACTAAAACAATCTATATAAATACTGTTATGCTAGTGACAGATATCACATCTACGGACTTGAACGAGAAACAGATCTGGGGAAGACGGGGCAAAAAACTTGTCAGAAAGTACAGATGTACTTCTGGACGTCGTAAGAATCGTATCGTTGCCAACATGTCTCAATGTTTTGCTTCACCTAATATGAAAGCAAGAATGTCTATGAAACGCACAAGAGCTAGACTTGGAGCAAGAATAGTTAGAAAAGCACAGAGAACAAAAAGAACAAATCCAGCATCAATAGCATTGAAAAGACTTAACAGGAGGATCAAATGATTATTTCTGAGATAGTTGACGAAGGTGCTGTACAAATATTTGGTAGGAAAAAAGGCAAGGTAGTTCGTAAATATAGATGTACTAGCGGACAGAAAAAAGGTAGAATCGTAGCAAAACCACAAACCTGTAGTAATCCTATAAGAGTATCAAGTAGGATAAGTATTAAAAAGGCAAAGGCTAGACGTAGTCCACTTATTAAGGTTAAGACTAGGTTTACAAAAAGAACAAGTCCTACAAGTCAAAGGTTACAAAGATTGAACGTGTCAAGACTCAAACCTACGAAGCGTTCTATTAAAAAAACAAGGAGAATGAAATGAGGCTTGAACAAATAGAAACAGAACAAGCAAAATTAACACAAGCTCAAATTGATGAAAAGCTAGGACAAACTGTAGCCAACGTAGCAAAGACAGTAGGTAGAGGAGCAGTCCAAGGTGGAAAGGCTGTAGCAAATTTAGCTGTGAAAGGTGCCAAAGCAGGTGTTAAGGGAGCAACCAATCTAGCACAGAAAGCGATGCAACAAAGAGCGGCACAAGGTTCAAGATTGGCAGGTGGTAAGAGTCAATCTAAATTCCAACAAGCAACACAAAGAATCGGAGCAGGACAAGGTATAACTGGAATGCTTTCACAAGAGTTGGCTCCTCATATCAAAGGATTACAGGCTGTGTTATCTGACCCAATGACAAGAGCTAAATGGAAACAATTAGTGGCACAAGCGGCAAAAAGAGTCAAGTAATGAGGTTAGAAGAATTCAAAATTGATGAAAGACAATACCTAAAAGAAAAGTATCCACATCTAACTGAGGAACAATTAGATGAAATACTTCCCGCACTGGGAGCAATAGGAGCAGGCGCACTAGGTGCGGCGAAGGTAGCAGGAACGGCTTTAGCAACCGGAGCAAGACTAGCAGGCACAGGACTTGCCAAGGCGGCAGGTGCCGCTGGTAGACTAGGAACAAAGATGGGAACTGCGGCACTCAAAGGAACTGGCAAACTGGCAACCAAGGCCGCAACCGGTGGAGCAAAGGCTTTAAAAGGTGTAGGAAAAAATATAGCAAAAACAGGAGCAGACATTGCTGGTAACATGGCGGACCAAGCTTCGAATAAGATGTTGAAAGTAGGAGCACAATTACCAGTAGGCGGACAACCAGTAAAAGTAGATAAGGTACAAGGAGACGAAGTTACCTTTGCGGATCCTAAAAATCCAAACGCTCCAAAAACTGTGGTTAAGAAAAACAGTCCGATTGTCAAATCGGCATTGAGTGCGTTGATTCCAAGATGAAAATTAACGAACTAATAACAAGTTTCGAAATACAAAGAAGCAATGAAGAAAAAAGAGTATTAGAAAAATGCTCTAAACAACCAATACCAATACGTAATTTCGCTGAGAGAGATAGATTCATATTAGATGGCCTAATCCGAAAGGCATTAGTAAGTAAGATAATAGAAGATGATGGATCTGTATTGGTAATCGTTAATGAAATATAACCCACTTTACGTAAAACAGCTAGAAGAAATAATTAGTGCTGGATTAAAAGAAGTCGCTATTCCTTATCAAAAAGGTAATAGTATAAGAATAAAGCATATGATTGTTCGTAAACATTCTAATGGTTATAGAGTGTTTGATTGTAGATGTAATAAACATATTGAGACAGTATTCTGTAAAACTGCGGCTGTTGCCATAGCAAAAGGACTAGCAGAAGATAAGAATTACCGGATTGATCCTGTGTTATCACTAGATCATCAAGTATCTAAACACTATAATGACGCTTTATATGCCAAAAGATCTATGAAAAACGCTGAAAATGAAGATACAAAAACTACAGCAGAGATTAAATACGATATAGCAGTTGACAAGGCTTGGTCCTGTTTAGACCAAATAGAAAAGTTTATCTTTGATAAATAAATATGTAGTTGCAAAACAAGGAATAAAACATGCTAATAAATGAGTTTTCAAAACCAGTCACGCTTGAATCCTTAAATGAGAATCTGGCACAAAGATTTGGACAAAAAATAGATGTATCTAAGTTCACACGTGAGCAACTTGAAGATGCTCGTAATAAACTTAGAACACAAATATCACAAATAGAAACAAATGAAAGTTATGAAGCTGTAAACACAGACTCATATCAAAAAAGTAAACTATTCCTTGACATAATAAATCAAGCAATTGATGAAATGGACAGCTCATCAGACACAACCCCTGAAACAGAAGAAAAAATAGTTGAAGGCGCAGAGGAACAATCAGCACTAGTTATGGCCGCAAAGGACATGGTAGATAGAGTAACAGGCTGGATGGAAGACACAGCAGAAATGCAGACTGAATCTATGCTAGAAATAGGCGACAAGATTAGAGACGAATATGGCATTGACAAATCCGACGAGTTTATAAACATGGTTAAGCCGGCACTCGAAGGATTGTTTACTTCATTGGAAAGCACTAGAGACTCCTTGACAGGTGGCGTAGCTATTTTGACAGGAGAAGGCGCACCAGAAACAATGGGCGATGAAGTTCCTGCGGAGGAACCAGAAATGGAACCTACAGTGGACGATGAAGCAGGAGCGGAAGCAGAAGACCCAGTAGGCGACGAGTTTGGAGCATCAGGCCCAGCGGCAGGTGAAGACGAAGAGGCGGATAGGCCCAAACGAGAAAGTGTAGAATTAAGTAAAAGATTAGGTTTGCTCTTAGCAGACTCAAAAAAAAAGGCTATAGATTAAGCGAAGACGTCAAAGATAATCTTACCCAAATATTACATCTTAAGCACAAAGAAGGCGCAACCAGTATAAGCTGGGACGACCTAAATAATTTCCTAGACAACGCAGGCAGTGAACATTACGACAGAGAGAGTTTCGTCAAGGCGTACAATAATGATCCAAGAATACAGGAATTGGTATCAAGTTTTGATGAAAATGGTGTGGTGCTTAAAGGGGGCGAAGCACCACAGTCAGAACCAGAAGATGATACCGTAGACCAAATGGCTTCAAGAGCCGCCAAATCAGCTTTAAAATAACACTTGACAATTAAGATAAATTAGTGTAGTATCTTAATAGAGAAATATAATGAGCGAACGAACAAAAGAAGAAATAGTAGAAAATATTAATCATATTGTGGATAAACACATTCAACCTGCTGTAGCACAGCATGGAGGAGTAGTCAAGTTAGAAGATTTTGATTTGGAAACAGGCGATGCTCTAATGCTTCTGTCAGGCGCCTGCTCTGGTTGTGCCAGTAGCAGTATCACACTGAAGTTGGGTGTAGAAAACATGCTGAAACATTACATTCCAGAAGTTCAAAAAGTCACTGGAATGGATGATCCAAATTCCACAGTAGATCCTTATTATGTTTAGAAGTAGGAACATAAATGGCTTTAATAAACAAAGTAAATGATATAGAATTCTATGCCGTACCAAATCAACATTGGGTGGTATCGGCTTTTTACCCCGACTATAAAGATCTAGAAAAGTTTTTTGACTTTACAGATATAGACATAAGTGAAAAAACAGCTACAGTAAATGGATTGCAACGTCCTATAAAAAACGAAGAATGGACAGAAGAACGAACCAAATACATGACATGGATGTTAGACACACTAAAACAAGTAAACATACCTGTTACTGCTATAAAAGAAAGACAAAGTAAAGATCAAAGTGGCTGGAATTCAGCTTGGACAATAAACTATTTTCCAGGAGGCTGGCAAGCTGGACACTTTCATTCTACTGATAGATCTGCTCAATCTAATAAACGTTTTATATCAACTGTAATGTTTTTTGATGATATAAATCCTACACGTGATAATCGTTGGAATGGTTGTTTGTATACATTGTTACAAAATCCTTATGGGTACACGTATGATCATAAGTTTCACCCGAAGGCAGGACAGGTTATTATTATGGATGATAGAGTATGGCACGGAACTTACCCCACAGAAGATAATCGCAGAGTTTTTGTAAGCGATTTTGATGTAGATAATGAAAATTAGATATTACAAAGATCTAAGTGGATTAAGATGGATAGGTTTTGCCCTTGCTATGATTGGTGCTTTTATACTATCCAATGCTGATGTCAGCACACAATGGATGGGGTGGGCAATAGCGACTATGTCTTGTTCTATTTGGGTATACATGGGAATAAGAGATGGTGATATTCCAAGAGCATTAATGGAGTTCTGTTATCTCTGTCTAGCTCTTAGAGCAATTTACAACTGGGTGTTAGCATGACATTAATTAAAAGCAAATATGATTATAAAGAAATAAAGAAGAAAAGTGTTGAAGGTAAAAGACTCTATGCTTGTCCAGATGGCAATGCCGTAGCTAGTGTAACAACAATACTTGATGCCACTAAAGATAAGACACACCTTATAGCATGGCGTAAAAGAGTAGGTGAACAGAAGGCAAAAGAAGTTGTAACAGAAGCATCTGGGGTTGGCACTAGGATGCACAAGTATTTAGAAGATTATGTTGAATCTGGAGACTGGAAAGAACCAGGATCTAATCCATATGCTAAACAGGCACATAGCATGGCACAACAAATTAAAGATAATGTAATGGATCATGTGGAGGTATGGGGTAGTGAAGTACAACTGTATCATCCAAAGATTTATGCTGGCACAACAGATTTAGTTGGAACGTACAAAGGACAACCAGCAATAATGGATTTCAAACAAACGAACAAACCTAAAAAAGAAGAGTGGGTTGAGGATTATTATCTCCAGCTAACAGCATACGCCCTGGCACATAATGAGCTGTACAATACAAACATAAAGGAAGGACATGTATTCATGTGTTCTAGAGACTTACAGTACCAGCAATTTGATTTGTTACCAGAAGACTTTGCTAAATGGGAGTCTAAATGGTGGGATAGGGTTTATGAGTATTACGACAAATACGCATAAATACTATTGAATTAAGGAGTATACAGTGGCAGTCGTACAGATATCCAGAATACAAGTAAGAAGAGGACAAAAGAATCAAGGTTCGGGCGTACCTCAGCTATCTGGCGGTGAGTTTGGTTGGGCAGTAGATTCAAGAGAGCTATACATAGGTAATGGATCAGTTGCTGAAGGATCACCAGCAGTAGGTAACACAAAAATAATTACAGAGCATGATGATCTTTTCACATTAGCTAACACATACACGTATTTAGGAGGACAAACTGTACAAACAGGTATTACTTCTACATCACCAGTCAAAAGAACGTTACAACAAAGATTAGACGAGCAGGTATCTGTAAAATCATTTGGTGCCGCAGGTGATGGTTCAGATCAAACTGTAGCAATACAACGTGCTATAGATCAATTATATATTAACAGCTCTACCAAAGGCACTGAAGAAAGTAGAGCCATACTGTATTTTCCTCCAGGTACATACAAAATTACGTCTACAATATACATACCACCATTTGCTAGTATTGTAGGAGCAGGTAAGGATAAAACAAAATTTAATGTTACCAACAACGTTGTTGTATTTCAAACTGTAAATGAGTCCAGTACACCTGGAAACTATGCTAACGATAGTTCAAGTACAACAATTAATCAACCAAGACAAATTGTTATGAAGGACTTTACAGTAGCAACAACACAAACTACACAACCTGTACTAAAATTACAGAGTTGTAAAATGAGTAACTTTGAAAACATAAGAATTACAGGACCTTGGACTACAGGGACAGCAATAACTAGAGCTAACGCAGGATTAGAATTAAGTTCATTAAGTAATGTAGTATGTACCCAAGAAAATAAATTTGATCATGTAAGTGTTAATGGAATGAGTGTTGGTGTTGTAAGTGATGACGATGCTTACAATAATCACTTTCATTGTTGTTACTTTACAAATCTAGGACAAGGTGTTCAGTTTGGACAAAATAGTACAATTGGTTCGCAAGGACAGACAACAGGTCCAAGTAAAAACAAATTTGGATTTAGTGAATTTAAAAATATAGATAGAGAGGCCATTGCTATACAAAATGGTTCAAACAATTTCAGTACCCATAACAATTTTGAAAGCGTGGGTAATGTTGGAGGCACAGAAGGCAACGCTCAATATAGTGTTATAGATTTTGTTGTTCCTGGAAATTCTTCAGTAGAAGATTCATTTACAAGAACCGCAGAACTTTCCTATGGACAGACTTATATTACAAACAAACCTTACATTTCTGAAATCAAAGGTTATGTTAACGCAACATTAGGCGGATTTCATAATTTAGAAGTATCAGAAACTTCAAGCTACACATACTTTTTCAGGCTACCAGGCGACTATTCTAGAACTTATGAAGTGGATTACTTTTATAACAGCTCTTTGGTAAACGCACAACGCAGTGGTAAAATGACCTTCCAATTAGATCAATCAACCAGCTCTGTTAATTTTATAGATGATTACGATTACCAAGGGGATAGCAATTACGAAACTGCTATGAAGTTTCAAGCTAGTTTGGTAAACACAGATGGCATATCTTCGGTTGACACGATAGTGGTTTCTGTGTTAAACTCTGTTGTAAATGATACAGGAAGATTCACTTTTAAGATCAAAGTATTGGGATAAATGCTAGGTAACAAGTTAGAAGATAAAATAAAAGTCTGGAAAAATCTAAGAAACAAATTAGAAAACCATCCAAGACCGTTTGATGTATTGGTACAGTATTGTAACAAGCTACATGTTTCTGCTAAGAAAACCAATGCTTGGGATCCAAAGGCAAAGATAGAACCTTGGCACTTGATTGAGAAAGATGAATTTACTGAGTATGAAATCGCACAACTTATGGCATATACTTTACAGTTAACCGATAGGTTTAGTAGTGCTAACATTGAGATACATATCAGTAAGGATACACAAAAAGACAATTTGGTGTACCTTGTATATCTAGACAAAGGAATAATTTTGGGATATTACAACGAAGCAATTACTGTTGATGAACTTCCAAAACATATTGTCTCACAAAAGATATACAAGTTGCCACCGCTCCACTAAATATTTTTTATTATGAAGGAAGTATAATGAAGGAAGATATACATATCAAAAAGCGAGACGGAAGCAGAGTACCGTTAGATATACAGAAGATTCACAAGGTAGTAAATTTCGCCTGCGAAGGATTGGCAGGAGTATCAAGCAGTTTAATACAAATGAACGCAGGTATTCAATTTGCTGACGGAATGACATCAAGAGAAATACAAGATTTATTGATTAGATCAGCAAATGATCTAATAACTTTAGAAAACCCAAACTATCAATATGCGGCGTCAAGATTATTGTTGTACGGCATTTACAAAGATGTGTTTGGTGGATTTGAAAAAGTATCTCTGTATGATATGGTACAAAAAAATATTGAAAGAAAAGTATATGATTCACAGATACTTGATATGTATACTAAAGAAGAATTTGACAAGATGGAAAAATATATCCATCATACTAGAGATGAAAACTTTACCTATGCTGGCTTGAGACAAATCGTTGACAAGTATTTGTGTCAGGATAGAAGTTCATCTGAGATATATGAATCACCGCAACACATGTACATGATGATTGCCGCTACATTATTTGCTAGGTATCCTAAGGAGGATAGGTTACATTATGTAAGGAGATATTATGACGCGACCTCACTTTTTAAAATTAATATCCCAACGCCAGTCATGGCCGGTGTCAGAACGCCTATTAGACAGTTTGCTTCGTGTGTCCTTGTTGACAGTGACGATACCCTTGATAGTATCTTCGCAAGTGATATGTCGATT
>MDTE01037742.1_pt1 | contig 15227 bp, 9 predicted proteins | sample 811231 | NCBI WGS metagenome assembly MDTE01 (sample SAMN05326651, study PRJNA326480) | marine metagenome | isolation source: seawater | place: Indian Ocean: Red Sea | collected 2010 | reverse complement strand
TTGCTGTTGAAGTTCCTCTTGCCCTGCTCGTCGATGGCTTCCACGCGTCCGCGCTCTTCGTTCGGGTGATTTTGTTCACCCTTTTCGCGATGGTTGAACAGTTCTGGTGGAGACTCAGTATTTTCGACCATCTCTTGGTGGCCAGGGACGTGGTTGTTGACTCTCTGAGGGCGGCAGCGCAGGCAATCTACAAATGCCTTGCAATTGTCACTATCGAGGCTATGTATGTGGTCGAGGTTGCCATGCGATCTGCCGGATTGGTGGTCACTGCGGTGCCCTTGATGGCAAGGAAGTCTCTGTTGGACCTCATGTCCCGCGCATTCAGCAAACGAAGCTCGAAACCGCGCAAAATCACCCCAGCAAAGCCGAAGGTTTCATCAAAGAAGCTGCAACCAGCTGTTTCGGCAAAGAGGCCTTCGCAGATGACCGTGGCGATGCTCAGACATGAGCTCAGGACGAGAGGACTAGACAGTACCGGTCTTAAGGCGATGCTCGTGGATCGTTTACAAAATGCACTAGATGAAGACGATGCAAGGGTATCGGACCCGAAGCCAACCTCGAGAAAAGGAGGTCGAGCGCCGGGATCTGTTACGGGATCATCCCTTTCTCATCGTGGCATCGATGCTATCAAGCTTGCTGGCGCTGCCATATTTATTGAGACTGCTTACGTTTCTGAGATTGCGGGCAGGTCGATGATGATGTTAACGACGAGTGCCTGGGACGGGATACTCTTCGCAGTGGGTGTAGTGATTGGACTCTGCATGCGGGTTTACCACGCGTTGCAATTTGGCGTGGTGGCGGGTTGGGTGACTGTCATTGGGCTCGTCGAACAGGCGTGGTGGAGGCTTGGGCTGGTCGACGTTCTCCTGGTGGTCAGAGACGCGGTCGTCGAGTCTTTCTTCGCAGCTGGGCGTTTGGTGTACGTGTATATTGCATCAATCGCCATTGAGATTGCGTATGCGGCAGAGGTTGTGCTACGATCAGTCGGTGTGTTGGTTGTGGGACTGTCAACACCGGTCATCCAACGTATCAAGCGACAGCTCAGAAAGCTTCGCCTATTCAATGACGGGAGTCTCGACGCGAACGGCTCGACGGCTCGCACGTTGGCCATCGATGCCGCTCGCGCGCGGGACATGATGGTCATCGGTGGACTTTGCATTGCCCCTGCGCTCCTCGCCGCACCTGGAATGATGCGTCAGGGTCCCAGCACCACCAGACTGCTCGCTTCAATCACTTCTGTGTGCATATTTGCATACGTAAGCACCAAACGCTTGGTTAACGTGGTGCAAAGACTCACGCTGAAGCGAGGCATGTTCGGATATGACATCAATAAGCGTGGCACACCCGAGGGAGAGGTGAAGGTTCCTGAAGCGGTGGGTCTTGCGCCTGGATGTGTGTACCTGGTCTGTCTGTCAATCTTGCAGGGTGCGCATCTACTTCTTGGAGGAGATCGCGCAAAGGACTGGGCGCTGGAGCACAACTCGGCGATGGCCACGATTGGGTTTGCCATTTTCCTCGGATTCGTCGACGACGTATTGGATTTGCCATGGAGAGCAAAGATGATCCTTCCGGCGTTTGCTGCGTTGCCGCTGCTGCTATCCTACGCCGGTAGCACCACCATTTTGGTGCCTAGGCCCATTCGGCGACTGCTCGGGGATGATTCAGATCTGCTGGAGCTCGGCTGGATCTACTATCTGTACATGTTCCTCATGGTCATCTTCTGCAGTAACAGCATCAACATACACGCAGGAATCAACGGGCTTGAAGCTGGTCAGAGTGCGGTCATCGCCGCGGCCATCGTGCTCCTCAACGTGACCACCATCGTCGCGACAGGAACGTACGAGGAGGCAGACCCTTCCATCCGCTCTCTCTCCATGCCGGAAGCCATCCAAAGGGCAAATATGCTGATCAAGACACTGGGAAGGAAGAGTTCAGTGGCACTGCAGGCTGTGAAGCAGGCGGAGAGGTTAATTGCGCAGAATGACGCAGGTATGCAGATGCATGAGGCGCATATCTTCTCACTCTGCCTCTCTGCGCCTTTCCTCGCTGTGACACTCGCACTGATGGCGCACAACTGGTATCCGAGCAAGGTGTTCGTCGGCGACACGTTCACGTACTTTGCTGGCATGTCGCTTGGGGTGGCGGGAATCCTCGGACACTTCAGCGAGACGCTCGTGCTGTTCTTCCTGCCTCAGATCGTCAACTTCTTGTACTCCTCACCGCAGCTCTTCAAGATTGTACACTGTCCGAGGCACCGACTGCCCAAGCTGGACACGGAAACTGGGCTGTTGCACCCGTCAAAGGCGACGGAGATGCACTACAATATGAACCTAGTCAATCTGTTCCTCAGAATATTGGGTCCACAAACAGAGCGAACGTTATGCATGGCGCTGCTGACGCTGCAGGCGGTGTGTTGCATGGCGGGGTTCGGCGTCAGAATTGTGCTTTCTGGCAGATGGAAGTGAAGTATCAGTGCATAGACTGATCGTTCATGGAATCCTAGACTAATTTAAATCTAGCTAAAGGTAAGGGTTAGTAGCTTCAAGGCATCAGTCTACTCAATCTACGCGCCTCGCCGTGACCTTGAGCTCTGCACGCTTGGTGCTAAACTTTGCAGAAACCGACTCAACGTCTACCAGGTGTGGAAGTTGCAAGTTTAGGTTGTATTCGGGTGAGGACAAAGAAACGGTCTCTTCCCCGACGTCGAGGTTAACCGACGCCATTCCTCCAGTCAGTCTCGGCAACCTCACCCTCACCTCCACTGCAGACTCGCCTGCAAGCATCGTCTCCTGTATGTTGTGTTCGGGCGTCTCCTTCTTCGGTTTCGCTGCAGCTGGCTGCCACGCCATGGGCTTCTCAGTACTGGACTCTTCCCTCAACGCGCCCGGATGACCTAGCCCAACTTGCCTCTTACCCCCGGGATCAGTTCCCTTGGCGTATACCCCCTCCGTGGACGTGTCCAGTATACCCGTCTTTGCGTACTGCGAGGTCACTCTATCCAGGTCTGCGGTACCAATGGCACCCGTGTCGATCACATGACACTTTGTCCGTATGCTCTCAGGAATATGACCAAGTGGATCGTACTGCTCGCCCGGCTTCGGTATGCCCTCCGACGATCCGTCCGGATACAGCTCGGCGGACTTTGACGCTGCGAAAAAGCCCTTTCTGACCGCTTGACCCTTCCTAATGCGATCTGAGGTTGTGTCCCTATTCCGGTCGCCGCCGCGCGTGCCAGTCTCTTGGATGATCGGGTTGCCCGGTTCCCTTGTAGCGGTCGCCGAAGGCTCCTCCCCGCGCCCCGCATCGGAGGCAAACACCGGGAACGCGTGTGTGTTCTCCGAATTTTCCCCTTTGGGTCCCTTATACCGCGCCGTCGGCAGCACCTCGGTGCGCGCGCGGGCCAGGTCTATGCCGTGATCCTCGTGAATGTTTTTCGTCGCAATCTGGATCAGATAGTCTCTGTAGTGCTCCTTCGTGACCGTCTTGCCTCCTTGAAGCGCCCTTTGCACGACCGCGGGATGGAATAATACGTCAACCGCGGTTGCGTCCCTCCCCTCCCCGTCCTTCATGCCCCTCACAGGACCTACGAGCACCGGCACCCTCATGTTCCCAAGGCCCCAAAGATCGAGGTGTTCCTCTGAAGCCGGAACGAGGTTCGCCCCGCAGACAGGATCAATGCGCGGGTGAGAGCAAATATTAACGAAAACCTTGCCCCCGGCCTCGGTCCACTTGTTCCTGACGCCCCTGAAGCAGAAGCCCGCCTCGGGAACGAGCATCACCGAGCCGGGCGGAGCGGTCATGTGCGCGGGTCAAACTGAGTGAGTACTCCCTTCGGTTTCCCGTAGCAGCGGCAGAATCTCCCGCGCAGCAACACTCGGCATGCGCATCGGCTCGCTGTTCCTGCTCGTCCTGGGGCTTGCCCTGGCATGTCGGCCGTGTGATGCGCAGAGGCTCAGCGACGAACGCGTGGTGTTCCAGACGACAAAAGGCGACATCGAGCTGGCTTTCTATCCCGACGTCGCGCCTATTACATCGGCCCACATTCTCGATCTCTGCAGGAGAGGGTTGTACATCAGTAACCACTTCTTCAGGGTCGATAAGGGTTTCGTTGCGCAAGTGGACGGTGTGGTGGGAGGTCGAAGGATATCCATGGACGCGTACCAGCGCGAGGTTGCGTCGAAGAAGCTCCCCGGCGAGTTCAGCAACGACGTCAAGCATACTTTTGGCACCCTCTCCATGGGACGGTATGATGACCCCAACTCGGCCACGTCGTCGTTCTCGATCCTCCTCGGCGACGCTCCTCACCTGGACGGGCAGTACGCGATATTTGGGAGGATCACCCGTGGCGAAGCCGCGCTGCAGGCCATGCAGCAGGTGCCTACAAAGAAGGAAGGCATCTTCGTGATGCCTCAGGAGAGGATCGAAATACTCGCCACGTACGTGAAGGAGGCGAGTAGGGCCGGCGGGGGAGGGCTCAGAGGGCAGGCGTCAGACTGCACGACTCAGCTCGAGGAGGCGAGGCATAGGGCAGACGGTCTTGTGACAGAGCTGGAGAAGCTCAGGCAGAAGAGGCTACCCGGTTGAAGGTAGATGAAACAACACACTTTACGAGTTGACTTCCACTAGAGCTAGCTACTGCTAATCGACGAGGACGACGAGGACGAAGACCGCCTGGACTTCTTCGACCGTTTCTTCGATCGCTTGCTGTCCTTCTCCTTCTTACGCTTCTTGCTCCTCCTCCTTGCCTCCTCCTCCGAGGACGACGAAAACGAGTCGCTGTCGCTCGACGTCGACGAATCCCGCCTCCGCTTCTTCTTCTTCTTCTTCTTGTCCCTCTGGCGCTTCTTCTTCGCAAGCTTCCGCCGGGCCTCGTGCGCCTCGGCGTCCAGGGCGAACTGCGCCGCCGCCTCCAGCTTGGCCTGAAACTCCATCGGTCTGGCCTTCGCCTCCAGCTTGGCAGCCACCCGCTCCGCCGCCACCGCCGAGAACGCTCGCTTGGTCTGGTCGCTCACGTCCGCGAGGGTTGGATGGAAAGGCACGTGAGCGCCCTTCTCCACGGTCACCACCGCGTTGGGCTGCGCGCACGGTAGGGAGAGCGGGTTCAGTCGGAATATCGGTCTATCGCGGCGAGGACGGTTCGGTCGGGATGAGTCGGGACGGCGAGCTCACCTCCCACTTGCCGTTGATGAAGGCGCCGACTCCCGTCATGCTGCTGGGCGGACCCTGGGAGTGCCGTGATGACTCGGCCGGTTTTTTGGCGTCACGGATATCGGACGATCGCGGGTGTCGGTTTCTCAGGGGCCGGAAATTTCCTCAACGAGAGGATACGCCCCGTCGAGCCACTGCTCCGGAGCGCTGCCCCCAAGTGGGTCTAGACAGCGAGGGCGCACAGAGAGGGAGAGAGCTCTTCTGAGGCTCGTCAGAGCCGCTCGCTCAGTCGCGGGGTCCATCCCGACCGAAGCTTCGCGGTCTCCGCTGCCGACGCGGTTGCCCTGCGAATTCTTCCCCCCCAATTCTCTCTCGTCAACCGCGGAACCGCCCGAGGGCAGGTGACCGGTAGTCCTAGGGAGTCCCATCGCGAGTGGCGGGTGGAGCGCCATGACTCAAATCAGAAAGAACAAGGATAAATACGCCGCTCGAAGCTTTGGGGTGCGTCGCCCATCCTCCCGCGCTCGGGTCTCCCCTCGCCCCGCATTGCGCGTGACCCCGATCCCGTCGTCCACGCAATAATTCTGACGAGAGACCGCGCCGACAACTCGCAGGGGGCTCAACTCCTCGGTATCGATGACGAGGACCAGAAGCGTAGAGATGCAGAGCACGCCAAAAACACGTACCAGGGGGCAATCGTCGACGAGGAAGGCGGCCTCCCCGGGCAGGTTGCACTGGAGGAAAGGGATCCTGGCGACAAGGATGCCGTTGTAGACATCCAGAAGGAGTTCAGGGAGAAGGCCAAGGCGAAATTGGATATCGGCATGGTCGCCGCGGGAGTGCAGGAGATGCAGAAGCACAAGATATTCATGGAACCGTCACCTTGGGTCATCTCGCCGAGGTCGAAATACATGCGGCGGTGGGACATGGTGACGCTCCTCCTGCTTCTGTACACCGCCGTTGTTACCCCTGTGGAGGTTTCGTTCATGGAAACAAAGATCGACACTCTTTTCTGGATCAACCGCGCTGTGGACGCACTGTTCGTCAAGGACATCGTGCTGAACTTCTTCGTCGCCATCTACGACCCGGAAGATGGTCAGCTGGTGTTCCACCACCCGACCGTGGTCAAGAGTTACCTCAGAGGCTGGTTTCCCATCGACGTCGTCTCTGTTTTCCCCTTTGACCTGATTGCGTTGTTGATGAACACCAGCAGCGTGGGCAGGATGAAGGTGCTGCGTATCCTGCGCCTTTTGAGGCTTGTCAAACTCCTGCGCATCCTGCGCGCGGCGCGTATCTTCGCTAGGTTGGAGACCCAGTACAACATTGACTACTCCGCGCTCGAGCTCGTGAGGTTCGCGGTGCTCGCGCTGGTGACAAGCCACTGGATGGCGTGTGCGTGGGGACTTGTCGCCGACCTGGAGGACAGCGAATACAATTGGATGAAATACACCGCGTTCAACACTTTCCACGAATCCGGCAAGCTGGAGGTTGGCCAGGATCCAAGAGGGGTGGTGAGCACGGTTGATATCTACATCGCTGCGTTTTACTGGTCAAGCATGACGATGACCACCATTGGGTTCGGCGACATCCTGCCGAGCACGCTGGTCGAGAGGGTCTTCGTCTCATTTGCCATGTTGGTCGGAGCGTTCGTGTACGGTTACATCATCGGCGCCGTGTCGAACGTGATTTCGACCAAGAATGCGAAGAAGAACGACTTTTACAAGCTCATGGGCGAGCTCAACGCTTTTCTCAAGGAGGGCAGGTGGGACCATGACTTGTGCATGCGACTGCGCGAGTATTTCAAGTACCGCCTGGCGTCCTCGCATGTGGACGCACACACTGCCTTGCTGCAGCAGATGTCTCCCGCACTCAGGGCGGAGATCACGATTGGGATGAACACCTGGATCACCAAGGTTGACTTCTTCCGCAAGTGCCCAGAGGCGCTCGTCATCCAGCTCACGATGAACATGAAGCAATCTACCTACCCCCCGCAGGAGAAGATATTGGTGCCTGGCGACTGGTGTGACAAGATGTTCATGGTGCGCAAAGGTGTGGCGATATGTCGACAGAAAATTGTTACCACAGGCCAGGTTTTCTGCGTTGAGTGCTTGTACAAGGAGGGCAAGGTTTCGTACTCTGCGCACGCAGTGACGTTTGTGGATCTGTTCTCCTTTGACCGCAACATGCTCGTGGGCGCGCTCCAGTACTTCCCGGATGTGCAGAAGCACTTCCAGAGACTCTCTATTAAGATTGTGTTTCGCGAAGAGGTTATCGCTTACTCCAAGGCGTACAGGGCCCTCGAGAACGACGGTGTTAATGCCAATGTCTGGGACAAGATGGACGAGCGACCGGATTTTTACCTCAAGAAGCTTCGCATGATTTACGGCGATGACGGCTCTGGCATGCGATACGACGGCGCCAGCGAGCAGGAGATGAAAGAGCGGGCGGCGATCAAGGTGCAAAAGGTGTACCGCGGGTATAGGGGTCGGGTGCTTGGCAAGGTCAAATCCACGGAACACGGCACAAGCGGGGTGATGCCGAAAACCGTCAGGAGCATGGATCCGACCATGTACACAGCGCGGGCCCTGGACGTGTTTCACCATCGCGCGGGTCAGTCGCTGCACGCGCTTCACCTCAAACTCGACGCAATACTAAATGGAACCGAGCCGAGGAGGGATCTAGAGCGCGACGTCCACGACAGGTCGCGCGGCGAGCTGTTCAGCACGCCGCTGGATGGGTCCGGGAAAAAGGCTGCCGGGATGTCCAGCCTGGCGAGTTTGGCTGGGAAACCCGCGGGATCTTCCTCGCTGCCCCCCGTGACGGTGTCGAAGGGAATCGGCGGGAGTGCCACCGTGGATGCTGTCAAGAGCGAGGTGGACAAGCTGCGTCGCGATCTGTTCGACAAGCTCGACAGGATCAAGGCCACCGGTGGTGGCGGCGAACAGGTGATGATGGGCGGTGCCGAGGACACTCAGCAGCTGGCTGTGCTTGTGCAGTCGCTCGCTGAGCAGGTCGGTTCCATCACTCGCACGCTCTCGCAGATGTCAGACGCGCAGCGCACGTTCCAGGAACGGTCACAAAGGACCATCTTGGGTCATCTGGAGCAGGCACAGACGAGAATGGCGGAGCAGGTGGCCAAGACGATGGGCGGCGTGTCGCGCCCGACCGCCGCGCCGTCCCGGGTGTCCCCCGGCGGTGTTGCAGATATGACGGAATCGGATCTGCCGCCATCACGAGGCTACGGTGGGCAATACGGTGGCACATCCGGAGGTGTAGCGGGCGTTGGAACCAGAGCGCTGCAGAGGAGGCCGCTGGGGGGAAGCACTCCACCCGCGCGGCCCACTGAGGGTTGGTAACGAGAACCCTCATCGAAAATAACTGAAGTAGCGCAACGCATTCAACTGCGAGTATAATGTAACTATATTTATACCCACATCTCACGCCGCCGCAACCTCCGCGGGTTCCAAATTGAGTGCCGTCGCGAGTGCGCCGGCCCGTTCGTCCGTCAGGCCACTCTCCGGCTCGGTCTTCACAAAACGGTCACTCCAATCGTGACCCGCCGGCACCACTTGCTTATCGTCCACGACGGCAAACTTGGGCCATCTGCTCCTGTCCTCCCCGAACCTGTGGGTGAGGTAGGTTTCTATCTCCATGATGCGCGCGTACTTGACGTTGTCGTCGTGCTTCACGCTGTCCATCAAGTGTGGCTCCCCAGGTGTTCTCCCCACCACCCGATCACCCGGTGCTCCCATCCTCATCAGCACGTATCCGATGTAATCCTCGAAGCACCTCCAGTAGGTGGTGAGGACGATGTCCGCGCCGGAGGTCTCCAGCACACCCTTGAGCCTATCCACCTTGTCCTGCTCGAGGTTTATCTGCGGCGCGGTCGCGGTTCGGTTCAGCACTCCGTCAATGTCGAGGAACAGAATCGGGACGCTCCTCGCGTCTTCTCCGCCGCTCGATTTGAGGGAACCCATCGGCCGGGGACCTCGAGCCGGGGCACGTGAGCGGACGCGAGTGGCGGCACGGGTGGGAGAAGACGCTCCGAAAGTTCCAGGGTTAAGCGCGAGGGCGAACGCTGGCATAGCCGTCACGTGCTTCGATGTGGTCTGCGCGCGTGAGCAGCTGCACGTGTCTCCCTGCGAGTTGTTTGTGGCGTCTTCGGACTTGGTCTCGCGCCAGTTCTCGAGTCCAAAAACTCGTCGTCTGCAAAAAGTTCCCGCCTCACACGTGTTTCCGCGGATTGGGCGAGATGGAGCGGGAGAAACAAACGCTTCCTTGCTGATGTGGTCTCACGAAACGGGGGAGTCTCCAATTTTACGGGACGGCTGAAACGGCAATTCTCGAGCTGTATTCGCCTCCTCTTGTTTCTAGCTGGTCGTTTTAGGATTCAGCGATACACCTTCCGAGACACGAAAACCAGGAGCGGACTTCGCTGACGCGCATTCTTTTGCCTCCCCCGTAAAATCTGGGAGAGACTCTAACTTACGCGCTTTGGGGTTGGCGGCTTGCGGTTTGTTTGCGCGCCCACACCTCGGCGCGAGCGGCAGGAGCAACACGGCAGTCCAGCGGGGCGACCCCTCGCCAGCGACGACAGCTGTTTGCCCGCCAGTTGTTTTCTTGACAACTCGAGAATCCGCTCCAACGCGCACGATATAGCAGCCCGGTCCACCTCCAAGGGGACGATCACCCGCTTCAGGTGGGTTTGAGTTTTTTTCAACGTCGAGGCGCCGATCTGGGCGCGCGCGACGCGCATATCGCCGCGGGGTGCCCTTCATAGCGACGGTAAAAAACAGCGATTGACTCTATATCGTCCCTCACCTCCGCCGCAGGTCGCTTAACGTCGCTTGTCAGTAGCGCACGACCAGAGCCAACCCGGAAATTGTGCTGACCGGCCGAGAAACAAGAATCCGGAAGAAGCACCCAACACACCTGCTGCGAGGTGGAGACGTGAGAAAAACAACGAGGCCAGCAGCGCGCGAAATCGAGCGCCGCTGACACTGCACTCGCGTCTCTGAAAGAAGTCGTGAACAAACCTGTTCGCGCCAAAGCTGAAACCTCGCCGAAGCAGCACGCACCAAAGGTCAAGAGCAAAAACTGCTTTTTGCCCTAGTACAGATAGAAGACACTAGAAGACAATCCATAGCAAGCGGGGGTCCTCACCAAACGTCAGCTCGAAGAAACGAGCTAAGGAACTCCCAAAGACAACATCAACATGGGCTCGGACGCGTTCCCAAACACGCTGTGGGACGAGGATCAGGCGGGCGCGGTCACGATGCCCGCTCCCGCGCAACTCACCGCCGCGATCGCGCAGGCCAACACCAACAAGCTTTCAGGCGCCCCATCCATCCCTGCTCCTGCCGGGTCCTTTCCCGGCGCGACGGTGGCGGCCGCCAACCCCGCCCCAAACCTGCAGGCGAACCCGATCCCGGATACCTGGAAACCCCACCCGATGGACCCGCTGCGATTTGTCAAGCACGAGATCCGCCAGCTTCTCTTGGCTCGTGGCTCACTGTCCATCGCGCAGCTCCCGGAGGAGTACCTCAAGTGCTACCGCAAGCCCCTGACGCAGGCGCTCAAGATGCTCGACTCCCAGTACACCCCCGAGAGCGCGAGGAGCGGCAAGCCGAGCGGCCGCGCGAGGAAGTCGACGCTTGGTTCGTTTCTCCGCGAGCACCTCACCGATGTCATCGAGGTTCGTCAGCGGCCGCACGGGCAGCACGAGATTGTCGCCACGGGTGCCCCCAACACCAACGGCAACGGCATGCTCAACGGTAACGGCATGCTCAACGGCAACGGCGTGCTCAACGGTAACGGCATGCAACAGGTCACCAACGACCAGTACGTCACGTTCCAGGCTGGACTGCAGCAAACGTGGGGCCGGGAGGAGACCCCAGAGGAGCATATTCGCGCTCTCATCCTCAAGCAGCAGCAGCAACAGCAGCAGCAACAGCAGCAGCAACAGCAGCAGCACCTCAGGCAGCTCAGAAATGCCCTGAGTCAGGCAAACGTGGGAGCCGCCGGCATGGCCGCTTACGACTCTCCTCTGCCCTTAGACCTGAACGCACCCCTGATGGGGTCGCAGCAGGTGAGAGACGTGCTGAGGTCTGCGCAGCTCCTGAAGGGTGCCGGATACAACGTGGATGGCGCCAACCTCGCGGGTATCGACTCGCTCGGGGTTGATGTCAACGCCAGTTTGCTCGCCATGCCCCGCCACGGCGCCGGTTCCGACGCTCTCATCGCCGCGGCGGTGGGCGCCCTTCGAGGCGCCGCCCTGCTGAGCCCCGCCATGAGCGAGATCCCGGCAGAGAACCGCATCTACGTCACGTGGAGGGTCCCCTCAACGGCCGTCCCCCTCAAGGTCGAGGATCTGTGGAGCTACTTCAGTCGGTTCGGCCAGCTCGCCTTCTGCAACCCGCGGCCGCTGCGCAACTCGCACGCCCCCAGGCGCACTCCGAGCCTCTCGGGCGCCGGGTACGCATTCCTCGGGTTCTCCGACCCGGGTGGCGCAGACGCCGTCGCCCGAGTCCTCGAGCGACCCTCGCACGCCCTCCGAGGCGCCGAGATTCGCGTCAAGCCCTGGCGCGAGCGCGATGAGGGCACGGGTAACGGCGACGCGCCCGCGGCCGCCGTCGCCGCCGACGTGCCCCACGCGGTTGGCGATTACTACTTCCCCCACCCCGAGAGTGGGCTGCCAATGCTCGCGTCCGCCGCGAGCCTCGCGCAGCTCGCAGCCGCGTCGAACAGGTCCGCCAACACCCAGGCGTTGGCGATGAACGACATGGCGAGCCTCGGGTACGGATTGAGCTCAAACATAAGCCATCGATCCGCTTCGGATGTCGCGCTCGACTCTCTCGGTTTTGACGAGACTGCCCTCTTTGGCGAGGGCTTCTTCAACGTCGGTCCGGATGATTCCACGACGAGAGCAAAGCTTGACAACGGCCCAACTCAGGCGGCGCAATACATGTCCGCACAGAGCCAGCTCAACGCCGCGAGAAACAACGGCATGTGGGGCGGCTCTGGCGGCGGCATGTGGGGCGGCTCGGAGCGCTCGGAGCGCTCGTCGCTCGAGTCCCCCAACCCCTCCGCCGATCAGGCATCCAACATCACTTTCAACCCATCTACGTGGCAGTCCTCAGCCGTGGAGACTTCGTCCGCCTCGGATGAGACTTGGACCGGAAGCCGCCTGTGGAACTACACGGGCGGGACCGCAGCCACTGGATCGGGCGCCTAATGACGCCCTTGCACAACCACTGAATGGGGGCACACGCCTTTGTGTGCCCTGAACTCCTCCCCCTTCGCCTTGACCCGTGCGTACCCTCACCGTATCATATCGTGTTCACGCGCCGAGGGGACGCGCATGCGGGGCATCCGTCGACCGGGAGTGAAGTCATGAGTATTGATTGCACGCTTGTAATAAAATGATACGTACCCTTTACGTCAACATATGATGACATTCACGGCTCTTCTCCTATCTTCGTCTTCGTGTCGGTCTTGCCTGTCAAAAGAAAAGTTAGATGTTCACCACCAGTTTACCCTCCGTGGTGTCAATGTGTATCGCGTCGGCGGAGTCTCTCGCCGCGATCAAATTCAGGGTTCCGGCCAGGTTCCGCAACCGTGGCCCTCGCGAAAGGCGTGTGATTCCCCTACGCGCCGCTGCAGCGCAGGCACCCGCGACGATGAAGCTCCGCGTCCTCGCGCTTCACTCGTTTCGCACCTCTGGATCGATCTTCTGCGACCAACTCGAGGCACTGGGAAACTGGCCGAACGCTATCGGAGACCTCTGCGAGTTCGTCTACGTGGATGCGCCTCACCCCGCCAGCGGCGAGGTGCCCGAGGATGTCGCCTCTTTCTTCCAGGGCCCGTACTTCGAGTGGTGGAACGCCACATCGTTCGGGATAGAGGGCAAGGAAGGGAAGGTGCTCCAGTACGAGGGACTGGAGCGATCGCTGGAGTTTGTTGAGGAAGTATGGCGAACCAAGGGGCCATTCGACGGTATAGTGGGATTTTCCCAGGGCGCGACATTCACGGGTTTACTCGCGGCGACGGGAAAGGTGGAAGGCCGAGGGCCGTTCGTGCCCAGGGATGCTGGGGATCCGGGTGCTTTTGCAATCTTTATCTCTGGTATGCAAGCCCGAACGGAGGAAGCAAAGAGGCTGTACACCGAGGCGAGTGGAGAGATGGGCATGGATATCGCGACGCTGCACATCGTGGGCGAGACGGACAGGGCGATCCCCCCTGCTATGTCGGACCGTGCGTCGCAGATGTTTGTCAAAGAACGGAGAGCAGTCATTCGACATGGGCGAGGGCACGTCGTGCCCAGGCTCGATGGCGACAACCTCAAGTCTGTAAGAAGCTGGCTTCAGGAGCAGTTGAACGCTAAAGGCAGGTACCGTGCGGGAGGAACGACCGCGGCGCTGTGATGTTGAGTTGTTTCTACTTCGACACTTAGTTTGCAAGCTAGCTAGTTGAATGAGCTCAGTGGTCCTTCTGCTTCTTACGTTTGCTTCCCCCTGCATTTGCACTAGTCATTGATCCCATCTCCTGCATCTCCTGCGCCACAGCCTGAGACGGTGGGTGGAACACCTCCCATAGGTTCTTGCGGAAACCTTTATTGTAGATGTTTTTCATCTCCTCCGCTCTCGCCTTGGGCTTGCGTCGGCCCGTCAGCCTGTCCCAGAACGATCGATGTGTTTTGACCGTTTTCGCCACCACCGCAGCCTCTCCACCCGTCGGACCGACGCAGCCGACATCTGCCTCGTCGAGGACGTCCAATCCTTCGTTACGTTGCGCCTGAATCTTGCCCGCCGTATTCTGCGATGCCGCTTCGGCCGCAGCCTCCTCCGCCTGCTTCTGCATGTATTTCCTCACGTATTTCCATTTGAAGGTTTCGTTGGTGGTCATGCCCTTGTTGATGAGGTGCAGGTGGTACACCAGGAACGATCCCAGCGCGATGACCAGGACGACAAGGAAGATGATGAGCATGACGAGGGGCGAGTAGTGATACACCAGGAACTTGGACAGTAGAAGCCAATCTTCCGTCAACCTCCGCGGTCCCCGCCGAGTGTTGAACTCCGCCGCGAGCAGTCCACGTCGGGCCATCTCCCCGTACACCACGGCCGTAGACAAGTACGCCACGTACGCGCACAACGCGACGTGCACCGCGAGGAACACGATGAAGTGCCGCAGATTGTTCTCCCCGATCACGTTGTTGAACCATCCGCAGTAGTGATCAAACTTTGCCACCCGTCGTTTGGTCGTGTTACAGAACTTGCTCCTCGCCGGGACGGTGATGCCCAGGGTGGGGCACTCCTTGGGCCTGTACAGTACGCCGTCGAAGGGGTGCGCGCGGTAGTGCGCCTCGAGGTTGGACGCGTTGATCACCCCGGGGTCGGACCAGCACACTCGCAGCCACTGCATGAGGCTGAGGATCATCACCGTGGGCAGAACGAACGCATGCGCGGGATGCACATAGAGCCCGATGAGATCAAACCCGTACGCGACGAAGACGTAGTAGCCGCCGATGACCAGGGACAGGTACACCAGCTGCATGAAAGGGTTCGCGCGCTCGCATACCCAGTGGTTTATCACCCCGAAAACTCTCTCCCCCTTTTCCTTGCCCAGCGTCTTCCTCAGGCCCCAACCCAACGCCACGCACCAACCTTCCGTCGTCCAGTAGTGGATCCGCTCAACTATCGTGCCTTGGAACATCTCGCTCTCGCCGAACATGATCACGAACAGGAAGACCGCGGCGAAGACCAGGTACGCTCCGAACGCGAGCGATGCGTTGAACCCCATGGCGATCCCCGAGGACCCGTAAGGTTCGGTCCTCCTAGGCGTCACCGACTGAGCGCGCCAACAAATTTACAGCGCATTTAGAATAGCGCGGAGACGATGGACGACTCGGCGAAGCGTTGCCTGAACTGCGATGCGAGCTATAAGGGCCTGAAGCGTTGCCCTCGATGCAAGCAGGTGTACTTTTGCAACGCGACGTGTCAGAAGGAGGTATGGAAGGAGCACGTCAAGGTATGCGTGCCCTTCGACGGCGAACCCGCTCAGCCTCCGCCGAAGCAGCCGTC
>MDTE01012561.1_pt1 | contig 15230 bp, 15 predicted proteins | sample 811231 | NCBI WGS metagenome assembly MDTE01 (sample SAMN05326651, study PRJNA326480) | marine metagenome | isolation source: seawater | place: Indian Ocean: Red Sea | collected 2010 | reverse complement strand
ATGTAGGCTTATCTGGAGCGGACACCTTCACGTGATTTATAATTGGTGTGTCAGGAAGGGAGACACCCGGCGGACCAATATATGCGGACTTATAACTATCAAGGCTACTGTCCCACCACCTCACCCGAATATCAGATCTCCGAACACCATCCTTGTCAGTAAAGTATTGTCCTGAGGGTAGAGGAACTTCTACCCCTTTTAGTATTGTATCGATACAATTGTAGGCCGCCGACCCCTTTCGATACCCTTCTATCAAAACCGCATCATTTAAGGTGTGGTCTTCATCAAGAGACAACCTTAGTTTTTCAATCAATCCTCCATCCCAACAGGCATGGACTACTCTATAATCTTTTTCTTCTATCCAGAGTGGCAAACTTTTCATCCAGTCAACCCACTCCTCATGCGTTGCACTCCCTTCACCAACTTCCTCGAGGAACCTAGAATGCTGCCGCCTGTTAATTTTACCCTTATCTCCGTGTCTTTGACGAAGGTAGTGTTCCAGATTATCCGGATCTCGAGTCATCCAGCCGATAGCATTAAACTCGTGATTACCCATAACCACCCTCGCATTACCCATCTCCACCATATTTCGTATAAGTTTAAGGGTGCCAAGTTGCTCAGGCCCACGATCAATCAAGTCTCCGACAAAAATAGCTACTCTTTCAGAGTGCGACCAACTAGATATCGCCTTCTTGTATCCCATCTTTCGAAGAAGATTCCTGAGCTTTTCGGCGTGCCCGTGTATATCACCGATAATGTCAAAGCCAACTGACAAGTTTGAGTCCTCTTTCAAATCAAAAATTTTAACCGTAAGGTAATGTAAACAAAACGATAAAGATCTTAGCAACGAAAGCCTTTATTTCGTGATTAATAAAGACTTTCTTTTAAACGGTTTTGATAATCTCTTTCGTAATTTTGTTCATACTCTTCGTCGCCTCCGTCACGATAAGCAGCAAAGGTACCCGTATTTGGCACAGACTGAATATTTGCGTCGTTGAGCTGCGTCCAAAACTTTGAACGCACAAAAGCCTTGGGGCAATGATGGAAAGCTTCCTCAACGGTAACAACAATGACAGCCCTCGGCCTCTTATTACGTACCAAAAAACGATCCAGCAAGTTCGGATCAATACTAATAATAGCGCGCCCATTAACACGATAAGTAGTTGATGACCCGGGAACCATAAAAATAAGTCCAACCATTGAATTCTGGACAATATTTTTCATACCATCAATTCGGTTATTACCCGGCCGATCCGGTATCAACAGAGTTTTAGGATCCGGTATTTGAACAAATCCCGGGGCATCACCTTTTGGCGAACAATCCACACCATTTGCTCCTGCAGTGGCCAAAATAAGAAACGGTGAGGCTTCAATAAATGCTTGTCCCGGATCAACTATGTGATCTGTTTGTTTTTTTATAACGTTTTCGTGCGGTATGCCGTATAACTCTTCCAGCTCCTTTTCAGAATTAATCTCGAAGCTATTGCCACAAAAATCACTATCCATTAGCTGTCCTTTTTTGGGTTTAAAAAGATTTGCCAAACTTTTCCCTGTTCAAGCTCGAGATAATCACTTTCAACTACCTATAAGTAACAGACAATTTGTTTATATGTCGTTAATTATATCACATTATTTAGAAAATCATTTTCTAAATACGATTATCACATCTCCAAACAAACTAATAAAATATTAGAACTGCCATCAAATACCGTTTCAGGTTTCAAAATAAATACCTGATGGAATATCTTTTTAAATATTATATTATTTCATCCAATCTGGATTACCGTTTTTGACATCTTGTACCTCCTTGTCTTTTGACCATCCAGAAATTCCGCGTTTATTATTCTTTGGTTGGCTAGAAACCTCATCTAATTTCATAACAGTTAGGTCTATATTTTTGGGTAACCCCAATTTATTAAACGTCTCCTCCGCTTTATTATTTTTAGATAAAGATGGGCCCTTAATAATTGAGGGTTGGCTTACTGAAGTCGTTGTCTTTGGTTCACCCTCAAGAATGAGCGCAGAAAATGTAGCAATAAAAAAAGTGCTGAGCATAGAATTTGTCCTCATGATTAAAAAAAAAGAGAATGATTAATTAATAAATTTTTGAGGAGGAAATAGGCCGAAATATGGGCGAAGTCATGTTAATTTCTTGATATCATTCGTTCTTTGGCAGAAGATTTAATTATACATTGTTACATACTCCGTTGTTCAAAGGACTTAATCGAGCTATCATTTTTTATCTTACTTAAAAAAAGAAAACGTACTCATAAGACAATGACCCGCGACATAGAAAGAGACGGCGTACTACTCGGTATCAAGCAGTTTCCTGTTTGGCGGGATCAAACACAAATGACCCGACATGATGGGGACATATTTACTATTGAGAACCCAGAACTTGAAGCATACAAGGCTCCACTTGTAGAAGAATTATTAAGAAGAGACAAAAAACAACGAAAAGAAAAACCTCTAAATAGTCTTGCCCATGGAGGAATGAAAATAAGAAATCTTGAGCAATTGAATATACCATTTTTTGATTTGATTGATGCTCGGGCGAAGGTGTTTTTTAAATTAATTACAAAAGAAAAAAATGCCATTGTCGATGATTCCTGGGCCAACGTCATGCAACACGGCGAGTGGTTAATTCCGCATTCACATCAACGTTCTTCTTTGTCTGTCGTTTATTCATTGGAACCTGGGAATGGAGATTCTGTTAGTGATGAACCCCTCAATGGTCATTTGATGTTCAGCGATCCACGGCTCCCGCAATGTTGTCCCTATGCTCCGAATTTTGTACAGAGTTTTTTCCGACCGATTGGTGATATTGCTTCGGCGATGGTAATATTTCCGTCTCATTTAACACATATGGTTGCGCCATACCAAGGCGATAAACCGCGCATTACCATCGCCTGGAATATTAATGATGTTGAAGTGCCCGGCGAGGTTGTTCATGTTGGAGAAAAATAATAACAAACCAAATACAACGGGATTACCTGCATGAAAACCTACAAAAGAATCGTTTAGTGAACCGTTCAAAATTTAGTCACGTATTGAAGGTACGATCTAAGCTGATCGTACCTCCCTGTAAACTATGCCCCGCTTCAGAGCGGGGCTTTTTTATATAGTAAAAAATAAACATTAATTATTAGTCACCTTTTAAAACCACGGTCAAAACACTTTAAATCTTTTGACAACTCAAGCCATGGCTGTTTACTTGATGTATAGATATTCCATTCCGGTTTTACGAGATTGGGATTATCGAATGTGCCGCCCAGAATAACTCGAAAATCAGGCGTAACTTCATATTCAAACATGAAGGGAGTACCACAATCTTTACAAAAACTTCTTCTTACCATTTTTCCACTATCACCCTTGCTATCATAAACACCAAAGGAGCCTCCTCTTAAAGTTACAGAGGTTTTTGAAAATATCATCAAAGTACCGAATGCAGTTCCGGTGTTTGTTTGACAGTCTCGGCAGTGGCATAGACCAGTCATTAGAGGTTTTTCGTTACAAAAATATCGTATTTCACCGCAAAGACATCCACCAGTTCCAAATTTGTCCATAATGTTCCTATTTGTCTTGTTTTACTCTTTTTATTTTAGTCCTCTACAGATTTATTTATCTATAACTGCTAGTAATTTTTTTCAAAAGCTAGACAAAGAAAGACCTGTATTTCATAATTATTTATGAAATAGGAGGTTTACAATGGCGTTAACTACCCAAGATGTTCTTGATGGGATTACCCAAATACACAAAGAAATTCCAATGTATGGACACCCCCTTTGGGTAGCAATGGTAGAGGGTTCTTGGAGTTTTGATCAATCACAATATGTTTGCAAACAACATGGAGGCATCCCTCTCCATAACCATAATTATCACGGTAACCTCTATCGGATCTGTCCAGATCCCGCTTGGCGGGAGATGATTGCGGAAGTTGCCTATGAAGAAGCAACCGGACGCTTAATGTCAGAAGGTGTGTCCCACCATCGATTATACCTAAATTATGCCAAAGGTATGGGCCTAGAGCCGGAAGAAATGTATGATCCTCCCTATTGCGCAGGTGTTATAGCCTTTCAGGCATATTTTACCTCTATTTGTAGCAAAAGTTTCCTAGAAGGTGTCGCTGCCCATATGTTAGCTGGTGAAGCCGCTATTCCGGGTCTTTATATTAAGATTGCTCGTAAATTACAGGAACAATTCGGCCTTTCTGATGAAGCCGTGGCATATTGGGTTATTCATGATAGTGCAGATGAAGAGCATTCCGATGTAGGTGTCAAATTACTCGACCAATACGCAAAGACAGAAGAAGATCGAAAGTTAGTTCTTAAGATAGTAAGACAAATGCTTGAAATTCAACAATTAATGTATGATGACATATACAAAAACGCTCAATTAATTTAAGGACTAGTTTTATAAAATAGCTATTAAGCTATTGCAGCGACGGCTTCAATTTCAATTTCGAATTCTGGCCATGCTAGAGCTGAAACCTCACAAATAACACTAGCTGGTCCAAAAATTGGAAAATATTTCTCTCTGATATCAGCTAATTCATCGAAGGCACGAATATCTGTTACATATACAGTCACCTTAACAACATCAGCCAATTCAGCATTACTGTCTGCCAAGATTCCTTTTATATTCTCTAGTACTTGGATTGCTTGTGCCCTTAAATCCCCTTTTCCAACTAATTTACCATTACGGTCAATGGATACCTGCCCCGAAATCCATAGCAAAGGTCCGGCCTCACTTCTAACTGCGTTTGAATAATAAGGCTTTAATGGCTTAGCGACTACTGATGGATTGATAGCTTTTTTACGATTATTTCCCATAGGGAAGCCTCCTATATTTAACTTTCTTGAGCCTTTATTGCATGCCACACGTTATTAGGAGTAAAGGGTAGCTCTACATCCCTAACACCAAGGTGCCAAAGAGCATCAACGATTGCGTTGCCAATAGCCGCCGGCGGTCCAATTGTACCGGTTTCACTGCCCCCTTTAACACCCAAAATATTACTAGGGCAAGGTATATCATCTATAAAGCTCAAGCTTAAATTGATCGGCATATCGTGAGCTCTAGGCATCGCATAGTCCATAAATGATCCAGACATCAATTGACCTTCATTTTCTTCCGAGTAAACAATATTTTCCAATAGGGCTTGGCCGATACCCTGCGCAAGACCTCCATGAATCTGACCCTCTACAATCAAAGGATTTATAATTTTCCCGCAGTCATCTGCGGTAAAGTAATCGCGAATTACCGTCGTACCCGTTTCCTTATCGACAATGACAACGGCCAAGTGCATTGCCTGCGGGTCATTTGTGTCTACAGGTTCATAAAAAACCGTTTCGTCGAGACCAGGTGAAACCGAACCATCAGGAGGCAAGTTAGAGCCATGATATGAGATATCGGCTATTTCTTCTATACTGATGCTACGGTCGGTCCCTTTCACACTAAAGCTACCACTGTCAAACATCACGTCCGCAACAGAACATTCCAAAACATGCGCAGCCAGCTTTATCGCTTTATCCCGAACTTTTTCTGCCGCTAAAACTATCGCTGGACCACCCACTGAAGCAGAGCGAGAACCCCACGTGCCATTACCAAATGGCCCCTTGTCCGTGTCTCCTTGAACCAATTCTATATCGTTAATTTCGAGACCTAAAACATCAGCAGCAAGTTGACAAAAAGCCGTTTCATGACCCTGACCATGAGAATGACTCCCAGAGAATATAGTTACTTTACCATCACTATGCATCCTGACATTTGCACTCTCATATCCTCCATGAAGACCTCCCTTAGTGGCAAGGTTACGACTGGAACCTGTGCCGGATTTATCTAGAAAACAGGCTAGGCCGATGCCCATTAATATGCCCGACTTTCTTAATTCTTTTTGCTCTTCTCGAAGGGTGTCATAATCTAACATTGACATTAACTTTTCGAGCAACCTCGGGGGATCACCGCTATCATAAATACGGCCCACCTGCGTTTGGTAGGGAAACTCTTCAGCGGGGATAAGATTACGGCGTCTAATATCGACGACATCTATACCGAGCTGTCGAGCCCCATTTTCAAGTAAACGTTCATTTACAAATGTTGCCTCGGGTCGACCCGAGCCACGATAAGCGTCGACTGGAAGAGTATTCGTGTATACGCCCCTTACTTTCATATCTAGGTTGGGTGTTTTATAGAGACCGGTAATTGTTTGAGGATAAGAATTTCCTGGAATACTTGGTGCAAATTGACTTAGGTACCCCCCTAACGCTGCTTTTGTATCAACCTTTAAACCCAAAATTTTACCATTCTTATCAAAAGCCATTTCGGCTTGGGTATGATGATCTCTGGCTTGAGTATCAGAAATAAAAGATTCCTGACGAGTGGCAGTCCATTTAACGGGCCTTCCAATAACTTTTGAGGCCCATGTCACAATTGCCCCTTCAGTCAAATGAATTTTTAGACCGAAGCCTCCTCCAACATCTGGCGAGACAACTCTGATATGGGTTTCAGGTTCAAAGAGAACAAACTTAGCCAGCCAACGACGAAAATAGTGGGGAATTTGACTGGTGCACCACAGCGTATAACGTTCTGAAACGCTATCGTAATTAGCTAAAAATGACCTTGGTTCCATGGGGTTACCCGCCACCCGATTACTGACCAATGTCATACTGGTTAAATGTTCTGCGTTTTTAAAAACCTCGGTTGTCGCAGTGCTATCACCTTTGTTAATTTCGAATACAATGTTACTGCCTAGTTCTTTATGAATTATCGGGACATTCAAATCTAAACTTTTTTCAACACTGGTAACAGACTCTAACGATTCATATTCGACTTCAATCGCTTCAGCTCCATTTAGGGCATCGTTTCTTGTTTCCGCCACCACACACGCCACCACGTCTCCAACGTGACATACTTTCTCCTCTGCAAATATTGGTCTCAATTTTTCATTCATCGGCGCTCCGTTACTGAAAGGCATGGGATGAACGCAAACTAGTTCTCCCATTCCATCTTTTTGCCAATCGATAATTGAAAAGCTTTGAATTACACCTTTAACGGATTTTGACTGACCGGTGTTCACTGTTTTTATTAATGCATGGGAATGGGGACTGCGTACAAAAGCCATATAAGTCATATCCGGGAGACAGATATCATCGGTAAATACGCCTTTACCTCTCACGAAACGATTATCTTCCCTTCTAGGAAGAGATTGACCAAAATACATTAAGATTTATTCCTTCTTTAACTATTCATACTTGTTACAAGAAAAATAAATTATTTAAATAAAAAATGAGACAAATTGTCTCTCGCATATTTATAATCAATAAGTATTATAAGGAAATAAACTAAACAACTTAGAGTCGGCCAAGAAGCTCTTTAAACTCGGAAAATAGAATGCCTAGTAGCAAAAGTTCTGTACGGCGTACTGCGAAGCCACGGAGTACGAAAAAGACATATAACCTTCAAGAATCCAAAGTGATTGTTCATACAAAGGGGACAGGAAAATCATTACTACTACTTCATAGTGAGGATCGCTACGAAAGAAATGCGGCTTTTACAGATGAACTGGCAAAAAATTATCGGGTGATTATGCCCTGTATGCCAGGATATGACGGCTCAACCCTTCCTGATTCAATTCGTACTATAGAAGACATGTCGTATTTATATTTAGACCTGATCGATGCGATGAAACTTGAAGATGTTTCCGTCATGGGATTTTCTGTCGGAGGCTGGTTAGCTTGTGAAATCGCAACAAAAAACGATACACGACTTAACAAGCTTATTTTGATTGACCCCGTAGGAATCAAAAACCGTGGAAAATACGACAGAGACATTCAAGATATATATTTTAATACCTTCGAGCGCGTCAAAAAATTTAAGTTTTTCAACCCTAAAAATGACCCAAGGGTGCTTACCGAAATGAACGATGCGGAAGCAATGGATGAAGCAATGGCAAGGGAGTCTACCGCCCGCCTGTGCTGGGACCCCTACTTCCACAACCCAAGCCTACGTTACAGACTTAATCGTATAAAAAAGCAAACCCTGTTGATTTGGGGGGCTAATGACGGTTTAGTGAAGTCTTCATATGGTCGTGGTTTTGCAAAAAAGATCCCCGGATCTAAATTTGTTTCAATACCACGGGCTGGTCATTTTCCTCACATAGAACAGCAGGAACAATTTATGAAACTAGTTAGAAAATTTCTTCGTTAAATAATTTAACCAATCTGACGAATAGGATAATACGAAATGGAATTTTATCACTTTACAGAATTCGCTTGGCCATTCTTACCCCCAGATGATGAATTTTCCTCGATGCGAGTAAATCTACCTAGTTCAGTTTATGACCCTGAAAAAGGTGCCGACTGGTATAATATGTGTTTAGACCAACATCTTCTAGCAGATGATCTTGGGATGAACTGTATGATCAACGAACACCATCAAACCGCGACCTGCCTAAACTCAGCAGCGCCGCTATCCGTTGCTATTGCTGCACGCCTTACAAATAATGCACGACTTTGCATTCTCGGAAATCCGTCTGCAAATCTTCGAGACCCGATTAGAAATGCCGAAGAAATGGCAATGATTGATAATCTTTCATATGGACGCCTTGAGTGTGGTTTTGTTCGCGGTGTTCCATACGAACTATTCAGTTCAAACTGCAATCCTACAGAAACGAGCCAACGATTGTGGGAATCTATCGCCTTAATGCAAAAGGCTTGGACGACCCACGATGGACCATTCAATTACGAGGGTCGCTGGGTTCATAAGAGGCAGGTGAATGTTTGGCCTCGGCCCTACCAAGAACCTCATATGCCGATATGGATGACTGGAGGCTCAGACCTCAATCACGCCACTCGATCTGTTGAAAATGGTTTTACCTTTACAATGTTTCTTACGCCCACTGCTGGTATGAAGAAGATGTTTTCCGGTGTCCGTAAAAATCTAAAAAAGAAGGGTCTCCCTAAACCAGCTGATGACCTCTTTGCTTTTATGCCATTAGTTGCCGTAGGCGAAACGGAAGAAGAAGCGCTCAAATTTATCAAGCAGGTCTTCTGGTATGTTACCAATAACAAAACTGAACCACAGTTCCGGGCACCACCTGGTTACGTTGAAACAGAGCTGTATGCTAATTTTCTATCAGGAAAATTCACTGGTGGAAGGACAGACGCCATACGTACGAAAGGGATGGATTATTTTCGTGAAAATGGTGTTGCCGTGTACGGCACGCCGGACCAGGTCGTAAAACAACTCAAAAGGATGTACAAAGAAATTGGAGGCTTTGGCAATCTAATCGCTATGCTTCACTCTGGGGACATGCCCTTCAAGGATGTATCTAAAAGCATGAGCCTATTCGCTAAAGAAGTTGTTCCTCAACTTAAAGATCTTGGGACCGTTAGCTCCAAGGTTGGCAAACTAAAAGAACGAGGCAACCCAATTCCAGCTAAGCGGTTTGATGGCAGAACACAAGCACTAGAGGCAGCCCGAGCCAAATCGGGAGTACCAGTCAGGAGTCCGAGAAAGCCAAGAAAACTAGCGGCAGCATAACATTAATATGGAGATCGAAAATGCCAATTGAGGGTATTAAAAGTCGTTATATCAATGTCGATGGAATTAAAACTCATTACCTTGAGGGTGGTGAAGGTCCCACCGTTGTCTTTATGCATTCAGGGGAGTTTGGAGGCTGCTCCGAACTATCTTGGGAATTTAACTTAACGGCCTTTTCCAAGCATTTTCGGGTGATAGCGCCAGATGGATTAGGTTTTGGTAGAACAGATAAGGTTTTTGACTTCGGCGGTGGGCGTGATCGCTTTTTCAAGCATCTAATCAGATTTTTTCAAATCATGGATATCGCAGAAGCTGACTTTGTAGGTAATTCAATGGGTGGCAGTAATCTCGCCCGCATAGCTGCAAACCCTCCGACAATATTTCCGATGCGTTCCATGGTATTGGCGTCAGGAGGAGGATTTGCTCCGGCAACCAAAGCGAGGCAACAGCTTCTTGATTATGATGGATCCCCAAAAGCAATGCGAGCCCTATTAGACGGACTGTTTTTCAATAAGAAGAAATGGGTAGACAGCCCTTCATACATCAGAAAAAGACAAAAACTTGCAACCTTGCCGGGAGCTTGGGAGTGTGCCGCTGCGGTTCGTTTTAAACGCCCAACAATAAAGACTGCCGGTAGCCAGTTTGGTAACCCTGACGCTACCCCATATGAGAATATATCCATACCAACCTTAATGATTGCCGGGAAACAAGACCAGTTACGTGAGCCAGGCTATGCACCTAAATTAGCTAAACGAATAAAAGGAGCAAAAGTTTCTGTCTACGATAAGGCCGCACACTGCCCACACATTGAGCATTCCACACGCTTTAATCGTGAAGCAATAGCATTTCTCAAAGGTGTTCATAAAAAGTTAAAAGTTAAGAAATAATTGCATGGCAAGTGAAAGCCATTCTCCTGAAAAGTCAGTCAGGCAGTGTAACCCTATCTTAGTAGAGGCAATTAAGGGCAACGCTGTAGATAATTTTTATAGAGGCTCCTATTCGGTTGTGGATGCCCACGGTCATGTAATTATGTCCGTCGGAGACACCGAACGTCCAGTTTTTCCTGGCTCCGGAATAAAACCAATTCAGGCACTAGCTCTCTGTGAAACCGGTGCCGCCAAGGCCTATGGTCTTGGTCATGCAAATGTTGCACTAGCATGCTCTAACCATAATGGAACCCCGACACATACAGAGATAATTGAAAACTGGTTACACAAAATTGACTGTAGTCATGAAGATCTAGTTTGCGGAGTATCTGATAGAGTTAGCAAGAAAAGAAAAGAACATATTTCAACTTCAGGAGGTGTAATAGACAGCCTTCATGACCCTTGCTCAGGTAAACACACTGGATTTCTAACCGTTGCTAGACACCTCAGGCACACAACCTTGGGATACAATCGAATGGATCATCCAGTTCAGCAAAGAGTAATAGGCACACTTGAACAAATGACTGGCTTAGATCTTTATGATGCCCCCAAAGCTTTGGACGGCTCTGGTATTCCAACAATTGGAATTCCGCTTGGCAATATCAGTCTCGCGATGGCAAGAATGGCTAATCCCCATGATCAACCAGAAGAGCGTCAGGCGGCCTGTAAAAGAATAATAACTGCAATGACAATGGAACCATACCTTTTGGCAGGAAAAGGAAAATTTACTACCAGAGTCATTGAGGCTCTCGGGCAATCCTGTATTATTCAAATGGGTTCCCAAGGCGTATATTGTGGGTCCTTGGTTACAAAAGGTATAGGTATAGCAATAAAAATTGACGACGGGTCTTCGAGAGCCGCTGAAGCGGTAATGATGAGATTACTTTATAAGCTAAATATCCTCACTGAACGAGCACTGGGACTCCTGCTCAACCTTTTAGAACCCCCCATTTTCTCCCGAAATGGCGAAGTTATTGGAACTGTTAAACCTGCATACGCGGATCTCAAATAATAAAACCAAACTCCTATGGTGTGTACTTCTATCTCAAGGAAATTATGTTTTAATCGCCTTGTACAACAGGGTTTGATAATTCACCGATTCCATCCACTGTAATCCGAATATTATCTCCAGGTTTTAAGAAGATACCCCGCGGTCGACCGACACCAGAAGGTGTACCCGTTGAAAAAACATCCCCTGGCAATAAATTAAAACGTCGGCTGACCCATTCAATCTGTTCCGCTATATCGAAGATCAAATCGGATATAACTTCATTTTGCATTTCCTGTTCGTTAACCCATAATTTCATTCGGCATTTGTAAGGGTTATTGATCTGATCCGCCGGCGTTATCCAGGGTCCCATAGGCGCAGATGTATCAAAATTTTTATGTCCAAACCAATCAACACCAAACCTGGGCCAATCCTCCCGTTTTCCCTGATCTCTAGCTGACAAGTCATTCATAATCGTGTAGCCAGCCACATGTTCAAAAGCCCTCTCGACAGGGATATTCTTTCCCGGCCTTCCAATAATAACAGCAAATTCTGCTTCCCAATCAATCATCTCAGATAATGCTGGAAGCCTAATTTCTTGACCCGGTCCAATTACGCAATGAGGGCCGTTTTTAAGGAAAAAGTATGGATTTGTCACAGATTTATCCGGAAAAGATTTTTTATCTGCGGACATCTCCATTGCATGTTTTTTATAGTTAGCCCCGGCACAATAGATAGCCGGAGGAAATAATAGAGGGGCCAATAACTTAACTTTAGTTAAACTGATTGTTTGAAATGAACTTTCTGCCAACTGATGAAGTTTTAAACAAGCAGTATCCCAATTTTTTAAAATCTCAAGATTATTTCTAGCCCAGTGTGCATTATTTGTTGCTAAATCCAAATCTAGCACTTGATCTTCTTGAATTAAAATTCCTGGTTTTGGTTCTCCATTCGGCCCGGCATAATTTAAAAGTTTAAAGTCCGCCATAACTATCCCTTTTTTTATTATACAATCAGTTTAATTTTATATTATTTTCTGACAAAATTACTTTATAAAAAGTTTAATATTTGAATCGCTAGAAATTGAAGAGGAAAAAATGTCCAACGTAACACTGGAACAGGCATCGATAATCATTGATACAGCATTGGCCAAAGGTCGGGAATTGAACCTTAAACCGCTTACTTTCGCGGTGCTCGACGCCGGAGGCCATTTAGTTGCTTTTAAAAGAGAAGATAAGTCCTCCCTACTAAGAGGCGACATCGCTTCAGGTAAAGCCTGGGGTGCTCTAGGGATGGGTTCATCTACGCGTATTCTGGGAGAGCGGGCTGCAGGTAATCCAAGTTTTTTTGGAGCCTTATCAGATTTAAGTGGTGGTCGAATACTGACAAGCCCAGGCGGAGTTCTTATTCAAGATGATGCCGGAGACGTGATCGGTGCTGTGGGTGCAAGTGGCGATAGCGGAGCCAATGATGAGGCCTGCGTGATCGCTGGCATCGAGGCGGCAGGTCTGAAAGCGGCACCTTGAATTAAGAGATGCAGGGATGCCTAGTCTCAAGGAGAAACCTAATAACCTTCTGGAGCTGGATCTTTCCTCTTTTTCAAAAGATGACGTCAAATATATCCAAGACTTGGGCTATAAACAGCGTTTATGCTACCGATGGTTTAGATACGAACGCTCTAGAGAGCCGGGTCATGATCAATTTGTTATTTATTCGGGTGCCAGAGGTCGGACACCCTACGCATCTTACCGCATAGAAAGACATCCAGATGCTCGTTACAGCTTATCAAGTCAACGGACAGGTAAAAAATTAGCCACGGGAAGAACAATTCAAAGTGTTATTAAACATCTTCCCGATGATTTTTTTTATTCCCGGTAAATTTTTCAAAAATCAGGGGGACTAAAATGCCGCGTGTTGCTTCCTTTAATTTGATGAAATGGATTGAGTCAAACAGGCACTTATTAAGGCCGCCAGTCCTCAACCAAACCATTTTTGCTGAAGAAGATTTTATTGTCCAAATAGTAGGTGGTCCCAATATTCGTACAGACTATCACGATGACCCCTATGAAGAATTTTTTTTTCAACTCAAGGGGAACATGGTTTTGAAGGTCATTGAAGACGGCGAGCTGCGTGATAAACCGATAAACGAAGGCAATATTATGCTAATCCCGCCACATATGCCGCATTCACCTCAAAGACCCGACCCAGAGAGCATAGGTATGGTGGTCGAACGCATTCGCCCAAAGGGAGTCTTGGATGCCTTTGAATGGTATTGCGAAAATTGTGGAAATAAAATTTGGCGACGAGAGGTCAAGGTCGACAATATAGTTAAAGACCTGCCACCGGTATTTGAAGAATATTACGGTAAAATCGCAAACAAGACATGCAACAAATGTGGACATCCACACCCAAAAAAATTAGTAGCAATTTAAACTAGGGTCTTTTAACGACTCGATTTGGGGAGGCATAAATTCCATATGTTTTCATCGACTTTTTCCCCGTGACGCTAAACCAATGTTTCACATTTGGGGGAAAATCATGGTCATACCTAGTTCAATTATTAACGGAGTAGAACCATCATCATTTCCAACTAGTGTTCGCTAAGTCGCATTGTCGTGCAACGGTCGAGCATGGATTTCTATATTTTTAAAAACAGGCACAAAATTCCCTAATGGCCTATGGTGTTTTGTAATCTAGTTGAATTCTTTTTTCGTAGAGTGTCCATGGCCCTATCTAGGCCCGCCAGCGTCATTGAAAACATGCGCCCACCTACTAGCTTATAAATAAGCTGGGTAGACATCGTTTGAGACCATCGCTCAGTTTTTTCGGGATTAAGCCAAATAAAATCTGAAAAATGTGTTGTAAGCCGGCGAAACCAAACCGCACCCGCCTCCTCATTCCAATGTTCAACAGATCCACCTGCTTCCGTTATCTCGTAGGGACTCATAGTGGCATCGCCAACAAATATAACTTTATAGTCCGACCCATAAGTGTTTAACACCTCCCAAGTAGAGACGAACTCGTTCCGTCCTCGCCGATTATCCCTCCACACTCTCTCATATAAAAAATTATGAAAATAAAAATATTCAAGATGTTTAAATTCATTCTTGGCAGCCGAAAAAAGCTCTTCGCTCACTCTGACGTGTGGATCCATAGTGCCGCCTACATCTATAAACATCAGAACCTTGACCCTATTCCTTCTCTCAGGACGCATCTTGACATCAAGAAGACCCGCATTCCTAGCAGTAGAGGAAATCGTTTCCTTTAGATCAAACTCCTCTTCAGCCCCCTCCCGAGCGAACTCACGCAAACGCCTTAACGCTATCTTGATATTCCTGGTGCCAATTTCAACTTCACCGGTTAAATTCCTAAATTCTCTTTTTTTCCACACCTTGGTAGCACTGCCGCCGCCGCCCTCACCTCCAATTCGAATGCCAGCGGGATTTTTTCCGGAATGACCAAAAGGAGAAGTCCCGCCGGTTCCAATCCATTTGCTCCCACCAGAGTGAGGCTTTTCCTGCTCAGCCAGACGCTTCTGTAGCTCTTCCATCAGCTCATCAAAATCTAGTTTTTCAAGTTTCTCTATCTCTTCCTTGCTAAAAACCCTTTCTGTTACTCTTTTTAGCCAAGAACTTGGTATTGCATCATCGAAAAACGCAGCACTCTTCAACTCCAAACCACGGAAATAATTTCCGAATACCTGGTCAAAACGATCATAATTTTTTTCATCTTTAATCAATGCAGAGCGCGCAAGGTAATAGAAGTCTTCGACGTTT
>MDTE01075026.1_pt1 | contig 15232 bp, 16 predicted proteins | sample 811231 | NCBI WGS metagenome assembly MDTE01 (sample SAMN05326651, study PRJNA326480) | marine metagenome | isolation source: seawater | place: Indian Ocean: Red Sea | collected 2010 | reverse complement strand
CACGTTGATAGGCTGGATGTGGAAGCGCAGTAATGCGTGCAGCTGACCAGTACTAATAGCTCAATTGGCTTGATTTATGCACTGAAAAAAATTTTATTTGATATATTTTTTAAATAATGGACTTCCTGACTTAAGTTTAAATTTAAATCTTTTTCCTATCACTTTATCATAAAACTTTGGTTGAAGACCATTTCCATCGGGTCTAAGAACTTTAATATTATGTTTCGAAATTATTTCATTTTTAATAACGTCTTTGGTTATAAAAATTGATCTTCTGAATTTTTTCATAAGATTTTGAGATTTTGAAACTTTATACTTTCCTTTTTGAATTGCTTTCCAAGAACTTTTAATTGTTTTAGCAAATTCTTTAATTTCTTTTCCTTTTAAAGAAAAATCATAATCGAAACTTTTTGGCTGATTTGTTAAAGCAATATGTTTTTCAAATATTTTTGCACCCATTGCAACTGACAAAGCTGCAATTGATTTATCATTTGAATGATCTGAAAGGCCCACAAAACAACCAAACCTTTTTTGCAAAATTTTAATATTATAAAGATTAAAGTCTTCAAAATTTGCTGGATAATTAGTAACACAATAAAGTATAATAAATTTATTTTTCCCTTTTAAAATTTCTACTGCTTCTTCAATTTCTTTCAACGATGCCATACCAGTTGAAATAATTACAGGTTTTTTTGTTTCAGAAATTTTTTTTATAAGCGGTAAGTCAGTTAGCTCAAAGGATGCTATTTTATAAATTGGGCAATTTATTTTTTCTAATAAATTTAAAGCACTCTCATCATAAGGTGTGCTAAATGCTGGAATATTAATTTGTTTCGCGTAACCAAACAATTTTTTTTGCCAATCGAACGGAGTCTTTGCTTTATCATATAACTCCCAGAGCTTTTTATTTTTCCACAAACCTTTTTTTATTTTAAAAACACTTTTTTCTGATTTTAGCGTCATTGTTTCTGGTTCATAAGTCTGAAATTTTATCAAATCTGCACCTTGCATTTTTGCTTCTTTGATAATTTTTTTTGCAAGATTTAAACTTCCACAATGGTTACAGGATAATTCAGCCACTAATAAAGGCCTTGATTTTTTTGTGATTAAATATCTATCTAAAGCTATATTCATTATTCGATGTTATAATATAAAATAGGTATGTTATAAAATATTTTATGAAAAAAAAAATTAGGTCTTTTTGGAATTCAAGAGCAAAACATAAATTATTAGCTGGATCTAATACAGTTTTACCTGATTTACTAGAAACAAACTATCTTATTAAATTAATTAAAAAAAACAAAAGTGTTTTAGACGTGGGTTGTGGCAATGGTATATTTCTCGAGAGGTTAAAAAAAAAAATCAATTATAAATCAGCATTAGGTATTGATTATAGTAAACAAATGATCAATGAGGCAAAAAAAAGATGTATAAAAAAAACAAAGTTTATAGAATTGGATATGACAGATGAAAAACAGCTTCAATTACTAAATCAAAAATTTGATTATATAGTAACCAAAAGATCTCTAATTAATTTAGCTAGCTTTAAAGAACAAGTAAAAGTGCTTGATAAACTATCAAAATTATTAAAAAAAAACGGAAAAATTTTGAGTTGTGAAAATTCTCTTACAAATTTAAAAAATATAAATGGAGTCAGAAAAAAAGTTGGACTCAAAAAAATAATTCCCCCCTGGCATAATGTGTACATTGAAAACCAAAGGTTAATAAATCATAAATTTAAATATATAAAATTTATAAATTTACATGAATTCTCATCATCTTTTTATTTTATTACAAGAGTATTAAATGCATTAAATTCAAAATTGAGAAAAAATATTAAATTTGATGAAAATATTAACCAAATAGGATATTCTATAGATCAAAATTTAATCCCAGGATACTCACAAAATGTGGTATTTGAATTTTTAAGGAAATGAAGACAAAAATCGATTATAAATTTTACTCAAATATTATTTCTAAGATAGAAAAAGTTAGGAAAAAAAATAATAAAAATTGGATGGATTTATTAAAACTAGGTTTTAAATATAATCCTAAAGAGTCCAAAAAAATTTTAAAGGAAATCTTTAAAGAAGATAAAAAAGTAAATTCTCTTGTTAAAAAATTAGTAAAATAGAATTATTTTAAATGGAAAATTCAATTCCTTATGGTAGACAATATATTGATAAAAAAGACATTAATGCTGTTTCTAAAGTTCTTAAAAATGATGTCATTACCTCAGGAAATCAAGTTTTAACTTTTGAAAAAAAGTTAAATAAATATTTAAAATGCAAATATTCAAGTGTTTGTAATAGTGGTACATCAGCGATTTATCTTTCGTTATTAGCTATAAACTTAAAAAAAAATGATATTATTATTATGCCGGCAATAAATTTTATATCCTCATTTAATATGGCTAAAACAATCGGAGCTAAGATTTATTTGGCAGATGTTGATAGCATAACTGGTCAGATGACTCCCAAGAATGTTGAGGAATGCTGTAAAAAATTCAATATTAAAAAAGCTAAAGCTATTATAGTGATGTACAATGGAGGGTATCCTTATAATGCAGAAAAATTTTTAAAATTTAAAAAAAAGTTAAGCTGTTTCATTATAGAGGATGCTTGTCATGCATTAGGAGCAAGTTATAAATTAAAAAACTCTTTAAAGAAAATAGGAAGTTGTTCACATTCAGATATTTGTACCTTTTCATTACATCCATTAAAGACAATAACTAGTGGAGAGGGGGGCATTGTCACAACAAATTCAAAATATTTAGATGAAAAAATTAAAATGTACAGGTCATTGGGAATTCGTAGATTAAATAAAAACCACTGGCAATATGATGTGAGTTTATGTGGATTCAATTTTCGTCTTAATGAATTTCAAAGTGCTTTAGGCATTAGTCAATTAAATAAAATAAATCTTTTCATTAAAAGACGGAAACAAATAGCAAAAATATATGACAATGAATTAAAAAAAATTAAAGAATTAAATATTCTAAAATACAATTCAAATATTATCCCTTCCTATCATTTATATTTAATCAACGCAAATTTTTCACACGCAAAAAAAAATAAGTTTTTTAAATTTATGAAAAAGAAAAAAATTATGATTCAATATCACTATATACCAATATACAAATTTACTAATTTTAGAGGTAAATATATTGGTAAGAATGCAGAAATTTATTTTAAATCGACAGCCAGCTTGCCAATTTATTATGAATTATCTAGAGCCAAACAAAATTATGTAATTAAAAAACTTAAAGAGTTTTTTTCATATTAATAGATATTATGAACTTGAAAAAAAAAAATTACCAAAAAATTATTAAGTTTAAAAAAAAATTTAAGTTCACAGATTTTGACCTTATTACAAATTATGGTCTTTTTTCTGGAGACACAAATTTATTTAAAACTTTAACAATTTTTGATTTAATAAGTAAAACCTCAAATGTTAAAGGAGACATAATAGAACTTGGAATACATAAGGGAAATACTAGTCTTCTTATAAAAAAAATTTTAAGTATTTTCAAAATAAAAAAGAAATTATACTTATTGGATCATTTTAAAGGCTTAGTTCATTATAATAAAGAAGATACAAAACGCTCAGAAGTTTTTAGAGGTCAATATATAGGTGATAAAAAACAAATTCAGGAATTCTTAAATTTTTTTAAATTTAAAAATGTTGAAATCATCGATAAAGACGCCACTACACTGAAACCTGGTTTTTTTAATAATAAAAAATTTTCTCTTGCTTATTTTGATATGGATTTATATGCCCCTACTCTATGTGCGTTAGAGTCAATAGATAGAAACATATCTGTTGGCGGCATGATAGTGTTCGATGAAGGTCACAATAAATTATGGTCAGAAAGATTTGCTATAAGAGACTTTTTAAAAAAAAATAAAAAGTATAAAAAAATTTTCATAGATAAAAAGAGACAGCCAGATGTTATTTTAAAAAAAATTAAAAACTAATTAAAAAAATTTTTTTAAATATTTATCTAATATTTTTATATTCTCACCTTCATAAAATCCTAATAAGTTGTAATTTGATCTAGACTTTAATTTAGGAAGTCTAACACAGGTGATAAAGTCATTATTTTTTATTGAATTGATAATTTTTTCAGCCATCTCTTTTGTTTTTAAATAACTTTTATATCTGATGTATTTTTTTTTATTGTTCAAAAAAATTGTTGAAGGGTAAAAAATTTTTAATGATATTTGATTTTTAATAATTAAGTTAATCATATTTTTGAGATAATCTACAAAAATCACTTTATATAGGTTGAATAGCTTATTGTTGTGTTTTTCATCGTAATAAATTTTAGCTGAAGAGAAATAAAATATATAGTCTGGCTTAATTTTAAATATAATTTTTTTAAGATTTTTCTTTTCTTGGCTATCAATTTTAGGTTTTTGTAAGTCTATGCGAAAACTATATCTGTAAATTTTAATATTTTTTTTTTTTAAATTTAAGATTCTGTTACTTAAATCACTTGATGACCCAAATATAAGAATTTTTTTTCCTGTCAATTTTTTTACAATTTTAAGACTAAATGTATTCTTTTTCTTTTCTCTTATAAAAGGTACTAATTTACAAGCAATCAATTCGGTTCTATGTAAATCTTTTTGATAATTTATTACTGAAATATTTTTAATTTTTTTTAAAATTTTTGGCTTCGAATTATTAGTATATTTTTTACTATATTTGATATTTATATTTAATATTAATGATCCATTTCCTGGATAAATTGATCCAACGTAATAAGAGGAAAAAATAAGTTGTTCAATTAGTCTTATATTTTCCAATTTTTGAAAACTTAAATTAAATATTTTTTTTTTAATTTGTATTTTTTTTTGATTAAGCTTTTTTATTTTTCTGTATTTTAAATGAATTTCTAATTTATTATGAAAATCATTATGTACAATTATTTTATTGTTATAAAATTTTATTGAAAATTTTTCATCTATATTAAGGAAATTTTTAAAATTTAAAGAAATATTTGTAATTAAAATATTTGAATTTTTTTTTTTAATAAACTTAGATAAAGCAATCAATGCTAAGTTTATCCCATGAACAATAGGTTCCTTGATAAAAAAATTGCCGGCAATCTTTTTGTTTAAATGAATACGATTAGTATCTTTCGAAATTTTTGAAAAAGAAAAAGTTTCTTTTGAATTTATTTTCATCATTTGAGCAATATTCTTTTATTTTTTTCTAATTTAACTTTTAAAATATTATATAAGGTCTTGGTATCAATCTGTGAGCAATCAAATCTTCCAAACTTTTTTACAATTATTTTTGTTTTTAACATTTGAGTAATTTTTTTTTCATTCAAATTATAATTAATATTTTTTTTACCCACAAAATACTTATATTTAACCTTAATATTTTTATTATTAATTTTTACAAAAGATTTAAAGTTTTTATTAAATCTATAGTCAACATTCATTTTTTTTTCGATGAAATGGATAAAAGTCATAGCTGTCGAAGAGCAACAAAAACAAATTATTCTAAATTTTTCTTGTAAAATGAGATTGAAAATACTTTTATCTCCAAATGCCTCGTTTGTTTCACAATTTAAAATTTTTTTTTTAAGTTTGCCAAATATAATATGACTGAAAACAGGATCAAAAGTTCTATTATTATAATGTTTTTTTATTAAATAATTTCCAAACTCACCAACTTGAGATAAAGTCGTTTTTCTGTCAAAAGTTTTTCCTTTTGTAAAATCGTAATTATAAGTTGGTATTATTAATGTCCCTTTTTTACCAATATACCTTTTTATATAATTAAAAAAAAAATTACATGCTGATGAATTATTTATATTTGCATATTGTAATATTCCAGCAATATTTGAATGTAAAATAATTTTATCACCCTTTTTAATTTTTAAATTTTTAAAAAGTAAGTTTAGTTTTTTATTTAATTTTTTTTGTGACAACTTTTAAAATTTCTTTGAACGAATTTAGTTTACTAAATTCCTGTGAGTTAAATTTAATCTTAAATTTTTTTTCAGCGGATAAAAGAATATTAAAATTTCCTAAAGAATCCCAATTTTTATGATCATAAATCTTACTTTTTTCATTAACTAAAATTTTGAGTTCATCTTTAAATAGTTCCTTAAGATCTTTATTTAAAAATTTTTTTGATTTCATTAAATTTTTTTATATTTCTGATTCTATAATTAAAAAGGTTTTTTTTCTTAAAATTTAAAGAAAAAAATTCTTTACGTAAAAAATCTGGTATTAATTCTCTGTTCACACTATTCTTTTTATAATAAATAGAAAGATTTTTATTTGAGTTTTTTTTCAGAATTCTATAAATAATAAAATCCTCAAGATACCTATTTAATACTCTACAACTTAAAACAAAATCAATTATCTCACTTTTAACCTTGTCTTTTTTTATAATATACGCACCGATAATTCCATGGTCACCAAACTTATCTTTAAAATTAATCAATTCTATTGAAAATGATTTATTTTTGATTAATTTTTTTAAAGATAAATTATCATATCTATTGAGATTAAAATTAAATTGATTAGTCTTATTAAATAATTGTAATGCTCTATCGAAATTTTTTTCTTTAATTTTCTCAAAAGAAGCTACTTGTTTTAATTTTTGATAAAACTGAATTGAATGTAGATTTTTTTCTGAAATATTTTCAAATTTTGACTTAATTGAATATTGTTTGTATTTCTTTAAGTCCTCTTTTAAAATCTTATTTTTAAATAATCTGGGATCATTATAAATTTTTCTTAGTGTGATCATTGGATTTTCTGCACTTATAATATTTATATCCCTTATTTTTGATTTTACTTTTTTAATTTCGAGAGGATTATCATCAATAAATAGACAATCTTTAGGTCTCAGGGTTAGTTGGTTTATAATTTGGCTTATATTAATTGCCTTATCTTTCCAATTAATTTTTGGATTAATAAAATCTTTTTTTTGTAAAATCATTCCTCTTTTTCTCATAGCACGCCATACTTTTTGTTCATTGTTTTTTGAGGAAATCGTTAATATAAAACCCTCACTTCTCTTTTTTTTTAAAAAAATTTGGAACTGCTTAAAAATTTCACCCTCTTCATCCCCATCATATCTAAGTTTTTCTTGTCCATCTTCATCTAATATTCCACCCCATAATGTATTGTCACAATCGAGAATTATTAATTTATAGGGTTTAGATAAGAGAAAATTAATGTTTTGGTTAACCTCTTTTGTAATAAAGTCCATGAATTTTATTTCAAATGGAAATTTAATGTATATTCTATTTCTTTCAGAGAATAATCTTTGACAGCTTTTATTGTAAGTTTTCAAGTATATATTTTCAATATCAAATTTCAAATTTTGAAATTTGGTATTGAAATCTTTTTCAACTATTGGGTTTTCATGAAAATTATTAAAGAAATAAAAAAAGAAATATTTTTTTTTGTTTTTTTTTATTATTTGAATTAAATTTTTTAATTCTTTTAAAGTTTGATCATAATTAGAATTATCTAGATAAAAGATAAAATGAAAAAAACTGAAAATATCTAAATTTTTTTTTCTTAAAGATAATAATAAACCATTATAGTTTTTATCAATATTTATGTTATGTTTTTTGAGATTTTTCCAATTCGAATGAGTGTGTAATAAATTAAAATTTGATGATATATAATGTTTGATATCTGCCATAATCAACTTTCAGTTACAATCAAATCATATGATTTTAGCTTATCTATTTGATCATATAAATCCCAAGCTGGAATATTAAGTTGATTTGCTATTTTAAGAACTGAATTATTTCCATCGCATAAACTCATAAAGTCCATCATTAATTTTATTTTTTTATCAGTTTTTTTTGTCGATATTGTGGGGTAGAGTTTTCTCTTACTCATATGTGGCTCACCAAGCACTTTTAATTTGTAGGTTTTATTTTTTTCAATAAGTTCTAGAGCTTTCTGGATAGCTGAATATCCCCCCATAAGTCCCTCTGGGGTTACAACATCTTCTAGGTTATCTAAAGATGTATGGTATTCAGGATATTCTCCGTATTTGGACCTTAGAATTGAGGCAATAGGTAAATCGATTCCTGGGGAGCAATATTGTCTTTCATCACTGCCGCGGTCAAGCCAAGTGTATCTTTTATAATTCGGATAGATCCAATTGAGAACATGTTTTGCTACTTCATCACTTATAGTTTTGCTATTACGTGATGGTAAATATGAAAAGGTTCTATTATCTCCAACACAAGAGATATTAAAACCTGCCACAATTTTCTTTTTCATTTCCTTATAATTTTTACTCAGATAAGCTAAAGATCCGATTGTCTCGGGAATGAAAACTATCCTATAAGTTAGTTCTCTTTCGTTTAATCCCATTAACCATTTTGCTAAAAATGTTGTAACAGTGATACCGGATAATTCGTTATTTGCCATGGATGGATGACAAATATATGTGCTTAAAAAAACTTCTTTTTTAGATTTTCCGGGTATTATGAGCTCACCATAGTTTAGTTTACCTTTGAATAATTTACTATCAATTTTAACTTTGTACTCACCATCTTTTAACGAATTAAAATCATTTTGTGAAATGCAAAAACCCCATTCCTCCTTATAATAACTGGTAATGTATGGGATTGCATTTGGTTGTTCAGGTAATGTATGAAGATGCTTCTTTAGTTCGTTTAGATGAAGTTTACCCTCAAAAGGTACACTATAACCCAATAGATGAAGATTGTTTTTAGAAAATTCGCATATTTTTTTGCCACTTGGAGTTATAATATGGGCTTCGTTTACATGCCATTCATTAGGTATCTCCCAATCAAAAACTTTAGTTCCAGAGGAAACCGAGTGAATGGTCATATTTTGTAGGTGATTATTTATTTTTCCTAAAGTTTCTCTTACACCTTCACCAGTTATACTTCTATTTATATTCCAAAGCTCACGTGCAAAATTATGTATTTCATTTCCTATCATAAATTTTTTAACTATTTTTTAATACATCTTTAAAATTTATAATTTATGTATCTCTAATATTTGATATACAAGTCGGTGTTTTTAGTAAATCGTTTATTGAAACTTCCTCATCTTCACATTTTTTTATTTTTTTAAAAATATCATTTAAGATATCATAATATCTATTCAAAATTTTTTTATCATGTTTAGTACATGTATAAATTACATTAGAAGCAAGTATTCCTTTTTTGAGCATTTCTTGTGAAATAAAAGTTTTGTATTCATTATTTAGTTTAGATTTAAAGTAAATTTTAGGCAAAGCATCGAGACCTGAAACATTAATATTTAATAAATTCTCATTTGCCATCTTTCTCCAATTTTTCTTAATATCTCTTCCAATTTTTGTTATTTTTTTCCATGACTTTTCTTTTTCCATAACATTAAGAGTTTCAAGAGCTGCAGTTGGACCTATTCTTTCTGTCCAGAAAGTACTACTTATAAAAGTTGTATTTATTGATTGCATAATTTCTTTTTTTCCTAGAATAGCATTGATTGCATATCCATTTCCTAAAGCTTTGCCAAATATTGCTATATCGGGGTTAACTTTATATTTTAAATGTAAGCCTCCAAAACGTTCTCTAAAACCAGACGTACACTCATCAAAAATTAAAATTATTTTTTTTTCATCGGCAATTTTTCTCACCTTTTGTAGAAAGTTATTTGTAGGTTTATAATCTCTCTCAACTTCCATTTTTATTATACCCACTTTTTCTGTTCCAATAATTTTTTTCAGAGCATTAAAATCGTTGTAATCAAAAGTAAAGACAGATTTTTTTAAAACTTTTGGTACACCATCCACACTTAAATTTTTAAGTAAATGATTGTTTAAATTTTTTTTATTATTAAGATTTGTAGATAGGTACCAATCATGCCAACCATGATAACCACAGACTGCAATTTTATCTTTTCCTGAATAAGCTCTGGCAATCCTGATTGCTACTGCGTTAGCCTCACCACCAGACCTAGTAAATCTTACTTGATCAGCCCATGAATGCATTGAAATAAGTCTTTCTGCCAAATGAATTTCTTCCGTAGAATTTAACGAGGTCATATTTCCATTGGCAATTGTTTTTAGAACTTTTTTATCAATTAAGGGATGAGAATATCCCAGAGTATTAGTTCCAATTCCCATTGAAAACAAGTCTGAGTATTTTTTATTGTCCAAATCCCATATGGAATAACCTCTTGATCTATTAAAATATACTGGCCATTTGGAAGGCAAATGTAAATCTGGATTTTTTGAAAAAAGCATTGTTCCACCAGGAATAATTTTTTTTGCTCTGTTCCACATTTTTTGACCAGTTGACATTATTGATCCCATATTTCTTTTTATATTTGAATTAGTTTCAAATAATTTTTTATTTTTTTTATATAGTAACTTTATTTTTTTATAGGAAAAATTGAAACTTTTAAAATGATTATAAATATTTCTAAGGACTATTAGGTCTTCTGGCTCATCTATAGTAATTCTAATTTGACTTAAGTTCTCATTATCACAAACATTAAATTTTTTAATATTTGAATTTTTTTTTATATATGTAGTGACATGTTCTCTATCAAAATTTTTCTTTGCATATTTGTAAGCTTTTTTAAGTTGATTGTATGAAAATATTTCAACATCTTGGCCATCTGCAAAATGTGGTGTTAATGTATTGCTGCAATATTCCAATTTTTTTTTGTAGTAGGTATGAATTATTTTATCCATAATTTTATGATCCAAAAATGGGCAATCTGAAGTGATTCTAACTATATCTTTACAATCAAATTTTGTTGCTACATCAAAATATCTCTTTAAGACATTATTTTCATCACCGGCAAAAAAGTTTACTTTTAATTTTTTACAAATTTTTAAAATTTCCTTATCATTTTTATTTTTCGTACCAGCAACAATTATTTTTGAAATTTTTTTACTCTTATTCAATCTTTTAATTAAAATTTCTAAAATAGTTTTACCACCTATTTCTTTTAAAATTTTTCCTGGAAATCTGGTTGAGTTAGTTCTAGCTTGTATAATTACTGTTGCTTTGCTCATAACCTCCACCTTCTTGGATCAATTAAGTCATTATTCTTTGTTTTGAATTTACTAGATACCTCTATTTGTTTTTTTTTAAAACTTTTAATAATTTTTTTTAAGTGCGATACATCGTCAAAGCCTACAACAATAAAATCTATCATGTTCTTTTTCTTCACAAAATGAATACATGCATCTAGTCGTGATATTTTGCTTTGAACACACCAATCATTTATACGTTTTAACTTAGGAAAAAATTTTTTTAATTTAAACCTGTGATAATCATTTAAATCTTGAAGTAAAAATCCCTGTAAAAAACAAGACCTAGCAGCTAATTTTATTTTTCTTTTTTTTAATTTTTTCAATAAATTATTCGTTAAAAATCTTTGATCTATCATATTTAATGGGAATTGAATAATATCAGGTTTAAAAAATTTTAATAAACCTTTCACATCAGCTGGGGTATAAACTGATGCACCAAAAAACTTAATTAATTTTTTTTTTTTTAGATTATCAAAAAAATTAATAATTATCTCCCGATTTGAGTAATTAATTTCATTTATATTGTGAATTAAAATTGCATATATCTTATCAACATTTAATTTATCAATTGTTTCTCTAAAATAGTTTTTAAGATAGGTTGATATTCTTGAATTGTTAAAGTTTTTTGGAATTTTTAATTTTGTAATAATTTTTAATTTATTTAATTTAGTTTTACCTATAAGTTTTTCACTATCACCATAGTTTTTAGCTGTATCTATAAAATTGATCCTATTTTTAAAACATACACGATGAATTTTATTCAAATCATTTTTGGATACTTTTTTTTTTCGAAGTCCGTATTTTTTTCCAAATTGAACGGAACCAATCATTAATTGCATTATGAGATCATGTTAAAATTATTTTAATTTTAAAACAGAGTTAACACTATATATTGATTATCATCAAATATTCTATAAAAAAATCTTAATATAAGAAATTACAATATTAAATCTACCAAAAAAGCTAAACCTTCAAAATATTCTTACATAAGTGGTCAATTAAAATATTTATTTTTAAAAATAAAATCTTAAAGAAGTTATTTTTTTCTTATATCAATATAACAACCGCTTTGAAATTTTTTCAATTTTTTAACTTTGTCAATTAAATTTTCTGCTGCTTCGTCTGGTGATGGAACTTTGTTATTTTTGTTTAAAAATTTAAATTTTTTTACAGAGGGAATCCTTTTTTCATTTATACTACATATTTTTTTTTGCATCTTTGTTTTGATTAATCCTGGAGAAATATTAATATATTTTCTTTTGTTATCCTCGATTGCGTAAGATTCTAACAAAAATTTAAATGCAGATTTTGAGCAACAATATAAGTACCATCCAAATTTAGGTGACAAAGCCGCTCCAGATGAAATTCCTATTATTAATTTAACTGGAATTTTTTTTTGAATAAAAAAATCTAAAATTTGTTTATTAGCTAAAACATTAATCTTTAAAATTTGAAATATTTCATTTGATTTTATTTTAGTAATATCTTTTAAGTCACCTAAAATTCCGGCATTTAAAAAAACATAATCTAATTTTTTCATTCTTAATAACTGAAGTTTTTTTTTAATATCATTTAAGTTATTAAAATTACATTTGACTGAAATGATATTTTTGCCTTTGACTAAAGTTCTTCCAATACAAAAAATATCATTTCGATTATTTGCAAGTTTAATTGCAAGGGATTTTCCTAACCCTGATGATCCACCTGTAATTAATATTTTTTTTCCAGTTATCAATTTTAAAAACTTTTGAAATACTTATTATTAAAATTATCTTTATCTTTACCCTTAACTTGTTTACAAAGTTCTGAGAAAGCACCTATATTCATTTTAATTTTTTTTGCTTCAGATGCATAGTTATCACTAATTGCATATTGTGAAGTAATCAAAGTATATATGTTTTGAGGCATTGTTAATAAATCGTCATATTTTTTTACTAAAGCACCTATTATCTTAAAATATTTTGGCTTCACTATTTGCTCTGTTCTTAAATTTCCGAAACCCTTTCCCATGCCTCTTACAGAAGAGTCGCACTTAAAAATTTTATATTTTTTAAGTTGCCGATAATTAAAGTAACCTTTTCCACTATGATCATGTAAATGCATTCCAACTTTTTTTCCAGATTTTGTTATAATTGAAAGAGGTTTAGAAAATTTTTTATATGTTTTTTCTAAATCCATATCTCCATGTGTATCTGCGAAGTACACGTAATCAATTTTGTATTTAGAAACTAACTTACTTACTTTTAGCAACTCATTACTACTATAATTAGTTGAGTTAAAGATATTAAAACTGACATTCAGACCAGTATATTTTTTTAATTTTTCAGAAAATTTTAATGCTTTTGGGATATCTTCTTTTCTAGAACATACTCTGATCATTGCAATTTCTTTTTGGTTATTTCTTGGATAATCTAATAAATTTTTTGAACAATAATGATAATCAATCATTATTGATACGTTATTTAATTTTTTTTTAGAGGTTATTTTAAAGACTGTTTCTAAATTCAAATTATAAAAAGGGTTGCTACTTTTAGATGTTTGTTTCCAATAACCCAGCTCAATATATTTAATTTCTGGAATTTTTGATAAAGCTTTGTAATGATCTTTAGCAAATCTAATTGGCCAATTAAATTTTCTAACATGGCCTCCATCTCTAAGTGTGACATCTATTATTTGCATATTTTTCTCGCTAAATTAAGATCTTCAATAGTATCAATTTCCACAGACTCTGGAAAGTTTAATTCATAAAAAAAGGGTTTTTTACCAATTCTATTATTGTATTTCATAAATGTTTTTTTTTTAAAAATAAAGAAAGCACCATTAGATTGCACTATAGGGTCCAAATTTTGTGTTTTAGAAATTACTTTTGGATTAAAATTAATGGGAATTAATTTTTGTTTACTTTTTTCTAACCAGGCAAAATTATATTCCTTAGTCACTGAATGAACACTATCAAAATATTTTAACTTTTTGGCTGCTTTTTTAATTGTATTTAATTTTAAAAAAGGAGAAGTCACATGAGTAGTTACAATTATTTCATTTTCATCCTTAACATACTTTTTTAAAAAATTTTTAATCATATTCAATGTAGGACTAGAATTTTTTTTATTTTCTTGGATAATGAATTTTCTCTCTCTTCTATAAACTTTTACCCATGGATAAAATTTTTTACATCGATTGATAACCAAAGGACTATCAGTATCAATAAAAACATTACACTTTTTTAAACTAAGTATTAAATGTTCCCACATTTGATACTTACCTAATCTTCTGAAATTTTTCTTATTTATTCTTTTTGAATTGTGTTTGATTATAATAAAAAAAAACATTTACCTTAAGATTTGATAAACGAACATACGATTTCTCTAGATCTAGATGGATCAAGCTCAACTCCTAATATTCTCTTCCATTTTCCTAATATTAATTTTCCATCATCAATTGGAATAGTTTCTGATGAATTAAAAAATAAACTCCTTATGTGAGAGTGCCCATTAATCCTCTCATCAACAGGTGTCTCATCTCTTAAACTAATTAAATCATGAAGATATTTTATATTTTGATGATCTCCTTCAGGATTTTTCCATCTTGGAGCAACTTTATCTAAAAAAAATCTTACATCTACTTTATGAAGAATCTCATTTTCAGCACACCAAACACAGAAAGTTGTGTGTTTAGAAAAAATATTTACTATTCCAGATTTCCCCCAATTCTTAGCATGATTGCTTACCTCATCTGTGAGATCCGTAAAAAGTTTATCAGTATTTACTTTAATAATTTTTTTCATAAATTTTCATGCTTATAATCAATTTATTAAATAAAATCTACAGTTGTATTGATAATTTACCCTCGTTTTCGTGGTTTTTTTAAATTTTCGATATAACTTTGTAATTTGTTATAATCCGATATAGCAATTTCATAATTTAACTTTTGTGGATCAACATTTGTATAACCATTTCGTAAAAGAATAAATTTTATTTTGAAATTTTTAGCTAAAAATGAGTCAATTTCTGTGTCACCTACAAAAATTGTTTCTTTTTTTAAAAAACAAAACTTTTTCTTTAATTGTTGTAAGTGAAGATAATTTGGTTTTTTATGTTTAAATGTATCAGAACCAGCAACAAATAAAAAATAATTATTTATTTTTAGCTTTTTAAGAAGTAATTTTGCATTTTTT
>MDTE01035872.1_pt1 | contig 15233 bp, 10 predicted proteins | sample 811231 | NCBI WGS metagenome assembly MDTE01 (sample SAMN05326651, study PRJNA326480) | marine metagenome | isolation source: seawater | place: Indian Ocean: Red Sea | collected 2010 | reverse complement strand
GTTTTGATTTACATTATGGTATTAGTGAAAGAATCTCATTTGGAGTTGGTAGAAGTAGTCTAGGAAAAACATATGATATTTTTTCTAAGATAAAGCTTGTTAGACAATCTTCAAATTTTCCTATTTCTATTGCCACTTATTTCAAAACAGAAATAGAGACTAAAGAAAGATTATCAGAATTTTCTGAAAAAATTGAAAACCGCCTTACCTATGATTCACAATTGTTATTTGCTAGTAAGATAAATAGATCGATCTCTTTACAATTAATGCCAACTTGGATTCATCATAATTGGGTGAGTAGTCTAGATCAAAATCATGACCTTTTTTCTTTTGGTTTAGGAGGTAGAATAAAATTAACTAAACGTGTTTCTTTGAATGCAGATACTTTTATACCAATTAATAAAAGAGGTAAGAGTTTTGTTCGATCTTGGGGTATAGGTTGTGATATTGAAACAGGTGGCCACGTATTCCAACTAATGTTAACAAATGTACAGGGTGCATTTGAGAGTATTTATATTGAAAATGCATCAGGTGAGATTCAAGGTATGGATTTATTTCTTGGATTTAATATAACAAGAGCATTCTCGATATAAATTTTTAATCTATATTAAAATATAGCCACTCAGATTCACCGCTGGCTTCATCCACTCCTGTTATATTATTGACTTCACTAATTGCCTTTACTTTCCATCGATAAGAACCTGTTGGTAATTCTGAAGTATACCCATAGCATGATATTACGTTTGTTGGTGCATTATCAGGAATGCCAGGATCACTTTCTCCATTTTCTGGCCAATATCCATTTGCTGGAAAATAGGGAAAATTGATTGGAGTTTCATTTTCAAAACCAAACCAATTATTTGAGAATCTACATACCCAAATAGACTCATTAGATAAGCCTGAAGATTCTAGTCTAATTATGTATTCATTAGAATATTCAAACATAGCTGCGTTGTCAATCCACATAAAAGTAGGTTTAGTATCAGTAATGATGTTTGATGGAGTAATAGCGGTTGGTGAATTAATTAATCTGTAAGAAATTGTATCTGATGGTGTACTTTTATTATTTGCCAAATCTTCAGCTATCAAGTAATAATAATAAGTAGTGTATTTATTTATATTCTCATCGTAGTACAGCGTGTCTATACCAAAATTTTGTGTTGGATCAATTGTTGTAATTTTTTCATATATTATTGATGATATATTATTTGAATTTGTAATTAATTCTCCACGGAAAATATTATATGAACTTAAATCTTTATCAGAATTTTTGTGCCACATTAGAACAATCCTTTCACCAAATGAATGATCCGAATCAATACCATTTTCAATAATTGCATCTGGATAGGATTTATCAACCCAAACTGGTCTTTTTGGAGATATCGGATCTTCTATTGGACTAGAGCAAGCAAAAAATAGAAATAATATAAGAATAGTGATCTTCAAAATGAAAATACTATTCCTATACGATGAGCATTTCCTAGGAAATGATCTGAAAAACTATAGTCCATTCTTAAGGGGATATTTTTTAAATCAAGATTCATACCAAGGCCTCCTTGAATAATTTTATTTTTATAGCCTAATCTAATTGAAAAGTAATGTGATGATATCCATTCTAAGCCATACTGAATCTCATCAGGGTATTGATTATTTGATTGTATGTAACCATTAATTGATGATTTTAATATTGGGATAGGTTGTTTTATTGCTATACCATTTATCCATTGCATGGGGATCATTTCTTTTTTTTCGCTATTCCAAAACAATCGTGTTCCGAATAAATGATTAAAACTAGAGCCTAGGGATACTTCACCCAACCATTTATATGGTAGAATATTAGATAATTCAAAAGTTAAAGCAGTCCCTAAATCAAGACCCGTACCAAATGCTTGTATTTCATGAATCTTTTTTTGTAAAAGATGAATATTAATACCAATTGGTATTTTAATTGGGAATTTAGAGAATTGCCATCCAGGGTTAATTATTAGTTGATTCATTTTAGCCATACTGATTGTATAGGCAGTTTCAAGATCTTGAAAGGTATCGAATCCCTGCAATGTTAATGCGCGAATACTATCACGCCTAGCTTCTAAATCTGTTAATAATCGTAAATCGGGCCTTTCAGGAATATCATCAACTAATAGACCTCTAAAAGATAGACCAAAAGTATAATTTTCTTTTATAGGAATAAAAACTCCAAGACCACAAAACTCAGCTAATCCAAATTGATTTACAAATAATCCATAGATCTTTTTATTTATAATTCCTGAGATAGTTGCTGGAGATAGATTAAAACTAGAACTATTACCAATATCTGCAACTACAGCTCCACCTAAAGAGCTATTTCTAGCAGATATCCCTATATTCATAAATGAATCACCATATTTACCAGTCCCACAACAAAACGATATTAATAGTATTTGGATTGTAATATTTCGTATCACCGTGTTTTCCCTATTTTACCAATACTAATTATCTCATTATCATTAGATTGGACACGCATTCTATAAAAATATACTCCATTACCTACAAAATCTCCCCATTCATCTTTACCATCCCAAATAATTTCATGAAATCCTCCAAAATCTAGATCAATTTCTGATACAGATGATGATGAGTCAAATTTTCTAATGGTACGCCCATCAACTGTGAAAATAGTTAGACTAAACTCATCTACATTTTCAGTTAATTCATAAGCAAATCTGGTTTGATCTTTAAACGGATTCGGAAAATTCCCATAATCATATAATTCTAAATTCTCACTTATCTTAAATTTTAAAATCAATGTATCTGAGATATTATCAAGTTTATCAGCAAGAATAATTCCAATAGATGTATCCATCTCTGATAAACTAGGGTTTAGATTAATTGTCTTTAATTTTCCTATTCCATTGCTAGTTAAATCATTTTGAACTTCCCACAGTAAATTATTTTTCAAGAAAACAGTTTTATCCGATTCTAAATCAATACCACTTTCATCATTTGCAAGGATAATAATTTCTGGATTTTTATTAAGATAGCTATTTGTTAATAATAATTGTCCATTAATCGTAGCTTCTAATACAGGTCCAGTTACATCATTTGATGTAAACCAACCTAGTATTGTAGGCCCATTCCCATAAAATTGGTATGATAATGAATCGATCCAAAAGCCATCAACAGGGTACCAAATTTGATCATTTTTAGAATAAGAGAATATTGTTGTATCCGGTCCAACTTTTTGACCTATTGACCAAATGCCATTCCAATTAATATTATTATTTATTATAATCTCAATCGCTTGAATATTCTCGTTTATTTGAACAGAGTTCAATGAAGGTTGATCGATTACTGTAATATTTTCACCAATAGAAAAAGAGAGAACTTCATTTTTATTAACTACATTAGGAGCAATCAAAAAAGATAAATTATGAAACATTAATGTATCATTAGATAATAAATTTTCAGTTGTACCTAGGTCTGGTGTAGCCCAAAACTTGTTTATTGTTAAGGTTGTATTAAGGGCAATTAATGTATCTGCTTTATATTTTCTTGGACTAGTGACATAAAGATTAAATTGATGCGTCCCGGACTTTAGGGGTAGATTAAATTCTTTTGTTACAAATTCAAGTGCTGAAAAATAAAGAGAGTCAGAAAATAAGGTTATCTCTTCATCGGTATTTTCCCAATTGACTGTAAGATCTATTTTTGCTTTACCTGGTATCTGTGAATTGTTTTTTAACGATCCCATGATACCTACTCTGTTACCATTCAAAATATCTAATGATAGAGGAACTGTAAAAAATTCTTCTAAAGCATTAATGTTAAACTCATTAGACCATGTAGTATTATTTAAATTATTAATTACTTTAATCTTAAAATTAGAATTACCATATGTCTCTGGAGATGGGATCTTTTTTTCTAATATATACATACTAGTATTATCTATAATCATATTAGAGTGAAGTGTGTCATTTGTCCAACATTCCACAGTTTGAATTCCATTTGGATCGTTAACAAAAACTTTGATAGTTATACTATCACCAAAAACAGGATATTGAGGAGCAATCTCAATAAGCTCTATAAAAGGTTCTTCAATTGTAAATGGAATAGTGAATTGGGTCAAATTAGGAGTATTGTATGCTCCTTGAAGTGAGATTGTACCATTTTGAATTCCATTTGGTAAAGCAGTATTTCCATTTTCTATCAAATAAGGTTTTGTTATTGGAAAGTTATTTGAATCAAGCCATTGGATCATTAATGAATCAATATTTTGAGTATCTAGATTTAATGAGATAGAAGACCCTAAAGAAATAGATTGGTTTTCTACATCTGGATTATTTGTAGGATAGGATAAATAATTTAGAGCAGGGTCTCCAGTTAAATTAAATTGGAATATTTGAGATATGGCAATATCTGGATATATAGTATTTGTGAATAAGTATTCCATCTTTGCTTCATTAATTAGTTTACCTATTGGTATTGATTGATCTGAGAAAAGGCGATCGATGATTGGCTGTAATAGTAAATAATCATTCACAATCCATGCTACACCAGATGATCCAAACCATCCTGAAGCTCCACCCGTTGGTTTATTTAACATTTTACGACCCAATGCATTTGGGTTTGTTACATCTCCAGTAAAACATGTCATACTAGTCACAAATGGTAATTTATGATTATTATTAAGTCTTTCAAGATCATCTAAGCCAAATAATGATCTATCTCCCCAAACTGCACCTCCTCCATGTCCTAAAAAATTAATAAAAGAGACTCCTCTTTCCATTTGATTAATTAAGCTATCGGTTGTTCCCCAGAATACATTTTCTTCAGAATATTGGTCAATATAAATTCTATTAGGGAAATATCCTTGTTTGGTTATTATCTTTATTAGTGACTCGGATTGTTCTTTAAAATCAGTTTCATATCCTCCAATCATCAAAATAGAATTTTCCCAAATCATATCTTGAGAATCGTGAGATAAAATAATTTTGTTTACCATATTGGATAATTCTTCATTAGAGTTTGCGGGTAGTCGTCCTACAGTAATCTCTGGTAAATAATCATTTCCAGTTAAAAGTGAATACCAAAAGTCAGATGATACAGCTCCATAACCTTCAGTTTGAATACGCATAGAAGGGATAAAATCACCGCTGAATTGATATCCACTACTAGAACCAGGCCACATACCTTGATGTGCAATCAACAAATATTCAGGAGTAGTCTGCCAATTTATATATGCATCAATTAAAAATTGGCGTATTGCATAGGGAGATAAAACACCATCATTATAGTATCTATAAATTGATTCAGGTGTAATAATTGCCGCATTATGTAACTCTTTTAATGGAGATAATGTTGTTTTAAAAGAATCTGGAGCAATAATGATATAATTAGATTGATTAGAATGGATATCGTTTAGAATATCCATAGAGTTAATATTTTTTGCTATAGTGATAGAATCAGAGTGTATTGCATGATATTCTAGTGAAGATCCTAGAATTTGGTCCTGTAATATTAAATTCCAAGATTCATTATCATTTTCTAATACAAAATCTCTTAATCGTGATTGTCCTTTCTTAAAAAGAATTATATCAGGTGATGTAAATCCTTTTAACACAAATTGTGTGTTTGATGAATAATTACCATCTCTTTGAAAAATAATTCTATTTTGATAAGCATTGAATTTTCGATGATATTCAATTTCTATCCAATTTAAATATACTTGATTATATTGGTTTGATTCATCTCCGCCTTCTAAGGTTAGATTCAAAATGTTATCACCATGAAATAATTCATTATTTGGAAATGTTTGAGCATCGTTAGTTTCAAATAACTTTAAATTTTGGCCTTCCCAATTTATTGAGCCTAAGACATTTTGATTCATTACTAAAGTTAAATGATGATCATTAGTGGTCATCCCTTGGATTTCTGCTTTAATGGAATATTGATTTATAGATGATGGATGAGGATGAATAATTGGTATAAGAAAATTTTCAGAAGTACTACCATTAATAGGTGGATTCATAAAAAAATGATCAAATTTATCCCACTGTTCATGTGTGTTAATAGTTCCCAATCTTGCGAAATATTGATCTTTCTCAAATTTAATTTTAGAAGTAAAGGTTATAGGTATTTGTACTTCATTTTCTGATAACACTGGATAGACACTTTCTTCAGCATATCTTAATCCGGATTCATCTCCCCAGGTGAGCCAGTAATAATTTGTAGACGTATAAAAATTATTTTGATAAGGTGCATCATTTGGAGGTTTTGCTTTTTCTCCGTAGAAGATAAATCCGAGTTCATCATGATAATACATCATTATTTCTTGGTTTTTAGACCAAAGTTTAAAATAATTATGGTTTATTGATGAAATACTGGGCTCTTCATTAAGAAGACTATCTAAAGGAATTCTGTGATAGCCAGATGAATCTACTGAAATTCTGATTAGGTTTGAGTTTGTCATGTATGGCGGAGGCTCTAGATAATAGTTTTCGCCTAAACTAGAGTTGGTCTTATTTTTATTAGGATTACCTATTAATAAATCTCCTTTTGATTGATGATCCCAATTGATTTGAACAGTAGTTTTTGAATACCATACCCAATCGCTATTTATATTATCTATGATACTTGTTTTTAAAACTGTTATGTTTGATGATTTTATAGAGTTATTTGATAATAGTAATACATCTCCAGGATTGAATGGATGTATCGTGGAATTACTATAGTTGGAAATATTTTCACCATCTGAACTTCTTTCTATTGTATTATATATTTTTTCCCATTTTTTTAATGTTTTTGGAAGCGATCTAAATACTTTGATAGTGGCATTTTCTGGTATACCAGTAAGGGGAGTTTTAAAACATGGAAATTTTATTGTACCAGGAGTAATATTATCTGGGACTGTTGGGCTACTATAGATTTGGTTTTGTTCTACCCAAACAGAATCAATATTAAATTCCAATACTAATAAACCTTCTTGTGAGTTCATTATAGTAGGGTTTTGCATCCCAATTAAAATCGAATAATAACTTAGAATTATAATTGAATTAAATATTTTCATAGTTATTTCTCATATTAGAATAATGGATAAATATATTGTCTTTTTAGTTTAGGACTTACTGAACAATTATAAATTTTTAAATTCATATTTATTTATATAGAAAATTTACATTTTTCTAAGATTTCTATCCATAATTCAAATTTAATAACCAATATAGTTGCACCTTCAACTAAAAAAAATGTAAATTTTTTGATGAAAGATGATAAAAAATTATTAAATGAAATCAATCTTGGAATGTTAATTGGGCTAGTACATAGGTTATCAACAAATAGATTTGTAAAAAATTCACTTCAACATGGCCTAGATATATCTATAGATCAATGGATGGTTTTAGGCCCTATTTGGAATAGTGAAGGGATTTCACAGAAAGAGATAGCAGAACATTGCGGTAAAGATAAAACTAGCGTTACAAAAATTATTGATACATTAGAGAAAAAAAACCTATTAGTTAGGATTTCGGATCAATTAGATCAGAGAATAAAAAGAGTTATTCTAACTAATAAAGGGAAACAGTTATTTGTAGATGCATTACCAGTTATGGAACAGACAAGAACTGAGTTAAGATCTGGTATTAGTGATCAAGAAATTAATTCATTAAAAATTATATTAACTAAACTATATAATAACCTTATATCTAAACAAAATGAAAATTAGTTGCACAGTCAATTATATTATTATGCGAATGTTTCTAATTGTAATTTTAATTCTATTCATATCATGTGCCGATAAGATTGATATAAAAGATTTACCAATTAGTAAATCTTTACCAACGTCTTGGAAGCACTCTATACCGCAATCATCTGAATTGACAGGTGATTGGATTCAATCATTTCAAGATTCTACATTAAATAAAGTTTTTGAAGAATTTAATCTTAATAATCCAGATTTAAAGACTATTGCATCCAGACTTGAAATGGCTAGGCAATTGAAAAAAATGAATGTTGCTCCAAGATTTCCAATAGCTAGTTTTGGTTTTAATAGCTCTAATAGGCAACAAAACCTTACAGCATTTGGGCTCTCAAATGATTTTTTAGGTGGAGGGGAAAACCAATCTAATAATGATGAAGTAACTAGTTTTACGTCAAATAATTTTGGTTTAAATCTCTCAATGCAATGGGAATTAGATATTTGGAGAAAAATATTTAATCAATCTAAGGCTGCAATAAAAGATTTTGAATCACTTGAGTATGATTTGTCCTATCTTAGTTTCTCATTACATGTTCAGCTAGCAAAATTATATTATTCTACTGTAGAAGCCTATCAACAAGTCAATCTTGCAAATGAAACATTGGAAAGTATTAATGAATTAGCAGAAATGGTATCAGCGAGGTATGATAAGGGGTTACGTTCATCATTAGATGTTAGGTTGACGCAGTCATCTGTTTCTTCATCAAAGGCTTTATTAGAAAGCAGAAAACAAATATACATTGCTTATGTAAGAAGTTTAGAAGCTCTTATTGGTAAATATCCTGATGGTAGCTACTTGGTTAGTAGTGATTTGCCAATGACTTTACCAATTGTACAATCATCAATGCCTGCAGAAATATTAAATAGAAGACCTGATATTAAATCTTCTTTAGCAAAGTTAGAGGCTGTATCATATAAAAAAGCAGCATCAATTAGTACATTTTTTCCTGGGGTTGTATTAACAAGTTCTATTGGTACATCATCAGATGAATTAAAAGATATATTAAATGAAGATTATCAAATATGGTCTCAAGGAGTAAATATTGCATTACCATTATTTCAAGGTGGTAGTTTAATAGCTAATAAGAAAATGCAAGATGAAGCGCAAAAAATTTCTGAACAAGAATTGATAAAAACTATTTTAAATGCATTTTCAGAAGTGGAACAATCTTTATTTTTAGAATATTCAAATAATGTATTATTGAATTCATATTCTGAAGCTGCTGATCAAGCTGAAGCTGCTTATAAATTGTCTAGAGAACGTTACGATTCTGGTCTTGTTGATCTCATTGCTGTTCTGGATAGTCAGCAACGTTGGTTTCAAGCTCGCTCTCAGGTTCTGAATGCAAAAAAAACTAAAATTGACACAAGACTTAATTTGATATTAGCTCTTGGTGGTGAATTATAATAAATAATAACAAAAAAAATGATTTTAATATGAAAAAATATAGTCCATTAATTATTCTTATAAGCAGCATTATTATTTTTGTACTGATGATTAAACTTCGACCAGAAGCTCAGTTTCAAAAACCCAAAATAATTCCACAACTCGTTGAAACAATAATGGTTTTGCCATCGGATGTTCGTGCGAAGATTAGTTCTCAAGGAACAATTCAACCAGAACACGAAATTTTAGTTACTTCTGAAGTAAGTGGGAAAGTCATTTGGGTTTCTGATAAATTTCAAGATGGTGCAGGATTTAATGCTAAAGATACGCTCATGAAAATTGAAAAAAGAGATTATGAGTTAGCTCTTATTTCAACTGAATCAAGTTTATTTCAAGCTCGTCTTGCTCTTGAGAGAGAAGAAGCAGAAGCGAAATTAGCAGGTATTGAATGGGAACGTGTTGGAAAAGGTGATGCATCTAGTCTGACACTTAGAGAACCGCAATTAGCTCAGGCAAGAGCGATTCTTGCTGCTGCTGAAGCAGCTTATGAACAATCAAAACGCAATTTAGAACGAACTGTTATTATTGCTCCATTCAACGGTCGTGTAAGAAAAATTAATGTATCTCTGGGCACTAGTTTAGTACCTGGAGCAAGAATTGCTAATATTTATAATACATCTAGTTTTGAAGTTAGACTACCAATTGTTGATAAAGATATACCATATTTGGGTGTTCCTCTTGATGGGACGACAATTAAAATTCCAGAACGTCCACGTGTCAAGATTTTTTCTAGTTATGGCGATAAAGACTTTCAGGCTGAAGGATATGTGATTCGTTCTGAATCCGAGATTGATCCTAAAACTAGAATGATATCAATTATTGCTACAATTCCATCAAATAAAAATTTGAAAATAGGAATGTTTGTTAATGCAGAGATTGAAGGTATTTCTTTTCCTAATATAACAATAGTTCCTAGGAATACTGTAAAAGATGATATGGTTTGGGTTGTAAAAGATCAAAAATTGAGAAAAAAATCTGTAGAAGTGGTAAGACTTGAAAATGACTATGCATTTATAGCTGACGGTTTAGAAAAGAATGATAGGGTTTTAATTACTAGACTGTCATCATATGTTGATGGGTTACCTGTAAGGGAAGAATAATTAAATGAAGAGTATTATAAAATGGTTTATTTCTAATACTGTAGCAGCCAATCTGTTAATGATTTTTATTATCATTGCTGGGTTTTTTACTCTTTCGAGATTACGGATGGAAGTATTTCCAGATATTACCATTCCAATAATAAATGTATCAGTAGTATACCCAGGAGCATCTCCAGAAGACATTGAAGAATCTATTTGTATAAAAGTGGAAGAAAAAGTTCAAGGTATTAATGGTTTAAAAAGGATAACAAGTTCATCTAATGAAGGATATGGCTCAATAAATATTGAGATAGAGAATGGTTATGATATTGATGAAGTTAAAGATGAAGTTAAATCTCAAGTTGATGGTATCACATCATTCCCTGAAGGCGCTGAAAAACCTACTATTAGAAGTTTTGATGGTCAACCTGAAGTTATAACTATTGTTGTACATGGTGATGTAGACGAAACAAGTTTATTAAGTATAGCAGAGCAAGTTAGAGATGAAGTCAATGAACTCCCAAACATTACACAGACTCGTCTAGGAAAAAAACCACGAGAGATTTCAATAGAGATCTCTGAGAACACACTGCAAAAATATGGATTAACTTTTGATTATATTTCTAATCGTATTCGATCATCATCAATGGATGTGCCTGGAGGTGCAATTGAAACATATAATGGTGAGATTTTGATTCGATCGAAAGGACAAGCTTATACGGGTGTTGATTTTGGTATGATACCAATATTGTCTTTAGCAGATGGAAGTACAATATTACTTAGAGATATGGCTTCCATAAATGATGGTTTTCAAGATGTGGAATATGATATCAAATTTAATAGTGAGCCTGCAAAATTAATTCGTGTATATAGAACTGGTGATCAAAGTGCTCTTGAAATTGCAGCAACAGTTCATGATTATTTAAAAACTAAGAAATATATGATGCCTCCTGGTATTTCTTTAACATCGATGAAAGACGAATCTGTTATATTAAGAGGCCGTATTGAATTATTAACTGAGAATGCGTATTTAGGTCTTGCATTAGTATTAATAGTACTTGCACTTTTTCTAAAACCTAAATTGGCTGCATGGGTTTCTTTAGGTATACCTATTTCATTTATGGGAGGTTTTTGGCTTCTACCAGTTTTTGATGTATCAATAAATATGATATCCCTTTTTACTTTTATCCTTGTTCTTGGAATTGTTGTTGATGATGCGATCGTTGTTGGAGAAAATATACATATTTTTAGGAAAAGAGGTTTGGATGGGCCTAATGCGGCCTTAGAAGGAGCTTATCAAGTTGCCAAACCAGTTATTTTTGCTGTGCTTACTACAATGGTAACTTTCTCTCCTATGATTTTGGTTGAAGGTGCAACTGGGAAAATATGGAGAATAATTCCAGTTGTGACAATTGTAGTATTATTGTTTTCACTTATTGAGTCATTAACAATATTACCTGCACATTTGGCTCATATGAATGAAAGTAAAAATAAATCAAATAATGCTTTTTTTGAATGGTGGGAACGAGTCCAGTTATCTATTCATAATGGATTACAAAATTTTATAAAAAATTATTACCAACCTGTTCTAAAATGGTCGTTAACTAATAGAGGAAACACTATTGCAATAGCTTTAGCCATTTTTATTTTATCTATTGGAATTGTTGCTAGTGGATTTTTAAGGTTTAATTTTTTCCCACCATTGGAAGCAGATATTGTAATAGCAGCGGTTGAGTATCCTGAAGGTACACCAGTATCGATTACTAAAACTGGTTTAGAACAAATAGAAAAGTCTGCCTATAAGCTTAAAGATTCTTTAGAAGTATTATATCCTGAACAAACAATTTTTATTCATATGGTTTCAACAGCGGGAGATCAACCAATAAAGACACAATCGTCAAGGGGTCCTGGGAATCTCGATGCTACATTTTTTGGTTCTCATTTAGCTGAATGTGTTATTGAATTAGCCCCTGGGGAAGATCGACCAATAAGTACTACAGAAATTTCAAAGTTATGGAGGGAACTTTCTGGACCAATACCTGGTGTCAAACAAGTATCTTTTGAATCAGATTTGTTTAGTACTGGAGCACCTATTGAGATTCAATTATCAAGTATTAGTAGAGATGAGTTAAAAATAGTGACTACAATACTTAAAGATAAATTACAAACTTATGCTGGTGTATTTGATATACAAGATTCATTTAGTGCGGGTAAGGATGAGATTAAGTTAAAACTTAGATCAGAAGCACAAAATTATGGGATAACAATGTCTTCTTTAGCTAGGCAAGTTAGACAAGCTTTTTATGGTGATGAGGTGCAAAGAATACAACGTGGTCGAGATGAAGTAAAAGTTTTTTTAAGATATCCCAAAAATGAAAGAGTTAGTATAAATAATCTTGAACAGATGAATGTTAGAGTTGGCAATAACGTTGAAGTGCCTCTTGGTCAGGTTGCTGAAGCTCAATTGGCTAGCGGTTTTTCTACAATTACAAGAACAGATAGAAAAAGGTCAATTAATATTACTGCTGATGTAGATTTATCAGAAGCGAATGCAAATGAAATATTAGCAAAATTCGAAAAAGAATATATACAGCCCTTATTGAAAGATTATCCTAATGTTAGTTATAGTTTTGAAGGTGAACAAAGGGAGCAGAGAGACACTCTAGGTTCAATTGGCAAGAATTTTGTATTAGCTTTATTTGTAGTCTATATTTTATTGGCAGTACCATTTAAATCATATATGCAACCTTTAATAATTATGTCTGCTATTCCTTTTGGCTTTACTGGTGCTGTTATTGGTCATTTAATTATGGGAATGAACCTTGCTGTATTATCAATTATTGGTATAGTAGCGTTATCAGGTGTTGTTGTAAATGATAGTTTAGTAATGGTGGATTTTATTAATAGGTATAGAAGAGAGGATGGAAAGAGTATTATGGATTCAGCGCTAGCAGCTGGACCAAGACGTTTTAGGCCTATCTTACTTACTTCTATAACAACTTTCGTTGGCTTATTTCCACTATTAATTGAAAAAAGTGTACAAGCAAAGTTTTTAGTTCCAATGGCAATTTCTCTCGCATTTGGTGTACTATTCGCAACATTAATAACTTTAATTTTAGTACCAACTAGCTATCTAGTAATTGAGGATATAAAAGGTTTTTTTAATAGGTTTATTTTTAAAAAAGAAGATAAATAAATAAAATAATTATAGCCACATTGATTATAACCGCCAACCAATTAAAAGTCTTAATTATTTTTTTATCTTTATTCTCCATAGAATAATTATTTTAGATTATTTAGTAATAATAAAAGAACATTTGATATACCATCAATAATAAATTGCACAGCAATTACCATTAGGATAATCCCCATAAGTTTTTGAATTAACCTTGTACCTGATTGGCCTAACTTTTTAAATATTTTAGGACTAGTTAAAAATATTATTAATGTGGTAAAAAGAACCATCAATATTGCTATAAATAATATCAATTGTTCAGTAAAACTAGTTGCTTGTCCTGCTAGAATCATAGCTGCAGTGATTGCCCCTGGTCCGGTAACAATCGGTATGCCAATTGGACTGATAGCAATATCTTCATGCTCAAGTCCTTCTTCTGTTTCTGAAGGTGTTATTCTTGTTCTGGGAGTTATTGAATCAAGCATTTTAATACCACTACGAAAAAAAATAATACCGCCCATTATTCTAAACGCATCAATTGAAATTGAATAAATTGCAAATATATATCTACCTAAATACGCAAAAGCAATTAACACGATTAAACCAGTTAAAACTCCTTTTTTAGCTATTGATTTTTGATGATCATCTGAAAAACGCTCTGTTAAAGTTAGATAAATAGGTGCAATCCCTATTGGATTTACTAGAGTGAAGAGGGTAGAAAAACAAAGTAAAATAAATTCGATATGTTCAAACATGTTTTAATTTACCTATCATCTAAAAAATTTTAAACCCCAAGAATTTGTTTTTTTAATCAAATAGATTTTTTTATTTAAATTGATATATACTTTAAATATTTAATAGAAATATTTTCATAAGAAAATGAATCATCTTTATAAATCTAAATGGACATCTACGCAAACTCTCAATGGATGGAGACATTATGAAGTAATAAATATTTTTAAAAAAATAAATCAAGTAGAGATGTTTTGTGTTTGTGATTTTAAAATAAAGCAAATGGTCCCAATTCAAGATTTGAAAGATATATCTAAATGGACTCCTGGTTGGATCTCAAAAAATAATATATGAAAAACTTTTTTTAAAGATATAGATAATACTTCTGGTTTATTCCATTAATCTTTGCTTTACTAGGATGGTATTAAATATTTTTTGGAGATAATAGTGATTATTTATTTTTTCTTTTATAAAGTATATCATTTAGACCAAAGAATATTCCAATTAACATTGGCAATATGAAGAAATTAAAATAGAATAAAATACCCATAAATAATATCATAATTATACGAGTTGGTATACTTATTGGTTTAAATGGATACATTAAATAGTCTTATTGTATATAATATAACTTATCCAGTTATCAAATTGATTTAAGTTTTAGAAAATAATACGTTTCATATATTTAGTAATTTTTAATTAATCATGGCTAATTGATGCATATGGCTTCGAGTTTAAGCCATTTTTAACTAGCCAAACAGTACCTGTTGATGTATCCATTATTGCTCCACCATTAGCAATTTGGTATCTACCTATATCGTTAGTTTTAGATGCCATAAAACTAACACAGCCAAATGCCAATAATAATCCAATTAGTAATCCTTTATTAAATGATTTCATAATATACTCCAATTTTATTTTTATTTTTTTTTAATATATTTATTATATCATAATTGATAATTAAAAATTACAAATTAATTTTGAATGGATTTTTTGATTAATTATATGAGAAATACAATATTTTCTAAAGAAAAGCTTATTGTAATTATCATAGTTAGTATTACAACT
>MDTE01107300.1_pt1 | contig 15234 bp, 16 predicted proteins | sample 811231 | NCBI WGS metagenome assembly MDTE01 (sample SAMN05326651, study PRJNA326480) | marine metagenome | isolation source: seawater | place: Indian Ocean: Red Sea | collected 2010 | reverse complement strand
TGATATAGCAACTGTAGCTGTTTACAGCACAATAGATAAAAAAGCATTGCATGTGCAGTTGGCTGATGAAGCAGTTTGTGTTGGGGATTCTCTTAGTAACAAGAGTTATTTAAATATTCCTAATATTTTGGCTGCTGCTACATCTAGAGGGGTTGATGCTATACATCCAGGTTATGGTTTTCTTGCTGAGAATGATAAATTTGCTGAAATGTGTAAAGATCATGGCATAACTTTCATTGGACCATCGCCAAATGCAATTAGATCGATGGGAGACAAATCTACTGCTAAAAAGACAATGGAAAGTGTTGGCGTTCCTACTGTCCCAGGCAGTAAAGGCTTATTAGCAAGTATTAAAGAGGCATATGAAATGGCCGAGGAAATTGGATATCCAGTAATTATAAAAGCTACAGCTGGGGGAGGGGGTAGAGGAATGAGATTAGTTGAAAATAAAGCTAATTTGGAAAAAATGTTTAAAGCAGCTCAAGGAGAAGCTGAAGCTGCATTTGGCAATGATGGTTTATATATGGAGAAATTTATAAAAAAGCCAAGGCATGTAGAAATTCAAATCCTAGCTGATAGGTTTGGAAATGTAATTCATCTTGGTGAAAGAGATTGTTCTGTACAAAGGAGACATCAAAAATTATTGGAAGAATCTCCTAGCCCAGCCATAAACCATTCTCTTAGAAAAAAAATGGGTAAGGCAGCAATTGCTGCAGCAAAAAGTATCTCTTACGAAGGAGCGGGCACTGTTGAATTCTTGGTTGATTATGATGATAATTTTTATTTTATGGAAATGAATACAAGAATTCAAGTTGAACACCCAGTAACTGAAATGGTAACTGGGGTAGATCTTATTGCTGAACAGATAAAAATAGCTGGAGGAGATAATTTAGGCTTTAATCAAGATGATATCCAATTAAATGGTCATGCTATTGAGTGCAGAATTAATGCTGAGGATCCCTTTCATAATTTCCGACCATCGCCTGGGAAAATAACTGGGTGGCTTCCCCCAGGGGGCCCAGGAGTAAGAGTTGATAGTCATGTTTATACTGGCTACGAAATTCCACCATTTTATGATTCCCTTATAGGAAAATTAATAGTTTGGGGTAAAGATCGTAATACTGCCATAAAAAGAATGAATAGAGCTTTAAATGAATGCGCGGTCACAGGAATTCCAACAACAATTAATTTTCATTTAAATCTCCTTAACAAAACGAAATTTATGGAAGGCAAAATTCATACAAAGTATGTTGAAGAAGAGTTATTACCTAAATATTAAAAGTTACATGTGGTGCTTTTTAATTTATACTCTTCTGAATGGCCAGTTTAATTAAACCTTGTTGACCAACTAATATTTCTCTAAGAAAACTTATTATTCCTATCCAAATAACTGGGCCTACATCTACTCCTCCAATAGGAGGGATAATTTTTTTTGTAAAATTTAAAATAGAATTTGTTGGGATTGCAATCAATAACCAAAAACCTTTATTTAAAGCAACTTTTGGGTACCAAGTTAATATTAATCTTATTAAAAAAACTAGAGTTAGAAATGATAAAAGAATTCCTAGCGTAATATCTAAAATAGGTAAATAGTTTTGAAACAATGAAATCACAATATTTAATTCATCTTAATAAATATCCCATAAGTTAGGATTTAATTCGTATTATAAACGGAGAATTTAATTTTAAAAAAGTGATTCAAATTTCAAATCTAATATTAGCAGCTGATTTTTCTCCAGAAGTGACTAATAATTCTGCATTTAACATGTTAGCGAGTTTTATCGCAGCAGCTTTACTTATAGTAATCCCTGCAGCAGCATTTTTAATCTTTGTTAGCCAAAAAGATTCCATTGATCGTTCTTCAGCTACACGTAGACGCTAGTTTTTATAGAAGTTTTAAGTAAACTATATATATAAGGTGTTTATTTCACCTTACAAAATAAGTTATTGGAGAAAAAAAGTGGTCAATGCTAGTCTAAACTGGGCAAGTATTGTTGGCATCGTATTAGCTGTATGTGGAGGTGGCCTATATTTCTTAAGGTCATTCAAACCAGCATTAGCGAGAGATTATGATGTTTTCTTTGCAGCAATAGGTCTTTTGTGTGGAGGGATATTATTTTTTCAAGGATGGAGATTAGATCCTATTCTACAATTTGGCCAGTTTCTCTTGGCAGGAACGACGGTATTTTTTGCCTACGAAAGTGTTCGCTTAAGAGGAGTTGCAACTGATCAAGCAAGAAGATCGTCATATTTCGAAGATGAGCAGATTCCAAATATGCCAAGAAATTCTTCAAGAAATAGATTTAATGACGATTATGATCAATTTGAAAATCCTGATAGATTTTCTAGAAGATTTAAACCTCAAGATGATGAAATTGCAGATGATTATATGGACGAGAGACCACAAAGAAGAAATATATCAAGAGCTATTCCTGAGACTGCAGTTAGTAAAAGGCGTCCTTCCTTAAGACAAAATAATCAATTCGATAATGACGAGCCAAACATAAGAAGAAATCGTTCTGTAGATAGAATGAGCAGTGGTGAAAGAAGAAGTAGTTTTGGAGAAAGGAGAGAACCAAGAAGTGAATTCAAGAGAGGGTCGAGACCACTTCCTAATCAAGGCGGTTCAAGACAAATAAAGAATTCTTCCTTAAAAGACTCTTCTGATCCCTCTAATAAAACAACAAAGCCATCTATAAGATCTCAGACTTCAGTTGGAAAAATAGAAGATGCATCTTTTTCTCAAAACACAAATGAAGTAAAAAAAACACGTCAAACACGTAGAACAACAGCTAGTGGAAGATCAAGCTCTAAAAATCAAACTGGCAGATATACCGTTAGCACAAAAAAAAGCAAACCTAGAGATAACAGTTCTAGGTTTGATGATTAATTAAAATATACCAGCCCAATTTAGGAAAGATTTTTTGCTGAATAATTCTATTAATATTATTGCTAGAAATCCAATCATTGCAAATCTTCCATTTGTTATTTCTGAGTAACTACTCCATCCAAATTTATATCTTTCATCAATTAAAATTGGATCATCATCATTTTTAATTTCTCCAGAATTTATGTTTTCTGTATCAATATTTTGATCTTGATTTAAATTCATAGCATTCACTTAATTTTTAAAATTATACTGATTAGCAGAGAATAATTTCCAATCTCCTTTACCATCCAATTCTAGAACATTTTCATGAAAATCTTTTAAACTTGGTCTATGACCGACGCTGATTAATGATAGTTCTCTCTTTTTTAATAAATTATATAATTTTTTTTCAGTTTTAATATCTAATGCACTAGTTGCTTCATCTAATACGGCAAATCGTGGAGAATTTAATAATAATCTTGCAAAAGCTAATCTTTGCTGTTCTCCTAATGAAAGTATTCTTGGCCAATCTTGTTTAACGTCAAGGTTGGGATATCTGTTAACCAAAGATTGCAAATTTACTTCATTAAGAACAGAAACTAAGTGGTCATCACTAAATTTATCAACCTCTGTTGGATAACATAATTGTTCTCTTAAAGAACCTAAAAGCATATATGGCCTTTGAGGTATGAATAATAAGTCACCTGTTTTGGGTTTTTTAATCGATCCTTGAATAGGCTCCCATAATCCACTAATCATTCTCAATAATGAAGTTTTTCCACATCCAGAGGGTCCTACGACTAGTAATGATTGACTTGTCTCAATACTAAGATTTAAGTTTTTGATGATAGCTTTATCAGATCCAGGCGGGTATAGATCAGCTTGATTAATTAGAATAGATGAATAGTTAGAAATTATATTTTGATTATCTATTGGTTGAGTTTGACTTATACTTTCAACTTTTGACTGGAATCCTTCTAATCTCCCAATGCCTGCAGTGAACTTTGCTAGTTCCTCTATTTGATTAACAATAAAAAATAAAGAACCCTCTACCATCCCAAATGCAAAGCTTGCTTGAATAAAACGCCCATAATCAATATCACCCTTAAAATAAGGAATTGCCATGATGAGATATGGAAAAAAGTTTCCAGCATAATTAATAGAACGTCTCATTACATCAATTATTACTCTCCAAATTATTAGTAAGTTAAAGTTTTTTACCACTTCACCCAATCTCCTTTCAGTTTCATTTTTTTCTGGCTTTTCGCCTGAATAAAAAGCTATCGATTCAGCATTATCTCTAATATGAACTAATCCATATCTGAAATCTGCCTCATATCTAAGTTGATCGAAATCAATTTTTACTAGATTTTTTCCTGCAATCAATAAGATCGCTGTGGCAAATGTTGCATATCCAAATAAAGAAAAGGTTAAAGTTTTGCTAATGCTCCATAAGATAAGAATGTTTAGTGAAAATGTAAGAAGTGCATCAAAAATTCCTAAAGTAAAGGATAAACTTTGGCCTGTAAAAGCTCTCGTATCATCTGTTATTCGTTGGTCAGGATTATCAACATCAGTTTGTTCTTCATCATTGGGATTTAGTTGGTAGTAAGCTTTATTAGTCATATAATCTTTAACTAAACTTTTCGAAAGCCATTCCCTCCAAATTATGCCTAATTTATAGGTAAAAAATATTTGAGAAACTCGAATTGGTAAAGCGACGGCAAAGCAACAAGCATAGATTCCTAAGATTCTATAAAAGCCATCTTGTTGTTTCTCGACCAGAGCATTTGTTAAATCCCTAGCGATAAATCCTATTCCTGCATTGATTCCATTTACGGCTAAAAGCATTAGTACTATTACTGCAAGGAATAACCAGTGTAACCATCTACGATTCTTTAGTTGACGTCTTAAACTAAAGAAGCTTCCAGAACCAACCAGAAATAATCCTGAGAATAATAAACCCCATAATCCAGACCATATTGTATTGATAGTATTTACTACTCCACCAAAATATTTCTCAAGAAAAATGGGTTGAACGCTTTCAAAAAAACTAATTATTCCTGTTAGACCTACAAGAACGATACCCCCCACACAAAATAAAAGAGATATTAAAAGCCATATAAATTGAAATCCATTACATTGATCGATTGGTAGAAAAAATGGCTGAGCTAATCTCCTTAGTTTTTGTAATTGATATAATATTTTAGGTTTATTGTGAATAACTTCATCCATATTTTTACTATTCGTTTAGATAAGATAAATTATATCTTTTATGTTGATAATTGCCCAAAACCCATAAGAGATAGTGCCCAATCTGGAAGGTTAAGGTAAGACAATAATTTTAAATCAAATTCATGAACTTTTAAAATTGATATATCCATTAACCACCATGCTAGAAAAGGTAAATTAAATAGAAGTTGTAATTGCCATTTATATGTTAATACTTTCCAAATTTTAGTTAGAGCTAATTTTTGAGTTTCTTCTAAATTATCCCAATTATAGATAATTTGGTTCAACAAATTTTTAGGCTTATTATTTAGAGTATCTGGAGTATTCATGATTGATTTTTATTTATTTATAGCTAAAAACCAACTTTTTTGAGAGTTTTACCCTGGAGGCCAACTCATTTCTCTCCCAGCTAAAAAATGTATATGCAAATGAAAAACTGTTTGTCCAGCTTCCTCTCCTGTATTAATAACTGTTCTCCAATTATCTAAATTCTTAGATTTAGCAATGTTTTTGCCTATTAAAAGAAGGTGACCTAATAATTTTTTATCCTCCTCCAAACACTCATTTAAGCTAACTATTGGCTTTTTTGGAATTACTAAAAAATGAACTGGAGCCTGGGCGGCAATATCATTAAATGCTATACAGTACTCATCCTCATGTAACTTTTCGCAAGGAATTTCGCCATTTATTATTTTGCTAAATATCGTAGTTTGAGGCATTTTATATTAGATAATCAAATCAATTTATCGGCATTACATCTTTTTCATTAAATCCCTCTTTAGTAAGTTCTAAATTTAAATCTTCTTTTGAAGTAACTCTATCAACAAATAAAACTCCATTTAGATGATCCATTTCATGTTGAATGCATCTTGCTAGAAGTCCATCAGCTTTCATTTTTCTTGGTCTACCCATTTCATCTCTAAATTTTAATTTAATTGTTGAAGGTCTTACAACATTTAAATAAACTCCAGGAATACTTAAACAACCCTCTTCATACGAATTAAGAGTTGAGCCATAATCACAAATCTCTGGATTTATTAAGATCAAAGGCTCAGCAGCAGAATCTTCAAAATTTACATCTATTACTAAAAGCTCTTTTTGAATTCCTATTTGCGGAGCAGCAAGGCCAATACCTTTTGCTGCATACATACTTTGAAGCATTTCTTTGGCTAAGACTCTTATAGAATTATCAACTTTACTTATTCTTTTTGCATGTTGCCTTAATACATCATCTCCAAGTTGATATATCTCAAGTGATGGTTTTCCTTTTTGCTCTTTAGATATTTTTTCTGTAGAACCATTTGATCTTGAATTTCTTGCGAGTTGTGAAAAATGGTTTGCCACGGTAAAAAAAGTTATTTACTCAACAGTTAAACTATAAAAATATTAGCACTTTTAATTCACTTTAATTAATGTTTCTCCATGAGTAATTCAGAGAATTTTAAAAAAGAGCAAATTGATATTAAAAATTCATCTTTTAAGGAGTTATCTATTATCAAAAAATTTATCTTCTGGGTAGATATTATTCCTGATAGGGAAACCTGCAATAATGCTATATTTGCTAGACCTTTTAACAAAAAAAACGCAATTCCTCAACAACTTACAGATGATAACTTTTATATTAAAAGTAATTTTCACGGTTATGGGGGGAAGTCATATAAATGTATAGAGGTTAAAAATGATATTTATTTAGTATGGATAGACCAGCTTACAAAAGCCATATGGTTACGAATTTTAAAAGTTCAGGATGAAGTACCTGGAAATGATGGTGGATATTTTTTATGCGACACGAAACCAAGACAACTTACTGAAGCAATAGAAAGTAATTTTGATAGTTCTTTTGTCATTTCAAAAGATATTTTATACGGTTTATGTGAAATAAAAAATAGAGATTATTTGTTCTCAGTAAATTTAAAAAAAACTAAACAAAAAATTCGTAAAATTAAAAAATTTGATGATTTTGTTGGAAATTTATCATCTAATCCCAAAGGTGATTTATTTTCCTGGATAGAATGGGATAGTCGGTATATGCCTTGGGATAACAATTTTCTCTTTTTTGCAAGTATTGATAATCATGGAGTAATAAAAGAAATAAAAGAATTTTCTAAGAAAGTTATTAATGAAGTGAAAAATATTTCTTTCTTTCAACCTCATTGGATTAGTGATAATCTTTTAGTTTGTTCTGAGGATAGTACAGGCTGGTGGAATCTATGTTTTCTTGATGTCACTGATATTAAAAATATTGTAATTAAGAAAAGAATAATCAAATCCTCAAGTGAATATGGAGCGCCTCAATGGGTTTCAGGAATTTCCTTTTTTTCTGGAACCATTAAAAACCTATTTTGTTTGGCTAAAAGAGAAAATAATTGGATATTAGAAAAGTATCAGAACCTTATATATATCGAAAAGTTAGAATTACCTTTTAATTCAATAAGTGATTTTGGTGTTTCTGATCAAAAATTAGTAATTAAAGGTAATAGTTTTGGTTACTTTGGATATTTAATTGAAAATGATTTTAAAAAAAGAAATTCTGCCAATTTTTCAAGAAAGATATCATTGGAGTCTGTAAATAATTATTCAAAACCAGAATCTTTTTGGTTTATAGGTTTTAATAATCAACCGACACATTCATTTATTTATAAGCCGATTTCAGAAACGTTTTTAAAATCACCATTAATTGTTAAGGTACATAGCGGTCCTACCGCTTATTTTGATGGATCTATAAATTCTGAAGTGCAATATTGGACTTCACGAGGATTTATTGTCGCCGAAGTTAATTACGGTGGTTCATCTGGTTTTGGTAGAGAGTATAGAGAGAGATTAAATAATAAATGGGGAATAGTCGATTGCTATGACTGTAAAGCACTTGTACAAAATCTAATTAGGTTAAATTTAGTTGATAGTGCCAAGGTCGCAATTTTTGGTAATAGTGCTGGCGGTTTAACAGCAATTAATTCTTTATGCGAAAGTGATCTTTTTAAAGTGGCAATTTGTAAATACCCAGTTCTTGATTTAATTGAGATGCATTATGAAACTCATAGGTTCGAAAAAGGTTACTTGAATTCTCTTATAGGTGAATATTCAAAATTTCGTAATGAATATAAACTTCGATCACCAATTAATAAAATTAATGAAATCACAAAACCAATTTTATTATTTCATGGCAAACAAGATTTAGTTATTTCATACAAACAAACATTAAAAATTAAAAAAGAAATGATCAAAAATAATAAACATTCAGAAGTGATCTTTTTTGAAAATGAGGGGCATGGTTTTAAAAATGTTGATAATAAAAAAATAGTTCTTTTAAAAAGTCACAATTTTTTAAAAAAAACATTGAGAATTTAAGAATTTATTTTTAAAAAACTAATAGTTTCTTTAAGATTCTCGATAAAAGTATTGATTTCCTCTTGGTTAGTAGTGAAGTTCATACTAACTCTAGCGGTTGAATTAATCCCGAGATGTCTATGCAGAGGTTGACAACAGTGATGTCCACTTCTAATACAAATGCCTTTCGAATCGAGAATTTCTGCAATATCGTTTGAATGTATTCCTTTTACATAGAAAGTTGCTAATGAAGCTCTGTTAGGGTCTATTTTTGGAGAAGGACCTATTATTTCAAGGTTTTCTATTTGGTTTAATTGATCAAATAAATATTTAGTAATCTCCTTTTCATACTGTTTTATATTATCTAATCCAATATTGTCAATGTATTTAATTGCCTCTGCCAATCCAATTGCTTCTGCAATAGCTGGAGTACCGGCTTCAAATTTGTGAGGAAGTTCTGCCCAAGTGCTTTTCTCTTCATAAACATCTTGGATCATTTCACCACCACCAAAAAAAGGAGGAATTTTTTCTAAAATTTCTTTTTTTGACCATAAGAAGCCTATACCAGTGGGACCACACAATTTATGTCCTGAACCAGCCAAAAAATCTATCCCAAGATCACGAATATCAACTTTTAGATGAGCTAAACTTTGACAAGCATCTAATAGAACTAAGGATCCCTTTTGTTTAGCTAATTGTGTTATTTCTTTGATTGGATTACAGCAACCTAAAGTGTTGCTTATATGTAATAAACTGACTAGTTTTGTCTTTGTCGTCAATTTTGACTTTAAATCATCAATATCTAATCTTCCATTATTATCTATTCCAATGAATTTGAGTTTACATTTATTTTTCGCAGCTACCATTTGCCAAGGCACAATATTACTATGATGCTCCATGATCGATAATAGGATTTCATCATTTTCTCTTAATGTGAATTCTCCCCATGATCTGGCTGCCAAATTTATAGCTTCAGTAGCATTCCTTGTGAAAATTATTTCTTTTGTTGAATTAGCATTTATGTATTGAGCAATTAAAGATCTTGCGTTTTCAAACTCTTCTGTGGCTTTTGCACTTAATTGATGAGCTCCCCTATGAACATTTGCATTGAAATTTCTATAATATTCGTCAAGTTTTGCTAGAACCTGTATTGGTTTTTGCGTTGTTGCAGCGTGATCAAGATAAATAATTTTATTTTCACTTTTACAATTATTTACCAACAAAGGAAAGTCTTTTTTATCAATTTTCGGTAATTTTTGAATTGTTTCCATTAATTTTCTTTTAAAAGTTTATTAAGCAAATCCCATCTTTCTTTTGAAACAGGAATACAAGAAATTATTTCTTGGAAATAAGAACTTAATTGCAGTTTACTAGCTTCTTCTAATGATAGACCTCGTGATCTCATGTAGAAAAGTTCATCTTCATTTAATTGAGAAATTGTTGCACCATGTTTGCACTTTACGTTATCAGCTATTATTTCTAACTGAGGTTTAGTATCTATTTTTGCATGTTTCGATAAAAGTAAATTTCTGCTTAATTGTGATGCATCGGTTTTTTGAGCAATCTTTGGAACAATTATTGCACCTTCAAATACTGCATGTGATTTATCGTCTGCTAAAGATTTATTAATTTGATCAAAAATCCCATCTGGTCCGTTAAATTGCATTTTGGTATAAGTAGCTATTTGGTCGTTATTTTTAGTTATCTGAATCCCTTTAATAATTGTTTTTGCATCTCCTTCAAGTTGGTTAATGCGGATTTCAAATCTTGCATAATTAAATTTGAAATGTAATGATCCTAAGTTGTATTCACTTGTTCTTTTTTGCATTACATTTAGAGAATTTAATAAGTTAGATTGTTTCTTTCCATAAGAAACTATTCCATGATTTATATACGTATTTTCCTCTAAACACAAATAAGTAGATTGCGATAGTGACGAGGTTTTGTCGCCTAGATTAATTTGTAATAAATCAACCTTGCAACCCTTTTCAAAAAATAATATAAGTGTTTTTGCGTTAAAAGAGTTAGATGAGGAAGCACTTAAGATTTCAATAGGTGGAATTTTATTTCCAGAAATATTTAAACCTAAGATATTTTTTTTTGAACTTAAACAATGATTAAGTAGATCACTCCAACGATCATTATCATCAAAAGCAGAAACATTTTTTTTAATATAGTCAACTATTTCGGCGTCTTTTAATTCTCTTATAGAATAGTTTTCTGTTTCCAAATTTATTGAACTATTCTCTCCTATTACAAGTCTAATTATATTTTGAGAAAAATTTTCATATGGAAGACTAACTTTAGATTCTTTATTTTTAGGAGAATAATCTAAAAAGCTTGAAAATTTTGATTTATTAGAAAGTCTCCATAATTCACTTTTGACATTTGGTAATGGATGAAGTTTTAATTTCTCAAGACAAATTTTTTGTATCTCTGTTGGATTACTTACTAGTTCATTTTTTTTGATTTTTTCAATAATTCGCATATATTTATTTTTCTTTTAAGAAATTATCAGTCCATTCATATCCATGTTTCTCAAGTTCAAGGGCAAGATCGCTTTCCCCAGTTTTTATGATTTGACCATCTGCCATTACGTGAACATAATCAGGTTTTATTTCATCTAATAATCTTTGATAGTGAGTAATTAATATAATTCCTGTTTTCTCATTAGATATCTTTTTAATGCCAGAAGCAACTATTCTCAAAGCATCAATATCTAATCCTGAGTCGGTCTCATCCAGAATCGCAATTTTTGGCTCTAATAATGCCATTTGTAATATTTCATTTCTTTTCTTTTCTCCTCCAGAAAAACCTTGATTAATGCTTCTTGATAAAAAGGCAGAATCCATTTTTACTAATTCAAGTTTTTCTTTCACTAATTCTTCAAAATCAAAAGTATCTAATTCATCTTTTTTAAGAAATTTTCTTCTCGCATTTGTTGCAACTCTTAAAAATTCAAGGTTACTGACGCCAGGAATTTCAATCGGATATTGAAAACCTAGAAAAATACCAGATTGAGCTCTTTCTTCTGGTTCTAAAGACTCGATATTTTTTCCTGTAAATTTTATTTCACCTTTGGTAATTTTATATGATGGATGACCTGCAATAATTTTTGAGAGAGTACTTTTACCACAACCATTTCTTCCCATAATTGCATGAATTTCTCCAGGCTTAACTGAAATTGAAACTCCTTTTAAAATTGGGAGATTTTCCGTAGATGCAAAAAGATTATTTACTTCTAATATTGGATCTAATATTTTGGTTTTGCTGTGCATCACACTTTAGATTTAATTCATTAATTTAACCAACTGAGCCCTCTAATTTGAGGGCAAGTAGCTTATCTGCTTCAGCCGCAAATTCCATTGGAAGTTGATTAAATACATCTCTGCAAAAGCCACTAACCATCATTGATACAGCTTCCTCAAATTCAATACCTCTACTTTGCAAATAAAATAGTTGGTCTTCAGAAATTCTACATGTGCTTGCTTCATGTTCAATTTCTGAATTTGGTTGTTGAGATTGGATATAAGGAAAAGTATTAGCAGCAGCTTTATCGCCTATTAACATTGAATCACATTGACTATAATTTCTTGATCCCAAGGCTTTGGAACCCATTTTTACAAGCCCTCTGTAACTATTAACAGAATTCCCAGCACTAATTCCTTTACTAACTATTGTTGATTTAGTTTTAGGACCAAGGTGAATCATTTTTGTCCCTGTATCAGCTTGTTGAAGGTTATTAGTAAGCGCTACAGAATAAAATTCTCCTACAGATTCTTCTCCTAAAAGAAGACAGCTGGGATATTTCCATGTGATTGCAGAACCTGTTTCAACTTGAGACCAGCTTATTTTACTTCTCCTCCCCAAACATTTTCCCCTTTTGGTGACAAAATTAAAGATTCCACCAACTCCCTTTTCATTACCAGCATACCAATTCTGTACTGTTGAATATTTAATTGAGGCATCATCTAAGGCGATAAGTTCCACTACTGCTGCGTGGAGAGTATTAGAATCGAACATTGGGGCTGTACAACCTTCTAGGTAGCTGACTGAACTTGATTCTTCTGCAATTATTAGAGTTCTTTCGAACTGACCGGAATCTCCACTATTAATCCTAAAGTAAGATGATAGATCCATAGGACATTTAACTCCTTTTGGAATATAAACAAATGAACCATCACTAAAAACAGCGGAATTTAATGCAGCAAAATAATTATCACTAGCAGGCACCACAGAACCTAAATATTTTTCTATTAAATCTGAGTGATCTTTAACTGCTTCACTTATTGAACAAAAAATTACTCCATGCTCAGAAAGTTCTTTTCTGAAAGTTGTGGCAATAGAAACACTATCAAATACTGCATCTACAGCAACATTTGTAAGTTTTTTTTGTTCAGTGAGAGGTATACCTAATTTATCAAAAGTTTCTAAAAGTTTGGGATCAACCTCATCTAAGCTTGATATCTTCTCTTTTTGTTTTGGGGCTGAATAATAAATTATATCTTGATAGTCAATTTCATCGTAACCAAGACCTGCCCAATCAGGTTCTTTCATTTTTTGCCATTTATCAAATGCATTTAGTCTAAAATTAAGAAGGTATTCAGGCTCTTCTTTTTTTGCTGAAATTATTCGAATGGTTTCTTCATTAAGTCCCTTGGAAATTTTTTCAGTTTCAATATCTGTAACAAAACCATACTTATATGGTTCTGTTACGACATCTTTAACTAAATTTTCGCTCCCCATAATTTTTTATGAATAAATTTATTACAATTAGATTCTTATACTTTAACTAAATATATGCCCAATATTGAGTTTTTATCTTTAATTAAAACTAAAAATTAATGTCCAATCAAACAAATTTTTTTTCCAATCCTCTAAGAGATGAAATAGTAAACAATATAGATAAACTTAATTTACCTGTAATGCAAAAACATCATGTGAGGTTACTTGCTCACTGCCTTGAAATTTTTAAAGAGATTATAAAAGATGATATGACTTTGATTCAAGAAGATGAGGTTCTAAAAGAGTGGTGCTACAAAGAAACTACAAAGTTTAATGATAGAAATTTTAATCAAATCTTTTATGAACAAATGTCATCTACTTTTAAAAAATTAAATTCTTTTTCTCAGAACATTGGGAAAAATCTCAAAGAGTTAGATATTGATGATTTAATAACTTTAGTCCAAAAAAATGAGTGAAAATAAATATGAAGCGATCCCGAAGAAAAAATATATTTTTGTTGAGTTCTTGACAATTCAAGGTAATAAAATTTAAAAAATTAAAAATTAATTTACTTATTGTAAATTTTAAAATTGGTTCAAAATCCAATGATATCAACTGTTAAGGAGAAAGTTATAAATTTCCAAAACATGAAAGTAGTCAGAAGATCCTGACGACTACCCTTAATTACACGCAATTTATAAAAAAAAAGAACATACTGATCCCATGCAAATTATGGAGATTTAAACGTGGTTGAAGGGATTCAGAATAAAGAACTTCTAGAAGGTCTAACCCTTAGACAACTCCGCCAAGAAGCTAGTAAATTATCTGTCCCCTTATACAGCAGAAAGACTAAAGCTGTATTGATAGACCTAATAATCAAATATCAAAAAAGTAAATTAAATATATCCCCAAAAAACGTCACTAACGATATCCCAAAAAATATTGCTGAGCCTATTGATCAAAAGTCAAATGATGAAATTAAAACTAATGTCGTTTTTTTACCTAGGGATCCAGAATGGGCTTATGTGTTTTGGCAAATTTCAGAAGATGATCGAGAAAAAGCGCAGTCTTTAGGCGCTAGTAAATTATGTTTGCGTTTGTATGACACTACGGGTGTAGGAGAAGGGCAATTAAATCAGGGAACTTTAAGAGAAATTAATGTTGATAGTTATAGTACTGAATGGTATTTATCAATTCCTCTTGCAAATAGAGATTATAAAGTTGAACTGGGTTATAAGTATGGATTTAAATGGATGTCGTTAGCCTTTTCTTCTGTTAGTCGCGTTCCTGACTCTCATCCTTCGGAGCAGGTACTTGATAAATTTGTTCCTTTCAATTTGGATGCACCATCTTCCAACGAGGCTGATTCGACAATTCAAAGTCCCCAAGGTCAAGAAATTAACGGGTTACACGAACGTTTATATCAGGCAGCTAAAAATTTTCCTACCACAAGACGAGTAGGCTCTGAAGAGTTTATGGAAGATATGAACACAACAAATTTAAGCTCTAATTTCTCTGACTCTGGTGTAGGACAATGGTCATCAGGTTTAACTGAATCTGGTAGTGGAATAGTCAAAAATAGATCTTTCTGGTTGGTTGCTGATGCAGAATTGATTGTCTACGGTGCTACAGATCCATCTGCTAAATTAACTATTGGTGGAGAAGAAGTTCCTTTAGCTGCTGATGGTACCTTTAGACTTCAAGTACCTTTTAGAAATGGCTCTCAAAAATATGATATTAAAGCTATTGATGCTTCAGGTGACCAAGAAAAAAGTATAACAATGAATTTCAATAGGAATACTCCAATAGATGACACAAATGAAAAAGAAAATGCTGAAACTGAATGGTTTTAAACAAAAAAATTTATGTTGAAAAAAATAGTAGCTTTAACTCCTCTGTTTGGAGCATTAACATTTCCTCTTATAGTACCAATTACAATTTCTAAATTTGGCGTTAACTACGGAATTCTGAGCGCATTATTAATATCTTCATTATGGTTTATCGCTATGTTAAGAACATCCGAAATGCCTCATTAATTTAGTTAGATTTTTTGAAGTTTCTTAAAAGTATGACTGAAGTTA
>MDTE01013032.1_pt1 | contig 15237 bp, 16 predicted proteins | sample 811231 | NCBI WGS metagenome assembly MDTE01 (sample SAMN05326651, study PRJNA326480) | marine metagenome | isolation source: seawater | place: Indian Ocean: Red Sea | collected 2010 | reverse complement strand
TCAATGTCTCTAAGTCGAATTGTTGCGAGCCAAGAAGGATACCTTTCTAGCCCCTTTGCAATACCAATTATTGAAAATATTATTGAAATGGTTCCAAAATGGAACATTTTTCCTCAGTTTATTGCCTTTGGAATATTTTTTATTGCTGCTGTAGCTGAGGTTAATCGTGCCCCTTTTGATTTGGTTGAGGCAGAGCAAGAACTAGTTGGAGGTTTTCATACGGAGTATTCAGGTTTTAGATTCGCTATGTTCTTTCTTGCAGAGTATATAAATATGTTCAATATGTGTGCAATTACAGCAACTTTTTTCCTTGGTGGATGGTTAGGTCCAACTTTTTCGAATTTTCTTCCTCCGTTCCTCTCTCTGTTTATGCCATTTATTTGGCTAGGTGCAAAAACATTCTTCCTGCTTTTTATATTTATTTGGATAAGAGCAACTTTGCCTCGCTTGAGATATGACCAGCTCATGGAACTAGGGTGGAAAGGACTAATCCCTTTTTCTTTAGCATGGATACTCCTCTCATCAATTGCTTTAGGTATTAGAGAGTTCGGATTTCCTTGGAGTTAGCATTATGGAAGCATTATTTGATTTACTAAAAGGACTGGGAGTAACATTTAGGGAGCTCTTTAGAAAATCTGTTACAGATAAGTATCCGAAAGAATTTAGATACAAACCAGAACGTTTTCATGGAAGGCATGTACTGAATAGACATGAAGATGGTAGTGAAAAGTGTATAGGTTGCGAGCTGTGTGCTGGAGTTTGCCCTGCAGATTGTATATATGTAAGAGGGGAAGACAACCCCGAAGAAAATCCAATTAGCCCAGGAGAGAGGTATGGATTTATTTATGAGATAAATATGTTGAGGTGTATATATTGCGCCTTATGTGTCGAAGCCTGCCCAACCGAAGCTATAACAATGACTTCATTGTTTGAGATGAGTGTCTCAAATAGAGAGTCAGCAATTTTTGACAAGGACATCCTCCTTGTGGACGAAACAGGACAACCGAAAAGCCATGAAGAACAAACCGTATTAACTAATGTTTCTGACTTACAAGAATCCGACGGATGGATGGTAGCAACCTCTCCTAATGGAAAAGCTGAATATGAGAACACTGTTGGATGGTCTGGCTCTCTTGGTAAAGGAATTAAAGATCCAGAGAAAGGACAGTTTGCTGAGGAGTCTGATAAGAATGAGGAGGAAGAATGATAGAGGTTGGAGGGTTTGTCATTCTTGCTTCACTCATATTATTAGGTGCTGTAATAGTAATTTTTGCCAAAAACCCTGTTCATAATGCAATGGGATTGGTTTTAACTCTACTTTCTTTGGCTATTCTATACCTCACAATGGCTGCAACATTTATAGCAATGGTTCAGATATTGGTATATGCAGGTGCGGTTATGACACTTTTCCTTTTCGTAATAATGATGATTGGTGTAGACAAAGAGGAAGATAGAAAGGAATCTATACAAGGCCAGACATTTTTAGTTTTAGGTGTGGTTTTTATTCTTATGGGCTTACTAGCTTACGTAAGTATCATTTCAGGCTTTAAATGGGATTTATTGTTCCCCGCTGCAGAATTTGTTATTGAAGGAACTCCAGATTCAGTTGCATCAATCCTCTTTACTGCTTGGGTTCTTCCCTTTGAGGCAGTCTCTATTTTATTAATTGTTGCAACAGCTGCTGCTATTGCACTTGCCTATGACAAAAGTAAAAGAGAGTTGTAGATATGGATATTCAAATAACTACAGATTGGTACCTTACTTTAGCAGCAATCCTTTTCTCTATTGGCGCTATTGGGATGATGGTAAGAAAAAATGTTCTAATAATGTTTATGTGTGTAGAGTTGATGCTCAATGCCGTTAATTTAACTTTTGTTGCAGCATCAAGGCATTTCGGTTCCTCTGACGGGCAAGTTGCCGTACTTTTTATTCTTGTAGTTGCAGCTGCTGAAGTAGTAGTCGGGTTAGCAATCATCGTTTCGATATTTAGCAAGAAGCAGTCAGCCTCTGTAGATGATTTGAGTTTATCTAGGGGATAATGTGCTTGAAAAAATACTACTTTTAACCCCTCTGTTACTCCCCTTAGCTACTGCGATATTTCTTAACTTTGTTGGTAAGTATATGAAGGTAAATCAAATTGCTTTAATTTCAAGCCTTGGTCTCTTGGGATCTTTTTCTGCAACTTTCATACTATTTGTACTCTTGGCAATAAACGATTTTCATTCATATACATTTGAATACTATCAATTTATATCTCGAGGTCTCGGAGCATCTACGAAGTTTGAAATTCTCTTAGAATTGCGTTGGGATGGATTAGTAGCTGTTATGGCAATCCTCATTACCTTCTTAAGCTTTATAATCCAACTTTTTTCTGCATCTTATATGGCCGAAGATGAAAAAATTGCAAGATACTACACATACTTTAATTTTTTCGTTTTCTCTATGTTACTACTAGTTATGTCTGGAAATTTCGTATTTATGTTTGTGGGGTGGGAATTAGTAGGCCTTAGTTCTTACATGTTGATTTCTTTTTGGTACAAAAAGAAAGAGGCTTCAAGAGCTGGGAAAAAAGCCTTCATAATTAATAGGATTGGAGACCTTGGTTTTTTAATTGCTTTAATGATGATATATAATATTTTTGGCTCTTTTAATTATGATCATATTTTTGACACCCCAATCCTACGAGCGTTTTACTATAACAACAGCCTAGAGTACAATCTTATTTGTTTCTTTCTCATGGTGGGTGCTTTTGGGAAGTCTGCTCAGTTACCACTTTCTAGTTGGCTACCGGATGCAATGGAAGGTCCAACTCCTGCAAGCGCATTAATTCATGCTGCAACAATGGTTACAGCAGGAGTATTTATGCTAGTAAGGATTGCCCCTTTGCTTAATGAATCACCCTCAATGTCATTACTGATTGCAACTACGGGAACTCTCACAGCTTTCTTTGCAGCTTTTGTTGCAATTACACAATTTGATATAAAAAAAGTACTAGCTTACTCAACCATTTCCCAATTAGGCTTCATGTTTCTAGCAGTAGGTTCCGGAGCCTATGTAGCAGCAATATTTCACTTAGTAACCCATGCCTTTTTTAAAGCACTTTTATTTCTAGGGGCAGGTGCGGTAATTCACGAAATGCATCACGAACAAGATATAAGAAATATGGGAGGGTTGATTACAAGGATGCCAGTTACAGGGTATTCAATGCTTATTGGGACATTAGCAATATCTGGTATCCCTCCACTAGCTGGATTTTGGTCTAAAGATGAAATACTAGGGTCGACATTTATGGCAGGAGGTTTATACTTGCCTCTCTGGATTCTCGGACTAATTACTGCAGTAATGACAGCATTTTATATGGGTAGACATTGGATATATATATTTCTAGGCGAAGGAAGAACGGAACAGGCTTTGGTTGCTAACAAGGCACCTAAGTTAATGAGGATACCGTTAATAGTCCTAGCTATCGGCTCTGTATTTGTAGGGTTCATCAATACGCCATTTTTTCATGGACTTGAAAAAGTTCTTCATGCTAAATATTTTCATGTAATCGGTCCTCCCGAAGGTCTGAGTTTTGTTATCCTTGCATCAATTTCTGTTCTTGCTGGTGCAATAGGATTATTTTTATCGAATATAGTATTCTTGCAAAAATTGACTAACCCACTATCTCACATCGAAGAGTTCAAATTAATACCAAAAAAAATTCGCAACATAATAGTAAATTTATTTGGGAAAGAAAATTTAATTACTGTGAATGGGAAAAAACTCCTCTCATTACTAGAAAGACTGTCTTCTAATGGTTTATACCTTGATCATTATGGCAATAAAATATTAGTAAACAAATCAAAGTCATTTTCAAGATTTGTAGCGGTATCAGTTGATCAACTATTAATTGATGGATTAATTAACAACATTGCAAAGGTACCAATATTAGTAGGAAAGCAAATCAGATCTTTACAAAGTGGATATGTGCGTTCCTACCTTTCGACATTCGGGATTATGTCTTTAATCCTCATTGCTTTATTAATTTTATCTATAGGAGGCTTGTTATGAAAATGGCAGTTCTTTTCGGAATATTTGCTCCTATTTTGTTCTCTCTTGTTCTTACTCTTATTCCAAAAGAGAGAAAAGAATTGTTTTTTCCTCTAGCTATTTTTGGCTCAACTATTCCAGTTGCTACAGCACTCTATCTTTATATAAACCAACAACCAGAGCCACCAATAGATGCAGTGCGTAATAGAGAACAATTTGAGACAATCGCTTGGATTAAGCCTTACGGGATTGATTGGGTGTTAAGCGTTAATGGAGTTTCAATAATGATGATTCTTTTAACTGCAATTTTGGTTCCTTTAGCTATTCTTTCTTCTTCGTCAACTTTAAGGGAGACAAAAGGTTTTATGATTTCTATCTTAGTTATTGAATCTGCTGTAGTAGGGGTCTTCACTAGTGGAGATTTGTTATCATTTTTCCTTTTCTTTGAGGCGATCTTAATACCAATGTATTTTCTAATTGGAATATGGGGAGGAGAAAATAGGAAATACGCAACAATTAAATTTATTCTGTATACAGTATTTGGCTCCATTTTCTTATTTGCAGGAACTGTTATGGTCGGACTGTTAGTTGGACAGCAGTTTGGGAGACTTGGTTTTGATTTTAACACCGTACAGATGCTAGTGCTTTCTGTCCAGCAAGAGAAGATATTATTCCTTCTTTTTACTTTTGCTTTTGCAGTAAAGATTCCAATTTTCCCTTTCCACACATGGCTTCCAGATGCTCACGTAGAAGCCCCTACAGCAGGAAGCATTCTTTTAGCTGGGGTTTTACTTAAGCTTGGGACTTATGGGATTATTACAATTTCAATACCTTTTTTTACAGAAGGTTATATAGCATATAGAAATTATTTAGCGGTACTGGGCGTGATAGGTATTATCTACGGAGCTATTGTAGCAATCCCACAAAAAGATATAAAAAAACTGGTGGCATATTCATCTGTAAGCCATATGGGCTTCATCGTTCTAGGAATAGCTTCAGGAACAGGTTCAGCTATGAAGGGTGCATTACTACACATGGTTAACCACGGTATAACAACTGGTGCACTGTTTATGCTTGTTGGCTTTCTTTATGACAGGAGACATACAAGAGATATGTCTGAATTAGGAGGAGTCAAAACTGTTATGCCACTGTATGCAGCTACTTTTTTGATTACATCATTAGCATCTATTGGCCTTCCTGGGTTAAATGGGTTTGTGGGCGAGTTTCTAATTCTGATGAGTTCATATGATCCTTACAGTTTAGTTTTTACTCTTGCACCAATATTTGCGGCAACGGGTGTTGTTTTGGCTGCAATATACATGCTTGGGGCATACGAGAGAATATTTACTGGCCCAATAATGAATGAAAAGAATGAATCCCTCAATGACCTAAGTCTTAGAGAGAAGCTTGCTATCGGTCCTTTAGTTACTCTTATGTTTTTGTTTGGGGTCTATCCTTATGTTCTTGAGAGAGCAATTAATGAATGGCTCTATCGCTATCATTATGGCCTTGGCCTGGAAAATATAATATTTTCCAGTTATTTCGAGAGCATGTCTGTTTATATACAAGGATTATTCTGATGATTACCGAAGCACTAGGAATTAACTATTACGTTATAGGTCCAAGCTTATGCCTACTAATGACGGGTGTGCTATTCATTATTTCTGATCTATCACTAAACCTAAAGTCTCGATACTTGGGCATAGTATTAACTACAGGAATCTTCTTTACTGGTGTAACAATATATTTAAAAATAGGAGAATTTGCAAGAATAGGTCTTTCTAGCCACTTTTCCTCAATGATTCTTTTAGACGAATTTGCCCTACTTGGTGATGTGCTCCTATATTTTATTGCTATCTGTACAATTCCAACGATTTGGACTTCTTCATCTGTATTAGGAGAGAAAAGAACTGAAGCAGTAGTTTTAGTATTGATGAGCTTATCCGGATTTATGCTTATGACCTCATCCGAGCATTATATTATGTTGTTTATTGGACTTGAGATAGGGTCTATTAGCCTATATGCTCTTGCTGGTCTAAATAGGAAAGACTCATACAGCAATGAGGCAGCACTTAAATATTTCTTATTTGGATCTTTTGCTTCAGCAATTTTAGTCTATGGTGTTGCCCTTATGTATACTGCTGTATCCGCATCAGGTGTTTATGAGACTTCTCTTTCAATTGCGTATATTGGTGAACCCAACGTTCCTTTAACAGCAATCGTTGGCCTTGCTTTGTTTACTTTTGGTTTATTATTTAAGGTATCTGCAGCACCTTTCCATGCTTGGGCCCCTGATGTCTATCAAGGAGCTCCAACAGGATATGTTGGCTATATGGCAGCAGTAGTCAAAGGAGCTTCATTTATTGTATTAGCAAGAATGGCAACAATTGTCTTTCCTTTGTTATCGCTCAATAGGTCAATTGTTTTTGCTATCGTCGCAATTTTATCAGTAGTAATCGGCTCATTGTTTGCCATGGTACAGTCAGATCTAAAAAGGCTTATTGCCTACAGCGGGGTTGCTCAAGCAGGACTAATCTTTTCTGGTATTGCCTCCGGAGGGGTTGCAGTAATTGCATCACTATTTTATCTAGTGGCTTACATGATTCAGCTAGTCGGATTATTTGTTGTTATCAGCATAGTTGCTGATGGTTTCAGCTCAACTATTGATATTGATCAATTAAAAGGATCTTTAAAGAAGAATCCCTTTCTTGGTATTTGCTTTTCTGTCTTTCTCTTAGGTTTAGCCGGAATGCCTTTAACGAGCGGCTTCATTGCTAAATTTTTGCTATTTACTAACTTGTGGGCAGCTGACCTATATGTATGGGTAGTCATTTTTCTTATAGCATCAGTCTTAGGTTTTTATTTCTATTTAAAGCCAATATGGACAATGTCTATAGAGGAGCCAGAGTCAGAATCAACTTATGTGGTATCTCGAACTAACTCAGTAGTGCTTTCGGTACTAGCTCTTCTTACGATTATCTTTGGAGCCGCTCCTAGTGGTCTATTAAATATAGCAAACTGGGTTCTCTCTTCTTATTTGTAGCCATGCTTATTGATTACTTACCTATTTTTTATCACCATCCTGGAAGCTGGCATGATCTGTTGTGGTTTATAATGCCAGTCTTACTTCTTACTTGGATTAGAAAAAAACAGAGAGAGAGTAAGGGTTAATAGGGCTTTCACATTATTTATTATTAAGAAAGTGTATATAATATCGATATGATACAAATTGAATCTTTAACAATGCTTTATAAGAATAACAAAGGTGTTAAAGATATAAATATATCTCTTGAAGATGGAGAGGTAAAAGCACTATTAGGTCCAAATGGTTCAGGAAAGTCAACTACTATGAGAAGCTTTATGGGCTTCTTGAAACCCTCAGAAGGCACTTTAAGTGTAAATGGAATAGATACATTAGATAATCCAGTTGAGGCAAAGAAAATTATTGGCTATTTGCCAGGTGACCCCCAGCTTCCACAGAATTTAAATTCAAAAACTCTTTTCAAACTAGGTGCTCAAATGAGAGATAGTTCAATAGATTATGCTATGGAGCTATCAGAAAAGTTTGAGTTAGATGTGAAGCAAATAGTTAAAGAACTTTCGAAAGGAAACAGACAAAAGACTGCTGTTATTTTGGCACTTCTACATAAACCAAAAGCATTAATCCTTGATGAGCCAACTTCAGGATTAGATCCATTTCATCAGAGAACATTTTTTGAGACCATTGAAGAATTTAGTAATAATGGAGTTTCTGTTTTACTATCTTCACATATAATTTCTGAGGTTGAGAAGATAGCAGACTCAATGGCTGTTCTTAAAGTAGGTTCAAAAATTTATGATGAATCATATAAGACATTTGAAAAGCAAGCAAAAGAAGATGGTAAAGAATTAGAAGATGCTTTTTTTGAATTTTATGATAGGGAGGTTGAGTAATGATTAATTACTTAAAGTATATGGTAAGCGTTCCAAGAAAATTTATCATAACGTGGATAGTTGCTCCAGCAATATATTTTTTAATACTTCCGTTGGCCTTTGCAAATGAGGGTTTTGAAGATTTGGTTATAGACCAACAAAGAGAAGCATTTAGAGGAATGTCTGAAAATGAAGGGTTAATGAATTTCATGGGGATATCAGATTGGGATAATGTTTTTACACTTGAAGGTATGATTACGACATATTTCTTTAATCTTTTCGTTCCACTTCTGGTTGCAATAGCAACGATTGTTTTACTAAACAGGATGAGTGCAAAAGCTGAAGAAGATGGCACATTTGAATTTGTAGCAGCTCTTCCAATGACTAGAAGTACAATTTATCTAACACATTCAATTGTCGCTACACTATTTGGATTAGTTATTGCTATGTCTTGGTTTCATATTATGTATATTCCAATGGCAACTATGGAACTGAGTCAAACTCTGGATTACGGTCCTATGATGCAGGCTGGTTTTCAGGCAGCCTTAGGAGGAGTCACTTACGGAGCCTTAGGGTTTGCAATGGCAGCTTATACTGGTAAATCTTCAAACGGATGGGCTTTTGGAATTGGACTTCTAGCCATTGAGTGGATTTCAAATATGTTAAGCGGAACTAATGATGTATTTCAATGGATAGATGAAAATATTTCTTCTTTTGGAGCATATGGGGATCCTTATAACGATGGTTTAAATTCAGGAGATGTAACTCTTGTAACAGCAAAAATTCTTATCTTTTTGGTAATTGGGTTTATTGGTTTTAGAAATAGGTCTCTAAACTTAAGATAGCCCCTTCCTCAACTATCTTGCAAAGTGGGTTTATACATAAGTCTTCGAGTCTATCTCTAATAAATTAAAAGAAAATTTTTCTTTCCCTTATTTAGTCATTTAATATAAACACATGGTCCATGTAGAAAAAACAATAACTGTATCTTCAAGCATTCAAGACTCTTTTGATTTTGTTGCTGATTTTCGCAATCTTCCCAAGTGGAATCCTAATGATGAGAGTGTAGAGCTATTAACGGAAGGTCCTCTGAGAATAGGGTCTGTCTTTAGGATCAAGACTTCAATAAATAATAGAAGTTTAGTTTTAGATTATAAAATTATAGAGTGGGGAAGCCCGCTCAGGGCATCATTCAGTACCGAATCCAAGCTATTTAATGCTGTTGACTCGGTTTTTCTATCTGCAGGAAGAGAAGGAACAGAAATAACTTACGCTGGCGATTTTGAATTCAAGGGTTTCTTGAGACTTATCGGGCCTATATATTTTAAGCCGATACTTGAAAAGCTATTTTCAGAAAACATACTTAACCTTAAAAATTACTTAGATAGTTCAATTTAAAACTATTTAGTTACAGATGATATGTCCCCTAGATAGGTGCAGTAATCACAATCTCCATTTACTTTAGGAACTTTATTCCCATCGAGGAGATCTTTTATTTCCTGGATTACCGGCTCTATCCAGTCAGTGGATCCTGTATATTTTAATAAACTAACTTTAAATTCCATTTGTTCACCAAAAGACTCTTTAGTTCTATCTCCATTGCAGTAAACAAAATAACCATCATCAGAAACCTTGAATCCATTCATTCTTAGTAGATATTGATAAAAGTCAATCTGTCTTCTATATCCTGCTTGCCAATCTGCATCAATAGTTACTTCCCCATCTTTTGATGTAGCTTTATAATCTACAACAATCAGTTCTTCAGAATCCTGATCAATCCATACATCGTCTATTGCACCATGTAGGATTAAATTTGTATTTTCATGGAGATACTGTACTCCAGTAAAGTTATGTCGCCATTTATCTAGGTCTTCATGCTGATAGGGTATAGCATTTATTCCTAAGCTTTCTATATATGGATGAGGTTCTTTTTTTTCTCTATATTGATCAAACTCCTTTTTCAACAACTCGTCTACAGCTGAGTTTATATTAAATGGGAATCCAGGAGGTTGGCCAACACCAAGGCGCCTATCAATATAAAAGCACCTTTTACAATTAATGTAATTATCAACTTTTGATCTACTAAGCTTAAATGGTTTTTCTCCATCGGGCTTATATATATTTCTACTTCGTATAGCCATAATTTAACTTGTAAACTGAATTGCTGAATAAAATATGCCAATTGTGGAAAGAAGAATCATCCCTTGAATCATCCCTTTATTTTTTGCAGACAAATCTCCAGCTTTAGAGTGAAGAAAAGTTAAGCCTCCAGCAACAATTATGAAAGTCATTTTTAGATGAAAGAATATGTTTAGAGTATCCATACTCCATGCATAGAAAAACATTCCAAATCCAGTCACAAGAGCAAGAAAATAAGCACCCCACCCAACAGATCCAAACCTTTGAGCTAGGGATTTCACCTGAATATCTGTTCCTCCATTTGCCCTAAGAGCAGGCATAAGAGCACCCATTAATATCATTCCTCCCAGCCAAATAGAGGCTCCAATTAGGTGAAGTAGTTTAAGAATTTCATACATAATCAAATGATAGCATCAGAAATATTCTTTAATATTGATAGGTATGAGTAAATATAGAGCATGGGTTCAAGATGAAGTTTCATCCATAAGTAACTTAAAAATTGCTGAAATGGAAACCCCTACAGTAGGAGAGAACGAGATTCTAGTTAAGTGTGAAGCATCGACTCTCAATTATGCAGACCTTCTTCTTTCAAGTGGCTTATACCAATCAAATCCAGAGCCGCCTTTTGTACCTGGATTTGAAGTTGCCGGTACTGTTTTAGAATCAAATAAGGAAAGTGAATTCAAGAAAGGAGACAGGGTAGTTGCTGCAACAACTGTGTTTCGTTCAGGGCGGTATGGCAGTTTTGGAGAAGTATGTATAACAAGTGAAAATTTAACATATAAATTACCTGAAAATATACCGTTTGATGTAGCAGCAGCAATTCTTATGTCTTACTTGACTTCTGATTTTGCTTTACATAGGAGAGGGGGCATAAAAGAAGGAGACTGTGTATTAGTCAATGCAGCTGCAGGAGGAGTAGGTCTAGCAGCAGTACAACTTGCACAACTTGCTGGCGCACGAGTTATTGCTGCAGTTGGGTCAGAAGAGAAAAAAGAATTAGTACAAAAATACAATCCTGAATTAGTAATTAACTATAGAGAAGAAAATCTTAAAGAAATAGTAGAAGCGAATTATGGGAAAAGGCCAATAGATATTTTCTACGACCCAGTAGGAGGAGAGCCTTATGAACAGGGGATAAGGCTTTTAGGGTCAGAAGGAAAAGCTCTTATTGTTGGTTTTGCAAGCGGCAACATCCCCTCACAACTTCTAAGTTACGTATTAGTTAAAAACATCTCAATCATAGGTGTATTTATGATTGACTTCGAATTCACTGGGGGAGAATACTTGAAAGAGAGAATGAGTCTTCTTTTTGATTTATATAATGAAAAAAAGATTGAACCAGTCTATGAAACTATTAAATTTGATCAGATAGTTGAATATCTTGAGTTAATTGCATCAAGAAAAACAGTTGGAAGAATTGTTGCAATTCAATAACTTCAAAGATTTTTCAATGTAAACTAATTTTTAGTATGGCAAAACTATATTTTTACTACGCAGCTATGAACGCAGGGAAAAGTACAACTTTACTCCAGTCCTCACATAATTATGAAGAAAGAGGAATGAGAACTATGGTTTTAACACCAAAACTAGATGATAGGTTCGGGGAAGGGAAAGTTGCATCAAGGATAGGTCTTGAGAAAGACGCCGAAACATTTGAAGGAGATGAAGATTTGTATGTTTGGATAGCGCATGAACACAACAGAGAAAAGCTTTCTTGCGTATTAGTTGATGAGGCCCAATTTCTTTCCCCAATTCAAGTATTGCAACTTACTATGGTCGTTGATAAGTTAAAGATTCCTACCTTGTGCTATGGCCTTAGAAGCGACTTTAGAGGAGAACCTTTTCCAGGCAGTGCTTATTTGCTAACTTGGGCTGATGAGTTAATTGAAATTAAAACTATTTGTAAGTCAGGAAAAAAAGCAATAATGAATGCAAGGCTTGATGAAGAGGGGAATAGAGTAACAGAGGGGGAACAGATCTCTATAGGGCTTAATTACGAGGCACAATCCAGAGATATTTTTGAATTAGATAAAGCAACCCCACTAGACTATCAAATTCCTGAGGTCTAATTAGTTTTTATTGGAGGTTCAGGCCTTGTTGCTAACCAAGTACAAAGAGCAATTCCAAAGAATCCAAAAATTAAGTCACCAACTAAGCCAAAAGCTATATAGATGGTAAAAATAAATGTAGGGAGAATCATAAGTATTGCCATTTTCTTAGCTCTTCTAGAAAGCCCCCTGTATAATTTCCAGTTTAAAATGATTGGACCAAAAATCTTATGATTCTCTATATAGTAAGTAAATCTCGTTGAACATTTAGAGAAAGCCCAAGCAGCAATAAGAATAAAAACAGTTGTTGGTAAGCCAGGTACTACTATTCCTATATACCCAAGGGAAAGAGAAAGAATACCTATAGTAAAAAATATTGGTTTATGAATTCTTAAAAACAAAGATGGAAAGAATTTATACAGGATAATAAATAGGAATACACCAATCCCAATAGACAGAATTATGTTTTGTGGGATATTTTCTATATTTTCAATCATATTTTTATATTTCTCACCTTACTTAGGATACGTACACTCTTTCTGCTATAAACTGGTCTAATCCAAAATATTTATTATTGTTAGTGCTAACTGTTATTGAGTAATTATTTGAATCCAAAACATTTATTTTCGTTCCAGGGGTTATATCTTGTTTCTGAAGGAACTGGATCATCTTATTATCCTTTTTTAACTCTTCAGTAATTTTCTGTATTGAATACTGTCTTTCTACATCTACTTCTAGTAGGTTTAGCATATCTATATCTCTATATCCAGAATGAGGAATAGGATTCCCAAAAGGGCACGTTGTTGGGTTTCCAAGAAGTTCAAGCATAGCACCTTCTGTTGTAGGGCTAAGTACGTTCTCCCATTTCCTCGTTTCCTCATAAACTTTGTTCCAGGGGAGATTTAATACCTCTGATAGAAATCGTTCTGTTATTCTGTGTCTTCTAGAAATCACCTGAGCAAGATACAAGCCTTTTTTTGTAAGCTCCAAATCTTCTTTAAATTCAACGAGACCACTATTTTGCATTCGACCTACAACTTGAGAAACATTAGCTCTACTAACTTCAAGCCAATCCGCAACTCTTGTTTGTTTCACTTCTATGCCAACTTCTGAAAGATGGAATATTGCCTCAGCGTGAGAATAAAAAGATTGAGGAAACTTATCTATTTCGTCTTGGGCAAGTGTATTTTTATTCATACAGTTTATATGTTAACAGTAATTAACAGATAGGTCACCTGATTTTTCATATCGCAGGGCAGCCAACCATGGCAGTAATTGCAATAAAAACAAACCAAAATAAAGGTTCATATTTTCTAACTACTTTTGGATCTTTATCCATTACACATATATTAGGTATTGTATAGAATAAACATATGTGTCCTTTTGGTTATCTTATGTTTATATTTATGTGGGTTGTCAGAAATGGAGGCAAACTCATTCCAGATTCGTTAAAAAAAGTTAAAATTAATTTACCATAACTGTTAAGTACTATTAACATAACAAATTGTAAATATTTTAGGAGAAATGTTGAAAAATAAAAGTAAATTAGTTTTTCTTCTTGTAATGGGGATGCTTTTTGCTGCGTGCGCAGGAGAGGCGGGGCCACAAGGAGAGGCAGGCGCACCTGGAGAAGTATCTGATGCTCAAGTAGCTGCTGCAGTAGCAGAAGCTTTATCTGAGCCAGAAGCAGAAGTTGGTGGAAAGCTTGTGATTTATAGTGGAAGAAAAGAAAGCTTAGTTGCAGACATAGTCGCTTCTTTTGCTGCTGAAACAGGAGTAGAGGTTGAAGTAAGGTACGCAAAGAGCTCTGCCTTAGCAAGCACCTTAGTTCTTGAAGGTGCGATTAGTCCAGCAGATGTTTTCTTTTCTCAAGACCCAGTTAGTTTGGGTGTTGTAGCCAAAGAAGGATTGTTTGATGTTTTACCTAGTGATTTGTTAGACAATGTTCCTTCATGGGCAGTTGATAAAAAAGGTTTCTGGGTAGGGACATCTGGAAGATCAAGATCTTTAGTTGTTGACACAAGAGATGTTACTGATGCTGAACTACCTTCAACTATATATGGACTCGCAGATGAGAAATTTAGAGGAAGACTTGGTCTTGCTCCAACAAACTCTTCATTTATCGCAATGATAACTTGCATGATTGAACTTGATGGAGAAGAAAAGGTTGCAGAATGGTTGGCCAATATCAATGCACTCGATTACACAGAGTATCCAAAGAACTCACCTCAGGTTGCAGCCGCAGATGCTGGTGAGCTAGATATCGGAATGATCAACCATTACTACACTTTAAGGGTATTGGCTGAAAATGGCGATAGTCCTGTAAAGAACGTCTATCTTGATGGAGGATGTGGTGCAATGGTAATGCCAGCAGGTGCGGGCGTTTTGTCTTCTAGTCAAAACAAAGCAGCAGCGCTAGCATTTATTGAGTATCTGCATTCAACAAGTGCACAAGAGCATTTCACTAACACTGTATTTGAGTTCCCTCTAGTTTCAGGGACAACTCCTAATGCACTTCTTCCAGAGCTTGATAGTTTGAATTCACCAGCTGATTTGAACTGGTCTGTACTTGCTTTATGGCAAGAAAAAGCAGTTGAACTTATTGCTCAGGCAGGATATTAAGGAAAGATTGTAAGGAGATAACCCTGGATAATTTAGATTCCCCCCGGAAAATAAAGAGTTTGGGGTTTCTCTTCTAGTTATAGAAGAGTTCCTTTATGTTACCCCTACGAATAAATCTGACCAGATTGTAATCTGGTCAGATTTTTCTTTATATAAGGAATAATTAGATATATTCTTTTAATTAGATATAAATTATGAAAGCACCAAAGCTACTTTTTCTAGCAAACTTGATTATTTTTGTTACATTTATGTCTCCAATTGGTTATATTATTTGGAGATTTTTCACCTTCTCCAGGTCTCTTTCCAGTTTTTTTGAATCGTGGGATGTTATAAGTTTATTCATAAATACGATTTCATTATTTTTTGCTGTTGTTCTTACCAGTGTTTTTATTGGCTTATTTGTTTCTATTGTCTTAACAAGAATAGACATCAAGGGGTCAACAATTTGGTTTACATTGTGTGCTTTGCCCTTGGTTATTCC
>MDTE01124062.1_pt1 | contig 15240 bp, 14 predicted proteins | sample 811231 | NCBI WGS metagenome assembly MDTE01 (sample SAMN05326651, study PRJNA326480) | marine metagenome | isolation source: seawater | place: Indian Ocean: Red Sea | collected 2010 | reverse complement strand
TCAGATTTATACACAAATGTATTTGGAGTTGAACTTATTCCTATGCCTAATTGTAAAACTGCAAATGCTGTAAAATTAACCACAAATGTCTTTCGAGAAATCAATATTGGGTTTATCAATGAATTATCACTATTATTTGAAAAATTGGGAATCGATACTTACACAGTTATCGAAGCTGCAAAAAGTAAATACAATTTTCAACCACATTATCCAGGTCCCGGAGTTGGCGGACCATGTTTACCTGTAAATGCCTATCAGTATCTTAATTCCTCTAAAAAAATAGATGTTAATTTTCTTAAGATTGTTCAAGATGCAAGAAAAATTAATGAGTTTATGCCTCAACATGTCATAGATTTACTTACAGATGCATTTTCTGAAAACAATAGTTCATTAGAAAATTCGACCATTGCAATATTGGGAATTTCATACAAACCAAATGTACATGATGTTCAAATTGCACCCTCCGAAACAATCATCAAGTTATTAAAAGAAAAAAATACCAATCTTAAGATTTTTGATCCGTATTTCCTGTCTGAAACAGTATTTGGCCATAAAATTGAAAATTCAATTTCTGAAGCGGTATCTGGTTCTGATGCAGTACTAATAATTACTGGACATAACGAATTTGAAAATTTGAATCTTGAAGACATTTCAAATTCTATGAAAAAACCTATTATCATTGACTGTACTGGAAAAATTAATCCAGAAAAAGCTAAGTCGCAGGGAATTATTTTTAGAGCAATTGGACGTGGTGCATTATAACTAAACTAAATCAAGTTCAACTAGAAACTATCAAACAAATTCTCACACTTCGTTATTCTGTAAACTTGGAAAGAATTTCAAAAAAACTCAAACCAGAAGATTTTATCATTAATTCAAACATCAAAAACTATCAAGACCTCATAGAAGAGTCAATTAGAAAGTCAATTTCTAATGGGATTGATTCAAATTTAAAAAAAGTTGGAATTTCATTAAGTTCAGGAATTGATTCTACATTAGTGTTAACCTTACTGCGAAAAGAATTTCCCAATATCGAAATTGAATCGATTTCTGTAAAATTTAGTGAAAGCATAGATGAAACTAATGCTTCAAAAAAAATATCAGAAAAATTCAATACGAATCATCATGTTCTTGAAATTAAAAATTTTTTAGAAGAACTACCAAAAGCTATAGGTATTGTAAAACAACCTTTTTGGGATCTTCATTGGTATTATCTCGTTAAAAAAATGAAAACATTGTCAAATGTATTTTTTTCAGGTGATGGTGGAGATGAATTATTTGGTGGATATACATTCCGCTATAAAAAATTTCTAGAACAAATAACTAATAATCAAAATCCTAATGAAAAAATTATTTCATATCTTAATTGTCACGAACGTGATTGGATACCTGAACAGGAAAAAATTTTTGGTAGTGAATGTCCATTTTCATGGAATGAAATATATCGTATTCTTACTCCATACTTTGATAATTCTTTATCGAATTTGACACAAGTTTTTCTAGCTGATTATAATGGAAAATTACTTCATAACATGCAACCATTGTATGATAAACTTCACAATCAATTCAACATCAAAAATATAACTCCGATATTAAATAAAAAATCAATTTTATTATCTTGTCAAATGCATAATGACCTAAAATTTAATGTAACAACAAATTTAGGAAAACTTCCTCTTATGAATATTTTAGAAAAACACAAAGTAGCAAATTTAGTTTCTCCAAATAAACAGGGTTTTTCAGTCAATACGGTAAATATGTGGCATTCTTATGCACAAAACATCTTTTTTTATTATTTTGATAAATCACGTCTAGTTGAAGATAAAATCTTGAATAAATACTGGATTGATGAATATTCCAAGAAATCTAATCTTGATGTTCGCTACATCAATAAAATGTTGGGAATTCTTGCTTTAGAAATATGGTATAGAATTTTTATAACAAATGAAATGTCATCTGATGAAAAACTAATAAAAAATTAATTTTTACTCAATGAATGCATTTTCTAATTTCTGTAATTCATTAAGAATTTCTTTTCTGATATAAATCTCAGATAATTCTGTTTTCTTAATTATTGCATTTCTAATTATTGTTCCACTAATTTCTGTATATCCCTTTTCTCCACATTGACATTCTCTATCTGTAGTAACTTTGTCACAAATTTTACAAAAATATGGTTCAGAAAAAAATATTGGTTGAATTCCTATATCTGGAAATTTTTTAAATATTTTCTGTGAATCATATTTGCCATAATAATTTTTCACGCCAGTATGATCACGACCAACAATGAAGTGTGTACATCCATAATTTTTTCTAATTAATGCTGTAAAAATTGCTTCTCTTGGTCCTGCATATCTTGAATATGTTAATAGTGGAGTCATAATGCAATTTTTTTCTGATAACACATTTTTCTCATATATTTTATAGGCGTTGATTATTGCAGAGTTTGTAAAGTCACCCTTCTTCTTAGAGCCAATAACCGGATGAATAAGAATTCCATCTGTAAATTTTAAACCTTCTTTGTGTAAGAATTCATGTGCACTGTGAGGGGGATTTCTTGTATGAAACGCAACAATTTTCCTCCAACCTAACTGTTTAATTTTTTCTTTAACCATTACAGGATTTAATACTTCAATTTTTAAAATTTCATCTAATTCTTTGATTTTTGAAATATTGCCTGTAATAAACTCATTTCCTATTTTATGTAATTTTGTGACACCTGGGTGTTGATTATCTTCTGTACCAAAAAATTGTCTTATCATTTTTTTTAAATCATAACTAAATGATTCTTTCACTGCAAATTCTGCAAAATCCATATTTCTAAATCTTAAAATAAGTACTTCGCCATTTTCTACATTAATTTTTGGTTTAGGAAATAATATTGGAATTGACCAAACTTCACCTGATGGTAAACGCATTTCTTCTAAGACACTTTTCAGTTCATTAAAATTCATAAATGTTTTCAATGGTGCAAATCCGCCATTAGTTAATTGTTCAATATCCATTGCCAAATTTTCATCAATATCTATAATTTTCGTACTCATCTATTCACTCAACTCAATTCTTTTTTTCCAATTCTTTATACATTTGTTCAATAATTTCTGAGCCAATCTGAGCAGATTGTCCAATATTGTAAACTGTATCTGAACGTATTTTTCTTATCTGCTCTTTCATATTATTATTCTTGTAATCACTTTTGATTAATTCTGGTATTTTATTGATCTCTTCTATTTTCACTACATGACCAATTTTTTCTCTAATTGAAATTTCAATTGGCTTCATAGATATGTCGTTTACATTATCATTCAAGTTTTTCTTAGGAACATCAATAAAAATTACTGGCTGTTCAAAAGTAAATGCATATTCTAATGATATTCCAGACCAATCAGAAATCATACATGTTGAATTATAAAATTTCTCTTTAGGGATAACTCCTTTTTCTAATATAAAATTTGAATTATCATTGAATCTAGAAATAATTTCTTCCATTAATTTTTTTGAATCTTGTAAAATTCTAAAATGTGGTCTTAATAAAACTTGAAAATTGGATTTTAATAATAAATCAATTAACTCAATACCACAAACCTCTAAGAGATTATCTTTTCCATAGGAAGGTGCAATCAAAATAAGATTTTCAGATATTTTTGGATCTTTATAAAAATTATTTTTTTCTTTTAATAATGTGTCTAATCTCCCAAATCCATATTTGATTAATCTTTTTTTATTTAGTCTATACACTCTTTCTGTTTCTCTAATTTCATCTTCATGATGTTTCCCAACACAAAAAATCGTATCATAATTATCAACTGCACCTTTTCGAAGATACGAATGAATACTAAACATTGAATGAAAAATGTAAATGTAATGAACCGGATAAACCTTTGAACGTTTAATATGAAATGTTTCTAAATCAGGCATATCCATAATTAGAATTCTTGCTTTTAATGTTAGGAAAAACTTAGTTCGTACAGTTCCGTCTCCTATAAAAAATGATAATATATTTTGATTTTTTGTTGTCAAAATAGGATCGTTTTTCATAGATGTTACATAGCAAATTTTTAGATTTTTTTGCTCTGTTAATTCTTCTATTATCTCACGGTAATGATTCATTGATGCTCTATTTTCAGCATAGAATACTATGGAACGTTCATCAAGTGTTAATTTTTCAAATTCTCTAAGACTTTTCCATTCTTCTCCAAAACCTAAATTAAATTTCATATATCAAAAAAAACGAACAATATTATTATTGATTTCTAAGAATTACTTAATTCCTTGAAATCTTTTCTTTGATCTTAAACCAATATAGTTTGATTGTCATACCTGCTCCTGCAATTGCACCAATAATCATTGCCATTAATGCACTTGCACTACCAGGATCAATATATCCTGGAATACTTTTCAGAATAAAAAAAACAAAAAATATGTTATTAAATATAATATCCATGTCTGCTAAAATTTCCATTTCTATATAAGATTATTTTATTATCTCTTCATTAACTATCTTGGAAAATTTCTTTGCAATAACTGCCCAAGAAAATTGTTCAACATTTATTTTGGCATTCTCTGTAATTTTTTTAGAGGTTTTAGATTCTGACAACAATTTCTTGATCAATAAAACAATTTTATCAGAATCTCCTAAATTAACTAAAAATCCTGTTTCCGAATTTTTTACAATTTCTGGTATTCCTCCTACATTAGAGGCGATTACTGGTCTTTCTAACATCATTGCTTCAATAATACTCTGACCTAATCCTTCTAAACCTGATAAAAGTACGTATATGTCAATTGATGAAAAAAATATCTTAATATCGTTTGGATAACTTAGATTTTTTAACCAAACAAAATTTTTACATGAACTTAATTCTGGAATAATACTGTCACGATAAATTCCATCTCCGGCAAGATAGAATGTAACATTAGGTAATTGTTTCATTACATTTATCAGTGTTTTTAGCTCTCTTGTTTTACCCCATACATTTAATCCTTGTACCAAACCAACACATGGATGTAAAAAATCATGTTTTTGTTTTTCTATATTTTTATCTAAAACATTTTTACTTCCCATATTCCAATCCGATAAATTTCTTCCATCTGCATGAAGGGTAATAGTTTTTTTATCAGGATATCTTTTTTTCACCTCATTTGTTAAATAATCTGAAATTGATAAAATCAAATTACAATTTGAAAAAAGCTTATCTGCCAATTTCTGATTTTTCAAAAATGAAAATGATTTTAATATGGAACGTGAAGAGGTTTTTTTTGCCCATGATGATTCTTCCCAATAATTTCCTCTCAATAAAATAACTAAAGGTATCTTCCTTTCAAGAAATATTTCACCAATTTTTGAAATTCTATCTAATAAAACAATATCTGGTCTAAACTCTTTCAAGAGATTTTTTATCTTCTGATCTTTTATGATCCTCTGTTTTAAATCATAACTTAATGATTTTTCGATATATTCTGTATCGATAATTATCTTGGATTCAATACCAATTTTTTTAAGTTCATCAGAAAAACATTTTAAATGAAAAGTTCTATTTTCACTGGAACAAATCAGAATACGCATATTTTTTTTTTGGAAAATCATTTATTAAAAATTATTATCAAAAAATAACTACTTTACATCTAACCTTCCATTGTTTTTTGATAGTATGTTTTATAGGCTCATTAATTAATGGAATTTAAAGATAAAATTGCTAAAAATCAATGTTATTCATCCATTTCTATTTTCCATATTTCCTGTATTGTTGATTTATTCTCAAAACATTAATCTTCTTCCACCAGAAGAATTATTTTTCCCAATCATCATCATCACTGGATTTAGTTTACTCTCATGGCAAATTATCAAATATGTTTCAGGTAACACATTCAAGGCTGGTTTGATAGTCAGTTTATTTCTTGTGATATTTTTTTCATATGGTCATATCTATAATCTTTTAACTGATTTTACAATTTTTGATTATGAAATTGGTCGACATAGATTTTTACTAATTCCAGTCTTTATTTCATTAGTTGCAGGAATATTTTTTCTGATAAAAACCAGTCGAACTTTGAATAATCTGTCTAGTATTGCTAATGTAATTTCAATTACTGCCGTAGTAATAATTATTGGAAATATTGGATTAGATATATCTCAGGAAAATTATTTTGATAGTGAAAAAATGAGTGTTAATGAACGATTTTTAGGTGTGGGCGCACACCGTGATTCTTTTTTTGAAATTTTTGATCAAGAATCAAAACAAGATTCTTTGTCCTCATTTTCTATAGAGATTTCTGATAAGCCTGACATCTATTATATAATTCTGGATGAATATGGAAGCAAAAATGCATTAAAAAAATTTTTTAATTATGACAATACTCGATTTTTATCAATACTGGAACAAAAAGGATTTTTTATTTTTGATCCAAGCTTTACTAATTATCCTACAACAGTACAATCATTGGGCTCATCCTTAAACATGGATTACATAAATGATCTAACTCATCAGGTTGGAAAAGAATCTAAGAATTATCACCTTCTAAACAAAGTTCTAAGTGAAAACATTGTAATGAAAAAATTGAAAGAAAACAATTTCCAGATTATCAACATGGGCGCATTGTGGGGACCAAATAATTCTTTCAAAATGTCTGATGCTGATCTTTGTGAGTTCAAGGAATTTAATCGAGATTCGTTGATGCGTGAACTTCTTCAAACAACTATGCTAAGTTATGTTCAAGAAAGATTAGTTGAAGAAGGAAGACGTGACCGTGTATTGTGTGTATTTGATGAATTACCTAAGTTAGATGAAAATTTTTCAGGTTCAAAATTTGTTTTTGCTCACATAATGCTTCCACATGCTCCATACATTTTTGGACCAAATGGTGAATCTGTGATACCAGGAACTTCTTTGGATGGACAGTCGTGGGATACAAGAAAAGCACACATAGATCAACTGAATTTTGCCAACAAAAAAATAATCATACTTATTGATGAATTATTATCAAAAAATAAAAACTCTATTATTATAATTCAAGGTGATACTGGATCGTCTTTTAGTAGTGATTGGAAGAATCCATCTGATGATGTAATTATAGAACGAATGTCTAATCTTAATGCTATTTATTTTCCTAATAATGAGTATCAATCATTTTCAGGGAAAAACACTCCTGTAAACACATTCAGAATTATTTTTAATGAATTTTTTTCTGAAAATTATAAACCTCTAGAAGATAAAATGTACTGGAGTACAAGTGATTCGCCTTATTCACATAGTGATGTGACATCTATTATAGAAAAAAATTATCGTAATTGATAAAAATTATTTTTATTTAATATATTGAGTTGTTCTCATTTCATTGTCACTGAATACAACTCCTACTGTTCTTAATAATGAAATATTATTTTCTTCACAATAATCTATTAGTTCTTTAATATATTTCTGGAACATACTACTATCCTCTTTATTACGAATAATTGAGGAAAACAAATCATCATGATCCAACATAACTATTCTCTTTTCACTTTTTAGTGCGTTACAAATCTCATCAATATTTTTTACTGCAGTTGGGCTCTCAATTTTTGGTACTATGTTTACTCGAGTAGGTAATTTTTCCAAGAATTGTTCCAAATCATTTTTTGATTCAACGTTTGAAACAGCAAAGTATGCTATATTCTGATTTTCATTAATTATGGGAAGCATATCCTCTAAAGTATATCTGTTATTTGGCGGCTTTATTCTCCCAATTGGAAGATCAACAAAGAAATCTGAACCTCGATTTTTTGATAGTTTTTCTTTTAATTCTTCTAAACTATTACACCAAGCCATATTTATTCGGAAAACAGTGTTTTCTGGTAATTTCATATCGTAAGAACCAATATTTTGGGAAACAAGAAGCATATCGAAATATAATATTTATTATATAAATTTCATACTAAGATTTTATTAAATCTAAAAAAACATTATTTTTATGGAAAAATTCAACATAATTCTAATTTTGCTAGATGGCGCAAGAGTTGATCGATTACACAAGTTTCCAATTTTTAAAAAATTAGGAAATGATGGAACATTTTTCTCTCAGATGATTACGCACGCTCCATATACTCTGGTATCTATGAACTCAATTTTCACTGGAATGTATGGTGGAAGAAATGGAATAAATGCCTACTACCAAATGTTTAGCGATCCACATCCTGATTGTTTCACTTTGGCTGAATACCTTTCTAAAAATGGCTGGTTTACATGTGGTGACGCGATGAGATTAAGTTTAGTATCGCACAGGGGATTTGATAAACTTACATCACAAGAAGATGATGATGATCCCGATTTCCTTCAAATCCACTCAAAAATGCTTGAACAAATCCTTGCTGAAAAAAATACTGAACAACCATTCTTTGCTTATTTCCATTATCCAAAAATACATCACTCTATTAAGGAAAATGTTTTTGATATTTTTGATGATTTTTCAGAGGAATATTTTTCAAATAAAGAAAATAATCTGAAAAATTATGATACATATTTGGAAGAGGCTGCAAATTATCTACAAAATTTCTACGAACTAATAAAAGAAAAAAAATTACTTGATAATTCTATAATTATTGTAATGGCTGATCATGGAATGGGAGTAGGTGAAAAAATTGGTGAACGAGCGTATGGTATATTCACATATGATTACTCGATTAAAACATTTTCATATTTTATTCAACCAAAAATATTTCAAAAAAATAAAGAAATTTCAAAACTAACTGAAACAATTGATATTTTACCTACAATTTTGGACACACTGGGAATATCTCAAAAAAATATAGGTCCTCAGATACAAGGTCAAAATTTACTCATAAATGAAGAATCTAATCTAGTAAATGAAAAATTCTCTTTTTCTGAAACAGGCGGTGTAGAAGGACCATGGCCTTCTCCTAATGAACCAAATGTAAAATGTATTAGAAATTTGGAATGGAAATTGATTCACAATTTAACTCCAGATACGTGGGAAATGTATAATCTTGTTGATGACCCCAACGAAAATAATAATCTAATCGAGATGGAACCTACAATGTTTCAAAAATTACAAACTAAAATGAATGAAATTATAAAATTGAGTGTTTAAAGTTTAATTTGATTTATCTTTCCATGTTTTTTTATAACCTAGCAGACGTAATTCATCTTGAATTTTTTCCAATCGTGCGTCATCAATTTTTTCCATATTGTCTATACTGAAATTTTCGGTCATTTCTGATAATAATCTCTCCATATCTTTTACAATCTCCTGATTTTGTTCTGCAATATTCACGTTCTCAAGAGGATCATTTCTCAAATCATACAAATTGACATTCTCAACAGCATTTCTCGCATGCCTGAAATACTTGTAATTTGATGTACGTATTCCTACTTTATCATATTCTGATTCTTCTTCGTATGGCATTGTGTGAATGTATATGTTTTCTTCCTCTATTTCATTATCATTAAAATATGGAATTAAACTTCGTCCATCACGTCTTGATGAGTCTTTAATGTTAATCATATCCAAAATAGTTGGAAAGATATCTGCATTACAAACTTGATTTTTTATAATTTTATTCTTCTTGATATTTTTTCCTAAAAATAATAAAGGAACTCTAATTGCCTCATCAAAAAGTGTTAGTCTAAAATATGGAAGCCTTGATCTTTTTTGGTATGATGTCAATCCTTTATTGGCTTTCTCCAATCTTTTCTCTCTAATTTTATTTCGTGCATATACTAATGCGTTAGCTCCAATTTTATGAGTAAATTTGGGAAGAATCTTCTTTCCGACATTTATTTCGTTTCTGAATTCTGGTTCAAAATCTGTATAGCCTAATCCTCCTTCAGGGATGATGTTTCCATGATCAGCTGTAACAACGATGATAGTTTTACTTAGATCTACAGATTCTATTATCCTTCCAATCCAATTATCTATTGATGATAAAACTCTCTCATATGCACTTTCTCCATAACTTTCATCATCAAATTTTTCCGGAACAACTAATGGATCATGGAGATCTAAAGGATGAATATAACATAACCATGGTTCTTTCATTTTTTCTTGACTTAACAGATTAAGTATTTTTTCACCGGTACCTTCCCAAATATGTTCAACATCAGGTGGTGTTGCTTTGAAAGAGTTTATGCTGTTTTCAAAATTAAATCGAAAACGAGATAGTGAAGTTAATTCAGGAATTACACCATAAATATGATATCCATTATTTTTTAGCAAATGAATATAATTTGATTTAAACATATGAACTTCTTTTGATCTAGTTCCAGTTCTAAATGGGAACATTCCACTAAAAATTGTGTTTAATGATAATGTTGTACCATCTGCACATGAAATTGCCTGATTGAAATATGTTCCATTTTTAATAATAGAGTCTATTTTTGGGGTAATTGCTGTTTTATGTACTCCATGGAATTTATCAGCTCGTAATCCATCAATAGTTAAAAAGAGAATATTTGTGGTCATATCTTACAATATTTTTCATCTATAAATTGAAAGTTTCTCCAATAATAGTGAAATTGATATATTCTAATAAAATTTTATTTCATTATGCCCAAAAATAGTGTCTCATTTCGTGCTTGGTATTATTTTAGAATGGGTTGGTCTACTTACTTTGCTTTCATTTTAGCTGCAATTAACACTTTAACTGTTACATACTTCCTTGCAATTGATAACTATCCTTCACTGAAATCTGTATTTCCATCATTTGAAGTATACATTATCATAATTGTTACTGTTGGAGTTCCAATTTTAATTGCAATTGGATATGCACATTTCAAAAGAACACAAGCATTCAAATCTGAAATTGATGTAATGATTGAAAGTAATCCTTACCAGAGACGCAATACGGTAAATAATGAGATCAATTTACGTATGAATTTACAATTAGTTAAATTACTCACAAAATTATTGAATAATGAAAAATTAGAAACAAAAGAACATGATAAGTTAAAAGAATTAATTGAAACTTATCAAGAATTTACTAAAAATAGGACATTTTTGAATAACTCTGATATTGATTTCATTAAAAAAGAAATACAAGACAAATAATTTATTTAAGTATATTTTGAATTAATTCAAATCCTTCTGCTCTTTTAAATCCAACCTGAATTCCTCTCATAATTGCTAAGTTCTCAATTGCAATTATTGATCTAGCATTTGGAAATTTCTCAATTTCAGATTCATACATTTTAAATCCTTTAATTTTAAAATCAATTTCTTTTTCAATATTCTCAAAAACATTTGGCATGAATGGTGCTTTTACTTGTCCATGCATTTCGTAACATAAAATTTGTCTTACTCCTGATTTTGGTCTACATACAACTAATGTTGAATCAAAAACTGCTCTGTGATCTAAATTTAGATCATTTCTTGGTGCTGTATAGACAACTTCTGGTTTAAACTCTTGAATAATTTTTTCTAGTTTTTTGTTAATTTCTAGATGAGATAAACTCAACTTCATATCTGGAAAATCTAGAAAAATTACCTTTGAAATTCCTAAAACCTTTGAACATTTTTTACAGGCATCCCTTCTAACCTGAATCATTTTTTTATTTTTATATTGTGCAGTGGCTCCTTCTGAAACAACACATAACAAAATTTTATTTTTTTTACTTAGTTTCTTTATTGTACCTCCCATTCCCAAAACTTCATCATCTGGGTGGGGTGCTATAACCAAAATATTCATTCTATTAATAGATAAATTTTCTAGATAATAATTATAACTATAAATTAATTAGATTCTCTCTTCTCAAAAAATTCACTAATTACATCTGAAATCTTATCAATTTCGATTTTTGTTAAATCTGGATACATTGGTAATGATAAAATACAATCTGAAATTTTACTAGTATTTTTCATTTCATTTTGTTTAATTTTGTTATTAAGAAAATGTTTTGATGTATGCATTGGCTCAAAAAACACTTTTGACATAATTCCATTTTTTGCTAAAAATTTTGATAATTCGTTTCTAATTGTCCTGGATGGTAGACAAATTGAATAAAGTTGGTATACATGTTTGTAACCCTTGGGTTCTTCATGAATCATGATTTGTTTATTATTTTGTAATTTTTTCTGATAATATTTTGCATTTTTTCTTCTAGAATCGATCAATTTTTCAATTTTCTTTAATTGTGCTGAACATAATGCTGCTGTTATTGATGACATTCTCCAATTATATCCTAATTGAACATATTCTGGAGTTTGAATACTAGAAAAATAATTGCCTGTTGTTTTTCTTCCATGTGAACGAATTAGTTTTAATTTCTCAAATTTTTCTCTTGAATCAGTTACTATTGCTCCTCCTTCTCCTGAAGTTAGAACTTTATTCCCAGCAAAACTAAAAATCCCTAACTCACCAAATGTTCCAACATTTTGTTTGTTGACTTTAGAACCTATTGATTCTGCCGCATCTTCAATTAAACTAATTTTATTTTCCTTTGAAATTTTTTTAATTTCTTTAATTTTGCATGGCAATCCTGCATAATGAATTGGCATAACAATTCTTGTTTTTTTAGAAATTAATTTCTCAAATTTTTCTGGATCCATTCCATAATTTTCATTTTCGATATCTACAAATTTTGCTTCAGAATTAACCATTAATGGCCAATTTCCTGTTGCAATAAAACTAAATGATGGAACTAAAACTTGTTCCTTTTTTTTTAAATTATATGTTAATAATGCTGCATGTCCTGCTGATGTTCCTGAATTAAACGAAACACAGTATTTTGTTCCAATGTACGAAGCTAATGATTTTTCAAATTCTTCAATCTCTGGACCAATTGCCCAATCCATACCTCTCTTGATAACTTTTGAAACTGCTTTAATTTCCGAACTATCATTTGAGACTTTATACAGTGGGATTTTCCAATTATTTTTTTTCAATTTATTTTAATATGTAATATATTCGTCCATTAGTTCATTGATGATTTTTTCTAATTCCTTCTTTGAAATTTTTTCTGAAGTTTTTGAATTAAAATTATTAATTGAAACTGGTTTCTTATTTTCTTTTTTTGAAACTTTATACATTTGACCGATATCATGACAATACGGTTGTTCTTCACTTGTAATCAAATACTCATCAAATCTCTCTCTTTCCCTTGATTTTAAAATTTGAATTTTGTTTGTTATTTTATGATTTGGGAATTTCTTTTTAAAAACACTGAGCATTCCTTTTGCTAATTCTCCTATTCTTACCGATGGCATTTTTAAAATAAATATCTCACCATCTTTTGCAATATTTGTTACCTTTAGAATCATTTTAGATGCATCACTTATGGACATGATGAATCTAGTCATTCTTGCATCTGTAACTGTTAAGGGGCTGTTAGCAAGAATCTGTTTTTGAAATATTTGAAATACTGAACCTCTTGAACCTAAAACATTTCCAAATCTAACTATAGCGAAAACTGTTTTATTTTCTCCTGTGTATGAACTTGCATCCAAAGTTAATCTTTCAGCTAATAATTTACTAGCACCCAATGTGCTTGATGGATTGGTAGCCTTATCAGTACTAATGAAAATTACTTTTGAAACATTCTCCATTATTGATAATTCTAATATGTTACTTGTTCCTATTACATTAGTTTTAACAGCATCAAATGGATTTTGTTCACAAATGTCAATATGCTTCATTGCAGCTGCATGAAAAACTATATCGACATTCCTCATGGCTAATTGCAGCCTATCTTTGTCTCTGACATCTCCTACCATGAATTGAAAAATTTTCTTATCTCCTATTGATTCCTTAACTTCCACTATTGAATTTTCATCATTTGAAAAAATTCTAATCTGCCTAGGTTGATAATTAATCAATTGTTTGATAATTCCTAATCCAATTGAACCGGTTCCTCCAGTAATTAATACTGATTTCCCTTTGAATTCCTTTTTCAAATCTTTATCTATTTTCATCTTATTTAGCATTGAATTTCTTTATTAGATAAACTATTCTTATAAAAACTATTTTTGTTAATCTTAATTGCATGAATCAAACTAATATTTTTCTGGTAAACTATTAATTCATTGACTTACTTAAAAATTCAATTGTTTGAACCTAAGATAACAAAAATACCGATAAAAAAAATTGCTGATTTCTTAAAAAGTGACTTTTCTGGAAAAAACATTCATGTTTCTACAGTTTCTTCCCTTGATAATATAAAAAATAATTCAGTACTTTTTTACTCAAAAATGTCCGATCCTCATTTTAATCTAAAGGATACTGTTCATTATGATTTGAAAAAATTAAAAAATTATAAAAACATTGTACTGATTTGTGACAAAGAAACCAATAAACTTGTTAAAAACATTCCTACCATCATTTCTAAAAACCCTCGATTAGATTTTTCACGAATTATGATGAAATTTTTCATCTCTGATGAATTCAAACCAGGTATTCATCGTACTACCATAATTGAAAAAAATTCATCAATTGGAAAAAATGTCTATATTGGTCCACACTGTTACATTGGAAAAAATGTCAAAATAGGTAACAATGTCAAAATTTTAAGTAATACATCAATTTTTGGAGGAACAAAAATTGGTGATAATTCTGTAATCTTATCTAATACAACTATTGGAAGTGAAGGATTTGGTTTTATTTTTAACGGTAAAACTAGTTTTCATTTTCCACATATTGGTTCTATAAATATTGGAAAGGATGTTTGGATTGGTTCTAATTCTACAATAGATAAATCTGCTTTAGATACTACAATCATTGAAGATGATGTTAAAATTGATACATTGGTAAATATTGGCCACAATACAATTATTGGAAAATCTACTTGGATTTCTGCAAATACTACGATTTGTGGAAGAGCGAAAATTGGTAAAAATTGTTTGATCGCACCAAATTGTGTTGTTGACGTTGGAGTTGAACTTGGCGATAAATGTCTTGTAGGTTCAGCAAGCTTAATTAGAAAAAACTTTCCAAAAAATTCTGTTCTTATTGGTTCTCCAGCACATGTATTAAGAAAAAATAATTGAAGTGTAAAAATGGTTTCTATATCAAAAAATAACTTTGTAAAAAACACTTTTGAAGAAATTATCAATACCGATCATAAAGTTATAACTGAAGAATCATCAAAAACAATTCTAAAGAAATATGGAATCAAAGTACCTGGATTTACTTTAGTAACTTCTGCAGAAGATGCAGCAAAACAGGCAAAAAAATTAGGATTCCCATTAGTAATGAAAGTTGTTTCTCCACAAATCTTACACAAGACTGATGTTGGAGGAGTAAAAGTTGGATTAGAT
>MDTE01131679.1_pt1 | contig 15241 bp, 12 predicted proteins | sample 811231 | NCBI WGS metagenome assembly MDTE01 (sample SAMN05326651, study PRJNA326480) | marine metagenome | isolation source: seawater | place: Indian Ocean: Red Sea | collected 2010 | reverse complement strand
TTTGTATCTTTAAATATTTCTAAAACTTTTAATGCAGCAATTGTAATAGCAGGAGTAGTATTTCTGCCTTCTGGTTCCAACAATATCTCATATGGCTCAATGTTTATTTCTTTCATTTGATGACCAACTATAAACCTATGTTCTTTGTTACAGATAACTATTGGTCTACTAATATCATCTAAATTTTCTATTCTTTTATAAGTTTTTTGTAACATAGTAAATTTATTATCTAATAAATTTAGAAATTGTTTAGGAAAGCTTTTTCTAGATAAAGGCCAGAGTCTTGTTCCTGTTCCACCTGCAAGGATAATTGGGATAATTTTTTTTTCAGTTTTTAATATCATTATTCTTTAGGTTCATATATTGAAAACCCTTTACTTTTTAGCAAGTACTCTTTTCTTGCTTCCTGCAAATCTCCATTAATCATCTCAGCTATTAATTCTCCTAAAGTCTTATTAGGGTTCCAGCCAAGTTTTTTTCTTGCTTTTGATGGATCCCCAAGTAACTGCTCTACTTCAGTAGGTCTAAAATATCTAGGATCAACTTTTACAACCACCTCCCCTGTATCTGATCTTTTTCCGATCTCTTCTAAACCACTTTTTTCCCATATAATTCCTTTTCCTCTTTTTTCTTTATTCCATCCCAGTTCTATTGCACATAATTCTATAAATTCACGAACACTTTTCATCTGTCCAGAAGCTATCACATAATCTTCAGGTTTTTCTTGCTGAAGCATTAACCATTGCATTTGCACATAATCCTTTGCATGACCCCAATCCCTCTTAGCATCGAGATTTCCCATATAAATACATTTTTCAAGTCCATAATTTATTCTTGCAAGTCCTCTAGTTATTTTTCTAGTGACAAACGTTTCTCCCCTCCTAGGACTTTCATGGTTAAAAAGAATACCGTTACAAGCAAAAATATCATAAGCTTCTCTGTAATTAACAATTATCCAATATGCATACAATTTTGCTACTGCATAAGGACTTCTAGGATAAAAGGGCGTAGATTCTTTTTGTGGAACTTCTTGTACAAGTCCATATAATTCACTTGTACTAGCTTGATATATTTTAGTTTTCTTTATTAAATTTAAATTCTTAATAGCCTCAAGGATTCTAAGTACTCCCAATGCATCGCAATTTGCTGTGTATTCTGGGGTCTCAAAACTTACTGCAACATGACTCTGAGCTCCTAAATTATATATTTCATCAGGCTGAATCTTTTGAATAAGTTTCAAAATATTTGTACTATCAATTAAATCTCCATAATGGAGAAAAAAATTTGCATTGCTTTCATGTGGGTCTTGATATAAATGATCAATTCTTGAAGTATTGAAAGAACTTGAACGTCTTTTCAAACCATGTACTTCATAATCTTTTTCTAAAAGAAATTCCGCCAGATAACTGCCATCTTGACCTGTTATTCCTGTAATTAATGCAACTTTATTTTTTTTAATCATTAAGATTAATTTTCTTACCATATTTTACATTACAACTTAAATATAGGATTTTTACTTTAAAAAAATAATCAAATAAACCCTGTTTAATTAAGTGAACTAAAAAAAACAAAAAGAATTATCTATTTGATAAATACCTTATGAGATTCTATTTGAGTTAATCTAAAGCGGAAAAAAATTATTAAAATTCTTTTTAATTAGAAACTATTCATTAAAGCCATTGGGATTTTGCACCTGCCAATTCCAACCATCTCGGCAAATATCTTCAATATTTCTAGTAGGTTTAAAATTTAAAATACTACTAGCCAATGAATTATTTGCAACCACAAAAGCTTTATCGCCTGGTCTTCTGTTAGTGAAACTATACGGTATTTTGACTTTGTTAACTTTTTGAAAAACCTTTATTAACTCTAAAACACTTGTGCCTTTACCTGTCCCAAGATTAATAATTAAATTTTGCGGTTTTTCTTTTAACAGGTAATTTAATGCTAATAAATGACCTTCAGCAAGATCCATAACGTGTATATAATCTCTAACTCCTGTTCCATCCTTTGTAAGCCAATCTGAACCAAATATTTTTATCTCATTAAGTTTCCCAATAGCCACTTTAGTAATTTGAGGGTATAAGTTATTAGGATTATCTAAAGGATCTTCTCCTATAATCCCTGATTCATGTGCTCCGACTGGGTTGAAGTATCTCAAACAAGCAATTCTCCATTGTGAAGATTCACTATTATATAAATCTCTAAGGATTCTTTCTATAGTTAGTTTCGTATAACCATATGGATTAATTGGATCACAAATATCATTTTCATTTATTAAACTTTCCGACTTTGCTTTATATACAGTTGCACTACTACTAAAAACTATATTTCTACAATTAAACTTTTGCATGATTTTTAAGAGATTTATTGTTCCAATAACGTTATTTTCCCAATAAGAAAAAGGAGCATATATAGATTCAGAAACCGATTTTAATCCTGCAAAATGTATAACTGCCTCAATCTTCTTATTTAGTTTTTGACTAATTTGAAATATTTTCTCTATATCATCAAGATTCTTTATATCACCCTTAATAAGATGGATTCTGTCTGCAGAATCTATTGCTTTTCCTTTCAAAATTAATAAAACTTTTTCAATTGACTTCGCAGAAGAATTTACAAATGAATCTATGACAAAGATTTCATATCCCTTTTCTAAAAGTATAAGACAAGTATGTGATCCAATAAAACCTGCCCCACCAGTAACCAATATTGATTGCATTATTACTAATAATTGATTAATTTTAAGATATATCAAACAAACTTTTCATAGTAACTTAAAAAATTTAAATTAAATAAAGTATAACAAAATAAAAATGATTAAACCTCTTGTAGTAACTGGCTGTTCAGGTTTTATTGGATTCCATTTATGCAAAAGGTTATTAGATACTGGAATTAATGTTGTAGGTATCGATAATGTAAATAATTACTATGACACAAAGTTAAAAGAAAAGAGATTAGAAATTTTGAATCGCTCTTCATTAAAAAAAAAAAATTGGCACTTCTTTAAGGAGGATTTAACTAATAAAGAAAAATTATCAGAAATTTTTGAAACATATAAACCTGAAACAGTAATAAATTTAGCAGCGCAAGCAGGTGTAAGGTACTCGCTAGAAAATCCAGAAGCATACATTCAATCAAATATAGTTGGATTTTCAAATCTTTTAGAAAGATGCAAAAGTTTAGGGGTAAAAAATCTTATTTATGCAAGTAGTAGTTCGGTATATGGAGGAAACACAAAAATACCATTCTCAGAGAATGACCCAGTAAATCATCCAGTTAGTTTATATGCCGCGACCAAAAGATCAAACGAACTTATGGCTCATACATATAGTCATTTATATGGATTATCTGCAACAGGTTTAAGATTCTTCACTGTCTATGGCCCTTGGGGGAGACCTGATATGGCTCCAATGATTTTTGCCGATGCAATTTTGAAAAAAAAGCCTATAAAAATATTTAATTATGGGAATATGTCCAGAAGTTTTACCTTTATTGATGATGTGATTGAAAGTATGATTGCATTAATAAAAAAACCAGCAACAAATGACGATTTTTTTAATCCAGGAGACCCTAATCCATCAACTAGCTGGGCGCCACATAGAATTTTTAATATTGGTAATGATAAATCAGTAAAACTTCTTGATTTTATTGATTGTTTAGAAAAAGAATTAGATTTAAAAGCTATCAAGGATTATCAATCCATGCAAAAAGGGGATGTAATAGATACCTTATCAAATAATACAAATCTGGAAAAATGGATTGGTAATAATACAAAAACACCCTTAAATAAAGGAATTAAAGTATTTGTAAATTGGTACAGAGAATATTATGGTAAAAAGTGAAAAAAGTATTCCTAGCTGTAAAAGATGAATAATTTCAAAGTAATTTATTTAAAAAAGTAAAAATAAGTTTAAGATAAAATCTTAAAAATTTTTCTTAAAAGAAAGTTTAAGAAACTCTAGATTGACTATGTATGAAAAAAAGGATAAAAACTTAATAACTTATATTTATTATTCTTACTTACATATAATTTTTTAATTAAATTAATTTATGTACATTGATTCTAAGATCTCAAAAATAAGGTATTTAATAAGTTTTCTATTGAAATTTGGAGATAATGTCAAATCTGATTTTAAATATAAAATTCAATCTTCAGATTTAAAAAAACTATTAAGTAAATATGAAAATTTCAGTAATAAAGAAATTCTAGAAATTGCATATAGACATAAATTAATTGAATTTCTATATGAGAACCAATTTATAAAATCTCATATGAAAGATTTACATAATTATCTTGAAAATTCGTATAAGAAAATATTTTTGAAAAATTTAAAAAATATTCACCACACTAAATCAATTTTAAAAATATTTAAGCAAGAAAAAATTCAAGTAATTGTTTTAAAAGGGATTACAACTTCATTAATTACAAAGGGATATTATTCTTCAAGAATGAGTAGTGATTTGGATTTATTCATTGATAAAAATGATTTAACAAGAGCATTTGAGTTACTAAATAATAATAACTATTTGATAAATCATAATTTCCTTCCGAAAAAAATTTCAAACTTCCACAAAAAACTTATGACATTTTTCTTATATGAAATTAACTTTTGTCATAAAACAAAAGATTGTAATGATATTGATTTACATTGGAAACTTACTAATTACAATAAAAACTTACCGAACTTTTCTGGAGCATGGACTAAGAGTAAATTATTAGTCCAAAATAATTTTGAGTTTAAATCCTTAAATAAATATGATTTTATGAAATATTTGTGTGCACATTCAGCTAAAGATAAATGGATGTTTTTAAATAATTTATTAGATATTCATTTTCTTGCAAAAAAAATATCTAAATTAAAATTGAAGGAATTAAATAATATTAAAGAAGTAAAAATAAGTTTATATGCTGCATATCTTCTTACGAAAGATGATCACTATAACTTTTCTAAAACTATCAACAAATTAGATTCACTATATATAAAATTAATAAGTAGCTCTTTCCAAAATTTTTCAGAGGGAGCTAAGGGATTTAAAAAATCAAATATTTATATCAACTTTTTAAATTTTTGTCATGAAATATATTTAACTAATTCGGCAAAAGACATTTTTTTAATACTTACAAAAATTTTTTGGTACTCCCTACCTCACACTTTAAAAAAAAATTATAGAAAATTTTCTTAGATTTTATTTCTCTAACTGCATTATCAATTTAAGTTGTTCAGGTAAAGGACTTGTTCCTGGATGTATTTGCATTAAATAATCCATAGCAATATCAATACTATAACCTTCCTCTCTAACCAACCAACCCAGACAAAGCAAGGGAGATCTCTCCACTGAGGCCAAACAATGTACAAAAGTGGGGCTAAATTTTTGCAATTCTTTTAATTTATCCAATGCTAATTGAAACTCATCAAAAGTAGGAATCCTAGCTTTTTTATGATCAGGTAATGGAATCCTAGAAAAAACAAAATTTTTTTGAATAAAATCTAGTGTTGGGGCCTCATTAATATCACAAAGCGAAAGAATAGATTTAATTTTATAATCCTGCAACATTTTAAAGTCTAAAATTGTTCTCGGATTTGGTCCAACTGCTATTTTATTTACTAAAACCCAATCTATTGTGAATACTCTTTTAGCCACTAATTATCAATCCAGTCAGAAAATTTTTTAAAATATTTCTTAAGTAGAGCAACATCTATATCCATAAATGAGTTTCTTGAAAATTCATTTTTTTGGTCTTTTGCTTCATCTTCCTTTTCTACATATGAAGCATATTCAGAATATCCATACTTGTATCCGTAACCATATCCATAACCATAGGGATTAATATTTTTTGAGGGAGCTAATATATTATTTGCAATAAAGCCTAATTTAATAGATTTTGTTTCATTAACTTGCTTTAAAGCAATTCTAGGCAAAGATTTCTCTACATTCCTCAAAGATATAATAAGTATTAAAGCATCAGTTAAATCAGCAACTAAAGATGCATCTGAAATTCCTATAAGAGGGGTTGTATCTAAAAGTACTATGTCAAAATCTTGATCTTCTTTTAGTTGTTGCAAAAAATTACCCATTCTTTCTGAACTTAACAATAACGTAGGGTCCGGAGGTTTTATTCCAGATGTAATGATCGACCAATTAGGGTAATTTGGAACAGATTGAATAGCGTCTTTTAATTTTAAATTTTTATCAGTTAGATAATTAGAAACTCCTACTATGTTGTTTAGGCCAAGTCTCTTATGAATTTGAGGTTTTCTTAAATCTAAATCAACCAATAAAACTTTTTTCCCAATCTCAGCTAATGTCTTTGCAAAAAGCACATTTATAAGGGATTTCCCTTCTGACGGTATACAACTTGTAAGCTCAATCAATTTAATAGATTTATCAGAACTTGCAAATTTTATTGAAGTGTATAGCGATCTTAAAGATTCTTGGTAAAAGAATCTTTGATACCTAGTTTCTTTATTTTCATTTTTATCATCTTTTATATAGTCATCAATAACATTTAGTATATTAGTATTTGATTGTCTGATATCTTTAAAATTTTCTACGAATGGGACATTTGCTAAGTTTGGTAATTGCAGATATTCTTCTACTTCTTTAATATTGTAAAAAACATTATCGGACCATTCTCTTAGCAGGCCAAGAATAAAACTTATAGCTAAAGAAACGAATAGGCCATAAACTAAATTTCTTGGTATTGATGGACTTACAGGCCTTGGTATTATGAAAGGCTCTTCAATAATTCTCCAAGGAAAACTCCTTTGGGCCATCTCCAATTGAAAAGTTTCACGTGCAGATATTAGACCCGATAAGTTTTCTTGAGCAATTTTTAATCTTTGTTGTATTGTTTCAAATTGCTTGATTAGTTCTGGTTGTTTAGAAAAATTTTGAATTAATTTTTCTCTTTGCGAATTTGCTGTTTCTAATCTTCCTTTATTTAATTTTAAAGCAGTATCTACTGCTTCTAACTGATTTGAAAGTAATTTTGGTTCCAGCTGGTTTAGTCTTGCTTTAATGCTTAAAACCTTTTTAGATTGAGGTTGAAATCTTGATAATGCCTTTGCTAATTCATTTTTAACTAACAATATCTCTTTCAATAGACTTTGCTCATTTGCACTTACTGCTAAACCTTTACCTTGATATTCATTATTAGGATCTATCCCTGTTTCAAACCCTAAAACATTTAAATTCCCTTTTTTTAATTCCCTATTAACACTTTCAAGTCTTTCCCGTTCAGATTCAAGCTTTAAAATTTCTGTAACTACGTCCTCTTCAAGCTTTTTAAGAGCACTGCCTTCAATATTTGGCTCAAGCAAAGAATTTTTCTGTCTGAATATTGCCATTTCTGTTTGAAGTTCAGCAGTTTTTCTTGCCAATTCAGGAGCTTGCTTATTTAAGAAACTTAATCCATCAACCAATCTCTGTCTTCTTTGATTTAAAGCTGTTTGAAGATATAGTTCACTCAAATCTTTTAATAATGAAATATCTTTTTTAGGACTTTTTGTTCTTAATGAAACTTTTAGTATTCCTTTTGCCTTCTTATCAAATCTATCCTTACCTCCAGTTACAATTGTTATTCTATTAGACAAACTCTTGCTATTCAGTTTGTACTTTTCGCCAAGTTTTGATAAGAGATAAGAACTTTTTAATAGCTCTATGAGAGTGGGTATATCATTATCTGTTGTATTTCTTGCTAAATCCTCTATTAACCCATCTGCGAGATTATTTGTGGAGTTTTTCTTATTTAGAGGATCATTTATTAAAAGAGTAAATCTACCAGTATATATAGGATTAAATGAGTATTGATATGCTGTAAAACTTGCAACAGCACTCATAAATATTAATAACAAAGTTCCTATAAATTTTCTACGACGCCTAAAAATAGACCAAATTTCAGAAAAACTTACGTCTTCTAAATTCTGATTTTGCTGAAAATTATTAATCAAGACTTAAGTTTTAACAAAAATATAATTTAAAAATTATAGCATTATGTACTAATTAGCAAATTAATACTTAGATTATAAGAATAAACATATTAGGAATAAAATTTATAAATTAGTAAGTTCTAATGTAGAATTTATTTAAGATATTTATAGACTCTTGCCAAAGGTTTACATCTTAAAAATTTTATCTATAGTAGTTTATTTTTTTAATTTTTTTCAGTTAATTTCTCTAGAAGCCAAAGAAACTAAAAACAACAAAGATAGTCACTACATAATTTCTCAATTATCAATAGAACAAAAAAAAGAAGATAAATCATTACAGAATGACTTATATTTGTTGGGCCCTGGAGATAGATTATCTATTAAATTTATTGATGCTCCAGAATTATCTGGAGAAATTGAAATTCTTAATGATGGAAATATTCAACTCCCATATATAGGAAGTATTAATGTTGATAACCTTTCTTTAGAACAAGCTAAATTAAAAATTCAAAATCTAATGAGTACTGAGTTAATTAAGCCTGAAGTACAAATACAAGTTGTAAAGAAAAGACCTATTAAGATATCTCTAATTGGGGAAATAGAGAGGCCAGGACTTTATTCTTTATCCCAAGATGAGACTTCCAGTACAAAAGGAGGTCCTAATTTATCTTTAAAGGGGATGCCCACAGTTGTCGATGCGATACAAAAAGCAGGTGGTATTACACAAGAATCTGATTTGAAATCTGTTAAAGTTTCTAGAAAAATTTCAGGCCCAGAAAAAACATATAAGAGTACTGAAATCAATCTCCTAAAACTAATCTTAGAAGGAGATCAGAGTCAAAATATTTATCTATTCGACGGAGATATCATAAATATCAAAAAGGCAAAAACCTTATCAAAGGATTTGCTCAGAATTTCGTCAGTCAATTTTTCTCCTAAAACCATGAAAATTCATGTAATAGGTGAAGTTAATAATCCTGGAATCCAAGAAGTTTCCTCAGAAACATTATTAAATCAAGGGATAATGTACGCAGGAGGTCCAGTAAATTGGCGTTCAGACAGTGGAAATGTCCAATTATTTAGAGTTAACAGGAATGGCAGTATTACTAAAAAGAAGATGAGAATAGACTTATCTCAGGGTTTATCTTCTGATAAAAACCCCCCTTTAATGAATGGTGACACAATAATAGTTGGAAGAAATCTTTTTACAAAAGGAACCGATGCCTTAGGAGGCATTACTAAACCAATTGGTGATTTAGTAACTACCTGGACATTATTCAAATTAATTGGTGAATAAAACTAATATTTAAGGAGTAGATTTATGAATAAAAATATTTTTGTTTACTCAAAATATAGTTTTACTAATAAATATTTGTTTTCTCTATTTGTAGTTCTGTTTGGAGGTTTTTTATGGGTTAGCTTTAATGGTTTTGATATTGCAAATATGGATAAAGGTTACGATCCCTTCAGATATATGGATCATGCAATAAATGGTTGTTTTTTTAGATGGAAGATATGTTCATCACCCATAGTAAATTTATTAGGTTTCCTTGGGAATAACTCAATATCAATTTATATAAATTATTTGTTATTAATTTTTTGTCTTTTAACAATTTCAATATCAAAAAAATTAATGCCTTACTTGGCAATATCAATACCTATATTATTACTTTACTTACCTCAAACTGGGAAAGACTCTTTTACGATTTTAGGAGCTTTATCACTTATTTCATTACTTTTAGATTTAAATTTATATAGAAAAAATAAATCATTTTTTATTAAAAATATTCCAACAAATATATTAAGAATATTAATAATTATTTTGGCATGTTATTTAAGAAAAAATCTAATATATTTATATTTAATTTTAATTTACACATGCATTTCTAACTTATTTTTAAGAAAAAAAACAATCTTCTATAATATTTGCAAATTTTTAATATTTTTATTAATAATATTCTTTTCACTTAATCAATCATTAATATTTGGTCAAAGCGAAAGTTGGATAAATGATTTGGGAGGAACAAGTGTTGACTCAGGATTTTCAGACGAAAGGTTTTCAATTCTATTAGGTTCAAATCCAGTAAATTATTTCACTAGATTTCTTTTCTATTTTATTCATCCATTTGCAATACCTTTTGTCTACCTTCATAAAACATTAAGTCTTAATCCTTTTCCTACAGGTTTTACATACGTATATTTTGTTCTACTTTTTATACAAAATTTTTTAATTTTAAGGTCTAAAATTATTGTTAATTTTTATACTACTTCAATTCCTTGCATAGCTATAATTTCAAGTTTTGTTTTCCCACATTTAAGATATTTCTTAAATTTTTTTCCTGTTATATTAATTATTGCTCAAATCAAAAGAGATCAGATTAAACTCAATAAAAATAGTTTTTTATGAAAATAATTTCAAAATACAAAAAATTTTTTAAAAAATCAATTAGTAACTTTTGGGGTTTATCCAATGTTTCTACACGTAATTACTTTGTTAAGGAATGGTTATTATCACTTAACAAAAATAGTTCAATATTAGATGCTGGTGCAGGTATTCAAAGATATAAAAAATACACTAAACATCTTAAATACACATCACAAGACTTTGGTAATTATCAAGGAGGAGATGAATTTGGAACAAAAAATCATCCAGATTGGAATAGTAAAAATTGTGATATTATTTGTGACATAGTAAATATACCATGCAATGATTCTTCATTTGATTATATTTTATGTACTGAGGTTTTTGAACATTTACCTAATCCAGCAGAGGCTCTTAAGGAATTTAGCCGTCTCTTAAAAAGTAAAGGTCAAATCTTAATAACCGCACCTTTTAGATGTTTATATCATCAAACACCATATTTTTTTTACAGTGGTTTTAGTAAATACTGGTATGAATATTACGGAAAAGAATATCAACTTGATATTAAATTAATAATTGCAAATGGGAATTATTTTGAAGAAATTGGTCAAGAAATATTTAGGATAATAACTTTTGGAAACTTTATCAGAAGGATTCTATCTTTCTTTTTTTCTATGCCCTACTTAATATACTTATTTTTTATTGATAAGATATTAAAAACCAAAAGTCCAGAAAGCTGCTATGGTTATCATGTTATATTTACTAAAAAATAAATTTTTTAATGCAAGTAAAGACAAATATATTTTTAGTAAGATAATATTAGAGAATCATAAATAGTATAATTATTATTAATTTTTAAATTTGTTATTTAGTCTTTTATCAATTAAAGTTTAATATTCTTATGGAAATACTAGATAAAAATCTTTTAGAGATTACTGAAAAGTTAATAAGAAATTCTGATAGAAAAAATATAGGATCTTCTAGATATTGGTATCCTTTGAATTATGCTACTTTTGGCGCTGAAGAGATTACATCAGCAATACAAAGTATGCTTGCATTTAGGACCAGCATGTCAGAGAAATGTAAATTATTTGAAAATCTTTTTAAAAATTACATTAATACCTCTGAAGCTATTTTCGTAAATAGTGGTTCTTCTGCAGACTTATTAGCTATTGCTGCTATTACAAAATCGCCTGAATTTGACATCAAAAAAGGTGATAAGGTTCTTGTCCCAGCCATAACATGGCCAACACAAGTTTGGTCTATTATCCAATCTGGGTTGATTCCAGTTTTATATGATTGTTCTCCTAAAACATTTAATCCTGATATATCATCTGTTCCGAAAGAAATTCTAAAAGAATGTAAAGCTATTTTTGCAACACATATACTAGGAACATGCTGTGATATTGAAGAACTTTTGAATATATCTAAAGATTATAATTTATATCTACTTGAGGATGCATGTGAATCACTAGGAACTAAATATAAAGGCAAACAAGTTGGAACATTCGGAGAAGTTGGCACTTTCTCTTTTTTCTTCTCACATCATATTACAACTATGGAAGGTGGTATGTTATGTACTAATAATAAGGATTTAAAAGATCAATCAAAAATTATGCGTGCCCATGGTTGGTCAAGAGCTATACAAGAAGATGGCCTAGAAGAATTTTGCAGCAAAAGAGATATTTCATTATTAGATTATGAAGAAATAGATGTTCGATACCTTTTTTTAGATGAAGGTTATAATTTAAGACCTACAGAAATAAACGCATCTTTTGGTATACAGCAACTTAGCAAAATAGACAATTTTACTAAAAATCGTAATCTACTTGCTACAGAATTTTATAATTCGCTTGATAAATTGAATAATATTTCTGGTCCAAAAATCGATGAAAATTGCAATCCATGTTTTATGGCGCTTCCATTTACTATAAATTCAGAAAAATACAAAGCCTATGATGCAATAAAATTTTTAGAAGAAAGAGGAGTAGAGTCAAGGCCTTTGATAGCAGGCAATCTACACAGACATCCTGTACAAAAAATAATGAGACTCGAAAAAGCCTTTAAGAATTTGAATGGTGCTGACTTTCATCATAATCAATCACTATATGTAGGCTTATCTCCAAAACATAAAATGGAAGACATTGATAGATTAATAAAAATATTACAAGAACTAGATAAAACCATTGATTTGTAATCGCAATAAATTATCAAGATGATAAAGTATTAATCTCATTAAAAAAGTCAATAAAATGTTAATTAATAAAACTGATACCTTTTTTATTGCAGGTCATAGAGGAATGGTTGGTAGTGCGCTATATAGGAAACTAATTAATTATGGTTATAAAGATATTTTGACAGTTTCTAGATCTGAATTAGATCTTAGAGATTCTCAGAAGGTTGATAAGTGGTTTTCTAAAAATAAGCCATCTGTTGTTATTCTTGCTGCAGCTAAAGTTGGAGGAATCCAATCCAATAAGAACCAACCTACAGAATATCTCATTGATAATTTAAAGATTCAGAATAACGTAATAGAGTCTTCATGGAGGCATAACACCAAACGATTTCTTTTTCTGGGAAGTAGTTGTATTTATCCAAAATTTGCAAATCAACCAATAAAAGAGGAAGAACTACTTTCAGGAGAATTAGAGCCTACAAATGATAGTTATGCACTAGCAAAAATAGTTGGAATTAAATTAATTAATGCTTTAAGAAATCAATATCAATTTGATGGTATAAGTCTTATGCCTTCAAATCTTTATGGTCCTGGAGATAATTATCATCCTTTAAATAGTCACGTTCTAGCTTCCTTCATATCAAAGTTTCATTCAGCCAAAAAAAAAAGTGAAGAAGAAGTAATTTGTTGGGGATCTGGATCTCCATATAGAGAATTTATGCATGTAGATGATTTAGCCGAGGCCTGTATATTTGCATTAGATAATTGGAATCCTGATGATCTAAATTCTCCTAAATTAGATAATGGTAATAAATTATATTACCTAAATGTTGGAACAGGATTAGATTTGAAAATAAAAGAATTAGCTTTAAAAATTGCTAAAGCTTATGATTACTCAGGAAAAATATTTTGGGACAGATCTAAACCAGATGGTACTCCAAGGAAAAAACTTGATATTTCCAGAATAAAATCTTTGGGTTGGTCACCAAAAATAACATTAGATTATGGAATCGAAGAAGTAATCAATTTATATCGAAAAGAATCAAAAATTCAATGAACTTAATCTTTATTATCTAAAGCATGAAAAATTTATTTAAATGTCAACTAGTTGGAGGATTAGGTAATCAAATTTTCCAAAATGTTATTTTAAATTGGATTAAAAAAAAAAGTAATAAAAAAATAATCGTATCAAAATCTGATTACTCTTTATTTAAAAATAAAATAAGAAATATAAAAGGAGTTCAATCTTTATATTTCTCGGAGTGGTTAAATGAAAATCATGTTGTTAATAATTCCACCAATTTAATAGAAAATCTATTTTACAGGTTAGAAAAAATTGGCTATTACAAAAAACATTTTATAACAGATCATTTATTTTTCTCTGGATTAAAAAATGGTAAAGATTTTCTTTTTGAAAAATTATCTGAAGCAAAATTCATGAGAGCTCACTGTGTATATCCTCAATTAATAAATTATTCAGAATTTGATGATTCATGGCTAAAAATAATGGATAAATTACAAAATGAAGACTTAAAATGTAAAGAAGATACTAAAGTAAATGATTATGATATAACTATTCATTTAAGGCGAGGAGATTACTTAAATTTTCCAGGTATATATTACGAATTAAAAAAAGAATATTTTAATAATTCTATAGATATTTTGAAAGAGAAACTTAAAATCTATGGCAAACCTAAGTGCTTAGTAATAGGCAATGATATTGCTTGGGCCAAAAAAAATTTAAATGATTCAATAAAAATAAATTACCAATATAAAAGTGAGTTTTTTGATTTTAAAACAATTGTAAATTCCAAAAATATAATTTTGTCTAATAGTAGTTTCTCTATTGCTGCAGCAAAGTTAGCAATGTTAAAACAAACTGTAAATAATATTATATGTCCAAGAAAGTACTATGTTGGCGAAAATGATATAGGGCCAGTTAGCCATAAATCATGGATTCTTTTAGATTGATTTTTTTATTAATAAATTTGTAAAGTAAATTTGATGCTAAAAAACTTAGTTTAAAAAAAATTGATTTTATTTTATGATGTATAAAAATTAGAATTAAATTTTATATTGATGACTAAAGATAATATTTATAATGTTTTTAATTTAAATTGGCAATCCTTTAATTTAGATTTAAATGAATTAAAAAAAGTAAATTCCTCCAAAGTTGATGTAATAGTAAAAAAAAGTAATGAGTCTAATTGGCCAATAATTCCAAAAGGGAAATATGATAATGAATTCATAAATATTCAGAAAAATGATTTAAGATTATCTGTAGAGGGCATAGGTAAATTTAGGGTTTTAAATGGCAATGAAATTATTTGGTGTAAAGAAAATAATTTAGTAAAAGATCAAGATATTAGAAATTTTTTGTTAGGTTCATCTTTTGGAGCAGCTCTTATCCAACGCGGAATATTAGTACTTCATGCAAATGCGTTGGTTAAGGATCATAAATGTATAATTTGTGCAGGTCCTTCTGGTTCAGGTAAAAGTACAATAGCGTATTCTTTAATAAATAATGGATGGAAATTAATTACAGATGATTTAGTAGCCATAAATGATGATTTGCATGTGTTACCAGGAATAAAAAGGATAAAGTTATGGGAAGATACGATGAACTATTTTGATTTAAATATTAACAACTTTTTAAATGTTAGAGATGGAATTAAAAAATATGTTTTGCTTGAAAATAATGCTAATTCCTTTGAAGAAAAAATTAAAATTGATAGTATATATTTTATTGGTAAAAGGATTGATGATTTT
>MDTE01140597.1_pt1 | contig 15243 bp, 19 predicted proteins | sample 811231 | NCBI WGS metagenome assembly MDTE01 (sample SAMN05326651, study PRJNA326480) | marine metagenome | isolation source: seawater | place: Indian Ocean: Red Sea | collected 2010 | reverse complement strand
GCCGCCATGATCGCCCTCTCCCTCTTTGCCAGCCTGGTGCTGACCACCGCCGCGCTTGGCCTGATCAGCACACCCGCCGACAACGAATCTGTCTCAACCACCGCGGTCGATGAAGAAGCCTAAAATCGGAGAAAACATCATCAAGCAGCCGAGGTAACGAAGCTTCAATGTCTGCTGCTCAAGACTACTACAATCAGGTTCTCGGCATGGGCCATTCTCCTGAAAACGCCCTCGCTTACACCCGCCAACACTACCCGGATTTCGTTCCCGGCGTCGCGGCGCCCGTGGCCGCTCCCGTGATGTCCCCCGCCTCTCAACAACCCGTTCCAGCGGTTCAGCCGATGGCGCAACCCGCCGTCGCTGCCGCTCCCGTAGCGGCCGCTCCGGTTGCAGCCACCCCCGCCGTGGGCGCGCCCGCCACAGCGACCTCCGCCTACGCACCAATGGCGGCCACCCCGCTTCCAGCAGGCGGTACCACGCCGATGATGTGGGCCGCCGTGGGTTGCATCGTCTTCGCCCTGCTCCTGTCGATGGCAGGTCAATTCAGCCATTCATGGATCGTCAACAACGAACAAGGCAGCGAAGGTCAGAGCGTGGGCCTCACCACCATTCGACAAGACTGTTCGGTAGCCGAACCGGATGCCGACGAAACCAAACAGCAGGCCATTGACGAATGCAAGGCCTTTGCCTACGTGCTCTTTGCTGAAGACATGGAAACGGCATCAGAAGACGACATCACCGTCGACGACATTGACAATGTTATCGTAGGCGAGTACGAGGATTATTGCGACAACATCTACACGTTTACCGCCCCTCTGATGATGGGGGATCAAGATGCTCTCGCCAATCTGAGTGAAATTCGGGACACCTGCCTCGAAACACCCGCTGCTGGCTCAACCGGCGGCTTGATTCTCTGGCTTGGCTCCATCGGCGCCCTGCTGGGCACCCTCATGTTGAGTGCAGGTTCCATTGGGAAGACCCTTCCCGCCCAGGCCGAAAAGCACGGTAAGTGGGCCGGCATGGCCGCCGGTGTGCTGATGCTCCTCGCCGTGTTGGTGTGGTGGCTCTTGCTGCCGGACACCGACACCGACACCAGCGCCGGCATGGGCGTGTGGATGACGCTCTTGGGCGGTGTGCTTGCCATCGTGGCCGGCGTGTTGGTCTTCATGGACCAGCAGTGAGCCGGCCTGCATCGGTGACTTCATCAAGGATTGAGCCTGCGGTCAGCGTGCCGTCTTTGGGGTTGGCCCCGGGAAGGTGGTGGCGACATGGCAGGCAACGAACCCGACACGGCCGACGTTGAGGACGATGACGACGACTGGATGAAGTACGCCAACGCCGGATTTGGAGAAACGGATTATTCCCTCTGGGACGACGTTGAACCGGTGGAGGAGGACGAAGCCCACCAGCAAGAGGTCGCCATGCAGTTGGGCACCCACGTCGAAGAAATCCCTCGAGCGCCCCGCCCAGCCGGACTCAAGCATCTGGTCCGCCAGGGCACGTGCGACGCTTGTTTAGGCCGTGTGGGTGGCAAGCGCACCTACGGTCAATCGCTTGAAGACGCCGGAAAAGGCGTGCGAGACTCGGTGGTGGAACAGGACAGTCATCTGGCCAACATTCGAGAGGACGAGCCATTGTGCCCCTTTTGCGAGAACCTCTTCGAGGAAGTGGACCTGCTGGCCGACATCATCTTTGACGCCATCGAACCCTACGATGTTAGCCGACTGCAACTCGGTGCACGCTTTCCGAAAGACCAGATGGATGAAGAGGAAAAACTCCGCAAGCGCCTCGGTGCTGGCGGCTCTGACCCGCTCAAGTCGTCCCTGGTCGACGAGATCGGAAAGCGGCTCAAGGACCGACTGGACGGCGTGACACTGGTCAACGACAAGCCCGACGTGCTGGCGCTCATCGACGTGCTGACCCTGACGGTGGAACTGGACGTCCGAGCCGTCTACGTCTACGGCCGATACCGCAAACTCGAACGGGGCATCCCCCAAACCCGCTGGCCCTGCCGAGCCTGCAAGGGGCGAGGATGCGAGCGCTGCAACCACACCGGATTGCAGTACGAAAAGAGCGTCCAGGATCTTGTCGGCAACCCGATGCTGGAGATTTTCGGCGGCACGGAACACGCCTTCCACGGCATGGGCCGAGAGGACATTGACGTGCGCTGTTTGGGACGGGGCCGTCCTTTCGTGCTCGAGGTGAAGGAGCCGAGGAAGCGCAGTTTTAACGCCGAAAAATTGGCGGACATCATCAACGAAGCAGCCAAGGGGTCGGTGGAGGTGTCCTCCATTCGTCCCTCGACCCGCAGCGAGGTCGTGCGCATCAAGGACACGCCGGCTGAGAAATCCTACACCATTCGGTTCACGCTTGAGCCGATGAACGAGGCCGAATACGCCGTCCTGACCGCGCCGGTTGACATGACCAAAGAAGACGTCCAGAACCGAAGCAAAAAGCGCCGGAGGCAACGCCGAGGCGACAAGGGCGCTGACCGCACCAAACCGCTCGAAACCACCATTGACGTGCCGCCGTCGGGTCCCAGCGAAGCTGAACTGAAGGCCATGAAAAAGCCCGAACTCGTGGCGCTCGCCGATACTCACGGGCTGAGCAAGACCGGCAAAAAGGACGAGCTCATCGAGCGCATCCTCGCCGCCCTGCCCCCTGCACCGGCCGTGTTTGATTTGCCCGACGACGAGACGATTCTGAAGATCATTGACGGCCTGAACGGCATCAAACTGGCCCAGCGAACCCCCGAGCGAGTCGCTCACCGACGTTCGGATTTGATCCGAAAGCGGACCGTGTTTGAGGCGCATTCGCCCTTCATTGAGGTCAACGAAGAAGGGCAGCGTGAGGTTGAATTCACCCTGCGTTGCGAATCGGGCACCTACGTCAAGGAGACGGTTCACGGGGATGGCGGTCGCACCCAGCCCTCGGTGGCCGCTCTCATCAAAGCCAAGTGCAACGTGGTCTGGTTGGACGTGGGCGACATCCACGCCGATTGACGCCCTGCTCAAACAGCGCTGAACGCCGTCGCGGTGCTTATATGGGGATGGTGGGTCGGCAACTTGCTCCGAAGAGGCGCTTGCGCTGAATTGGAGCGTTTGGAGGCGAAGAACATGAAGCGCTCAAAGGGCCAGCGAGTCGGTACCCGTAGCATTTTGCGACGACGAAAGAACGAACGCAGCCGCCTGAACATCCGCCGCGTGATGCACCAGTACGAGGAAGGCGACCGCGTCGCCATCGTTCTCGACGGTGGTCAGCAAGGTGGCATGCCTCACCGGCGCTTCCACGGTCGCACCGGCTTCATCCAGAAGCGCCAAGGTGTTGCATGGATCGTCGCCGTTAAGGACGGCAACATGCAGAAGACCGTCATCGCTCGCCCCGAGCACCTGCGCCCACTCGAGTGAGGGATTGACCATGACCGAAGAAGAAAGATTCCTTGATTTTGCCACCGTCCGCGAGATGCTGTACGACGCTCAAGAGCGCCGCGGTTCCTTGAAGTACGAACAGAAGTGGGCCCTTCAGCACGCTGAATGGGCGGCCAGTGAGGCGCGCAACGGCGTGTCCACCAAGCCCGAAGTGTTCGAAGAACTTCGCACCAAGCTCCTGGAAGTTGAGACCTTGGCCAAGCACCCCGACCTCGCTGCGAAACTCGCTGAACTCATGCCCGCCACGCCAGAAGACGTGAAGGCCGTGTTCGGTTCAAAGCGCATCGTCATCGACGACAGCGAGATCAGCGCCGTGATCGAAATCGTGGCTCAAGTCATTTGATTCAACCCGCAACCACCTCAGGTGATGTTCGATGTCAGACCCACGGCGAAGGCGTCAAATCAAGACCCCGTCAGGTCCTCGCAAGAAGGATGCTCCTGACCTTTCCAAGTACCAGATGAGCCCGCCACCCATGGGTCGTCAAGAGGTGCCGAAGCCGCAACCCAAGCCTGACCCTTCGCAGCAACGCAGCGACGGCCAGCGTGGCGGTGGAGGCGGCCAGCGCCAAGGTGGACGACCCGGCGGTCGAAACCAAGGCGGTCGTGGTCGGGGCGCCCCGGGTGCCCGCGGTCAAGGTCGACGCGCCCAGCCTCGCCCCGAACCCGAAGCGATGAAGGACGAATCTTGGGCTCGCGTGCTCGAGCACGACGCCAAGGCCGGCGTGGCCACCGTCATGGCCGAAAAGACGCTCGCGTTCTGCCGTGTCAAGGTCAAGGGAAGCGACGTGTTGGCCGTCAATCAGCGCATTTACATCGGCAAGGACCGGTCAAAGCGTGAAGCGATCACCGCCATCATCGGCATGGCCCACCTCGACAAAATGTCCAACATGGCCAAGGCCGACCTGCCGGCCCTCGTCCAGATGTTCATCGAGGAACACGGCCAGTACTTCGTGGACGAATTCTACAACAAAGCCGGTCCGATGTCGCTCAAGCAGCACTCCTACGAGTTGCTGCCGGACGTTGGTCCCGTCAAAGCCCGCAACATGGTGAAGGCCCGAGACCAAGTCGGCGTGTTCGCCTCAATGGACGAACTGAATTCGCTGGCGAAGATCAAGGGTGCAGAACTCCTCGCACAGCGTTTCGTGGAGGAGATGGAAGACAAGACCCTCGTGCCCCGCCTGATCGAACTCCTTCTTCCGGTGGAAGCATGAAGGGTGCTCGACGCCTTGTTGACGCCCTCCGCGCTAAGCAACCGTTCAACAAATCCCTCGGTCAGCACTTCTTGGTTCACGACGACGTCATCGAACGGACCGTGACCTGGGCCGAGGTTGACGTGGAGGACCACGTGTTCGAAGTCGGCCCCGGTCCTGGCGTGCTGACCGAAGCCCTGCTCGCCACCGGATGCCAGGTCACCGCCGTGGAACTGGACAGCGGGGCGTGCGACCACCTCCGGTCCGTGTTCGCTGAGGAACTCGCCGAGGGCCGACTGACCTTGCTCGAAGGCGACGCGCTGGAGGTCCGGTGGCCCGAGGACATCACCCGCGTGGTCGCCAACATTCCCTACCAGATCTCCTCCCCGCTCATCGACGTCATCACCCGCCACCACCGCAACCCAACCACGTTGCCGCTGGAGGACGTGGTGATGCTCGTGCAGGAGGAATTTGCCGAGCGCGTGGTGATGGAATACGAGAGCGACGTCGGTTCACTCGGCATGGTCGTGGCCTTGGATTTCGACGCCGACTTGGGTGAGCGCGTGCCGCCTCATGCCTTCTCTCCCATGCCCAAGGTTCATTCTCGGTTGTTGCGCATGACGCCCCACGAAGAGGAATGGCCGTGCGACCGGCGCTTGATGGTGCAGATGATTCGCACCGCGTTCGACCAGCGACGCAAGAAATTGAAGAAGACGCTCAAGCAACCGCCTCGACGCCTCACCCGCGTCCCTGGATGGCACGCAGCTCGTTGGAAACGGGCCTACGCCACGATGGAACATGACCCGCGACTGCAGCGTCGCCCCGAGACCCTCGAGCTGGACGAATGGGCCGACCTGGGCGTGGATTTCGCCTCGTGCGAGGAAGAGGCATGAGCCTTCAAATCGGGTGGTTGGCATGAGCAGGGTGGGGAGAGACTTTTCTTAGGAGCGTCTGCTGGCCTCAACTTGTCGGAGGGAATGGGATGGCAAAGAAGGACACCTATCTTGCACTGCTTCGCCGTGGTATCGACGACACCACGGCCAACCAACTCGCCGACGCCGGATTGAAGATTGGCGATTTGAAAAAAATCGACAAAACCATGCTCGTGGAAAACTACGGGTTGAAGGAAGAAATCGCCCAAGGTGTCATTGAAATCATCACCGCTGGACCCCAATCTCACGGCAAAGAGCGCTTCCTTTCCAAAGTCCTCGCTCCCGAGAAGAAGCAAGAATCTCGCATCGAGGAGATGAAATTCCAGCGCAAGCAAAAGGATGTCCTCGCCGAACTGGCCGAACAGAAGGAACGCCTCAAGATCGCCAAGGTCGAAGCCTTTCGCGCCCAGAAACTCATCATGAACCGCCTCGGAAAGACGGTGGAACTCATCGTGAAACTCGAGAACAACCTGCACGACGAGGGCAAGGACGATCAGAAGGTCAAGATTCGAGACCAGCTTGAAACTCGCGGCCTCGAAGCCGCTCGCGATCACGAGATGCTGGAGCTTGAGGGCACGCCGCAAGACATCGTGGATTTCCGACGCCAGCACGTTCCCGGACTCATCTTCCACGCCTGCCCCGAGTGCGGCGATGAATTGGACCCACGTCAGTCTCGCGACCCCGACCAACCCGATGCGTGGGCCTTCATTTGCTGGGAGTGCGAAACCAGTTTCACACCGGATTTGGCCACGCACGTGGAATCCGTCCTCGATGAGGAGCGCATCGTCATCGACCCGGACAAGCCCCCACGCAACCCGGTTCCACCCAAACCTGCCAGCATGGACTTCTCCTCGGTCTCGGACCTCATTCGAAAGGACCTCGAGCAGACCGGTGCCACGGCTGACGAAATGACCCGCGTGGTCGAGGAAAGCGTGGTGGCCGGCGGGCTGATGGACATCAACGACTGGATCGACCAAACCCTCGCCGCCAAGGATTACATTCAGGCTCAGGAGGACCGCGAGGATTTCATTCTGCGAACCGGTGCCGGCGCCACGAAATTCAACAAGTGGATGAAGAAGGCCGGCCTGTTCTTCAACAAGCAAACGGGTCGATGGACCCGAGAGAAGGCTCGATGAGGCGGGGACCATGTCCGCAAGCCCGGCCACGCTCACCGCCGATGCTGAGCCGCCTGCAACCACGCCGCCTACGCCGGTGATTCGTTTCTTACGAGGGCCACACCTGCTGGGTCAGTGCGCTGTGAACCCCGGTGAAACCATCGTCGAGCACGCCCAAGCGTGCGGCATCACCCTGCCGACCAACTGCACCTCGGGCACCTGCGGCACCTGCATGGTCAGCCTCATCCTCGGTGAAGTACCGCTGCCCGAAGAATTGCCCCCCGGTTTGGACGACTGGTTGGTTGAAGAGGGTGCCCGCCTCGGCTGCATCGGGAAACCGCGAGGCGACGTGGACATCGACATCCGTCCGCCGATTTGAAGGGGGAAGGGTGCTGTTCGAAGAGTGGGGGCGCACCGAATGGGTGCTGCTCGTGGTCAACGTCATCGCCGTCTACATCGTGGTGCGGTTTCTCAAATCCCGAGTGGAACTCAAACTCAAGGAAGTTGAAGCCCGTCAAGCTCACGAACGCCTGATGCGAAAGCGTGAGCGAGATGCCGACGAGCACCACGACTGAGACACCCGCCATCGCAAGGCCACCAAGCACCGGTTCGTCGCTAGCCGCCCGATGCTTCAAGAACCCTTGACGCGCTTTGCCCACTATGTCAGCGGGGCATCAAACGACGACGGGTCCGCTGCCCATCGGTCAGTTCGCTCAACTGGTCCAGCGGACGGTCAAGAGCGACCCGTTGTTTCAGCACCAAGCCCTGCAGGGCGAAGTCTCGTCCTGGAGCGTCCACAACGGCAACGTCTACTTCACCCTGCGCGACGATGACGGGCAAATGGACTGCGTGATGTGGCGCAGCGCTCGGTTGCGCGTGGACCCTTCCATCAAGGTCGGGAGCGAGGTCATCATTATCGGCAGCGTCGATGTTTGGCCGAAGCGCGGGCGCTTGCAAATCGTCGTGGCCCGCATTCAACCGGTCCAGACGCTGGGCGCCATGGAGGAAGCCAAGCGGCAGCTCATCGAAACGCTTCGAGCCGAAGGAGCGCTTGACCTCCCTTCGCGACGGCTCCCCGCCCTGCCCAAGCACGTGGCGATTGTCACGGGCGCCGATTCAGCAGCGCTTTCGGACATGCGCCAACTCATGACCGACCGCTGGCCTGGCATGCGAACCACCGTCATCGAAGTCCTCGTTCAGGGCGAACACGCCGCCAAGGAAATCGTCCGCGGCTTGGCCGTCACGCGAGCCTTGGCCCGCCCTGAGGTGGCGCAGCGCCTCGGCCTGCCACCGGTGGACGCCGTCATCGTGGGTCGAGGGGGCGGCTCGCCCGAAGACTTGTGGGCGTTCAACCTTGAACCGGTCGTCAGGGCCATCCTCGCCAGCACCGTCCCCATCGTCTCGGCCGTGGGTCACGAACAAGATCACCTCGTTTCGGACCTGGTGGCTGACGTACGGGCCTCGACGCCTTCGAACGCCATCGAACGCCTCGTTCCCGAACGCAACGCCGTTGTCCAGTGGCTCGACGAGTTGGACGGTCGCGTGGAAGGCGCCATGCTTCGACGCCTTCAGGAATGGCGCCAACACCTCGCCTTGCTGGCCAACCAGCTCAAACATGCCCCGGGCAAGGGAATCCACGCCGCTAAGGAACGCTTGAGCCGCCTCAACCATCAACTCCAACGAACGTTGACCGCCACCCTCAGCAACCACGGTCAGCGCCTCGAGCGCTTGAACCACCAACTCCAGCGCAGCATGGAGGGCACGGTGGCCGACCGGCGTCAGCGCCTCGCTCAACTCGAAGCGACCCTTCAGGCGGCTCACCCGAAACGGGTGCTCGAGCGCGGCTATTCCATGGTGCAAAGCGCCAGCGGCGATGTCATCTCTGACGTCGCCGGCCTGACCGAGGGCCAAACCATCCAACTCCAATTCGCCGACGGCCAAGCAGCCGCCGACGTGCACACGATTGAACCCCTGGAGGATGAACGATGACGGAAGACACGATGACCTACGATGAAGCCCTGCGACGACTGGAAGAACTGGTGAGCCAACTGGAACGAGGTGGAAAGAACCTCGACGAAACCTTGGCCATGTTTGAGGAGGGAACGGCCCTGCTCAAGCGTTGCCAAGACGAACTGGGTGAGGTGGAGGGTCGATTGGCCGAATTGCGCCTTGATGACGCCGAAGCCTTGGTCAAGGACGACGCTTGAGGGTTGACCATGGGACGGAAGCACGTCGCCCTCCAGCGCCGTGTTGCTCGCGTGTTGGCGGGGTGGAACGACCCTCACGACACCAAGCCTTACCCCCAACTCGACATCGTTCAACAGGTCGACATCGCCGAAGACGGTGAAGTGAACCTGACCGTCAAACCCGCCCGACCGCACTGCCCGTGTTGCCTGCTCGACCTTGACGCCCTTCGCAAGCGTCTGCTGGAGGTGAAAGGCGTCTCGTTCGTGCAGATCAACGTCGTGGACATCCCCGCTGCGCCCCGCTGGACGCGAGCCGTCAACCGTTGACTTTGGCGTGGTGCTTGCGCAGCACCATGAAGGCCGGCAGCGACCAGCCAACCACCGAAGCCGCCCAAGCCATGGCAGATCCCACGACGGCTCCGTAGGCGGGCAACGACCACATTGCGACGTTGGCGTACACCGCCACGCTGGCGCCGCCCAACATCATGGGACCGGCTGCGCCCTGCGGAACGGTGGGGCCCTGAGCGAGCCACAGCGCCACCATGCTTGTCAGGAAAATGGCGGGGAACACGCTGGCCAGTCCGGCCAGGGTGGGGAAACCGAGCCCCGACAGTCCCACGGCGATGCCGATGGCCGTGGCCGCCATCACGCCCCGTGCGACCAGCACCAAGGTGGAGACGCGGTTCGTCCCCTTGGGCGTGGGTTGGGGGCGTCGGTTGAACACGACGGCGGTGGCGACGAGCAGAGCAAGACCACCGAGGGCCAATTGTTGGAGGCTGAGGTAGGACGTGGCCTCGTCAACCGCCACCAAGAACACCATCCCGAGCAGGCTCCAAAACGCCAGCGCTCCGATGGTCGTCAACACCAGCAGGTATGGCGCATCGGGAAACCACCGAGGGATGACCACCCAGGCCCCCAAGAACAGGGCGTTGAGCAACATGCCCAGCGGGACCACGGACATTGACATGACCAGCACGTCCTCGCCACCCGCCACGTACATGCCGATGCCCGCCGGCACGATGGTCGAGGGCACCGTTCCGAGCAACCCGCCAATGAGTCCCCCCCATTTCTCAATCGCCACGGTAACCGCCGTCGCCACCACGCCGGCGAAGACCGCAGACAGCAGCACGGAGGTCCAGTCCACCGTCACCCCTCCAGCGAGGACAAGGCGGTTTCAAGGCGGGCAAGGTCCCCTCCGGTCCACTGGTCAACGGGTTCGCCACCCACGTAGAGCACGTTGAACGGGACGAAGTCAACGTGGTCGGTCCACGGGTTGAGCGAGCGGAAGACCTCGCCCTCCGGTGCACGCAGGTTGAGCGTCAGCACTTCCAGCGGACGGGGAGGATCCCACGTGGCCAGGTCGGCATAGAAGGCCTGACAGTCATCGCAGGTCGGCCGTCCAAGGATGAGCAAGGTTGGTTGGTCCACCCCCAACGGGCGTTGCGGGTCGGATAAGACCTGAAGGTCCATGCCATCACTCCGGGGCGTAGGATTGGCTGTCAATGATGTCCTGAAGTTCGATCACCTTGACGCCGCGACCCCTGGCGTGTTCAGCCGCTCGGGTCAGCCTTGACCGCACCCAACCCAGCGTCATCATGCCGCGCATGGCGTTGATGGATTCAATAAACTGAACCGGGTTACTGCCGAGTTGAGCGTGGTTGCGGATGTCCTCCTCCAAGTCTTCGAGGACTTCGGCGTAGAGGTACAGCAACTCGTCGAGGGCGTCTTTGGTGACCCCCATCTTCGCGATGCTTTTGGCCATGGACAGCAAGGCCGTGGGCGTGACCAAACCGCCGGCTTGGCTGGCCACGAATTCCTCGGCAGCCCCCACTTCGGCGACCGCCTCACCTTCTTCACCCTCAGCGGGCTTCATGTTGAGCAGGGCACGGTCAAGGTGGCGGGGTTTGATGGTCGCCACGCGGTCTCGCTCGGCGGCTTCAGCCGCATGGCGGAGCAATTGGGCAAGGTGCTGTTCGAGGTGGTCAATGCCGGCCTGCACAGCGGCGGAACCAACGGATTCCACGCCCTTGATGCGATCGATCATCAACTCGCGGGTGCGGTTGTAGTTGAGGCGACTGCGCCTTGGGTCGTCGAGGGTTTTGCGCTCCGGGTCTTGGGTGAGCGTTTCGTCCTCCATCCGAGGCACCAACCGGTCGAGCTCCTCGCACAGCAAAGAGACCAGGCGGTCCTTCACGTCGCCCGACAAGCGCATGGTTGTGTAATGCGACGACACCGCGGCGATGTGGCTGCTGGAGTAGGGCTTGGCGACCATGCAATTCGTTGTGGTCCTGCGACCCTTGAATAATGTGGTGCAAATCCTTGACTCACTCGGTCAGGCCGTCACTGCGACCCATCACTTGGCCAAACTCCCAAGCGTGCAGGCATTCATGCCCGCCGAGAAAACCTCCGGCTTCACGGGACGGACCGATGAAGGACGCCCCGCACATGGCGCAAAAGACGCTCACGATGCGTTCGTTGAAGTACGTCCCGTTGGGCGTGACGCGCTTGACGATGCGCTTACCCACGTCGTCTTCGTCCCAACCCTCGGTCTTCTCGCAGACGTCGTCCTCTTGTTCTTGCGTCATGCGTCCCACTCCATCACCCACGGCAAGGCGCCGTCGGCCGTGATGGGGCGCATGCCCTCGTCGTCGCGAACCCAGGTGTCTTCGCTGCCCACGCTGCCTTCAGCGTAGACCACCTTCGGTTCAATGGCCATGGTGCCGCCCACCGGAAGGGGGCGGTCAAATCCAGCGGCGACCACGGGTGATTCATCAAGTTGCAACCCGATGGAATGACCCAGAAAACGACTCTGGTCGGGCTTGGTGCCCATCAGATGGTCTTCGTAGCCCAGTTCCACCGCCAAGGCGTGACCTTGTTCCCAGGCCTGACTGCAAGCGAGACCCTGGTCGAGCACGTCAACGACTTACTCCTTGACGGCGATCATGTCATCGAGGCGTTGTTGCCACGCAGCGCTCAAACGACCCGAGACAAAGATGCGAGTGGCGTCCACCATGTAGCCGCGGTGAGCGTGAACCAAGTCCACGAGAACGGGGTCGCCTGATTTGACGCGGTTGAACCCCGAGCCCATGCCGCTGAGCGGGTGGGGGCCCGTTCCGCCGATGGCGGAATCAAAGAAGGAAGGGACGCCACCGGCACGCCCGGCGACGATGACGCCACGGTCGCACTGCAGCGGATAGCGGCGCATCTGGACGTTGCCACCAAAGCCCTCGCTGCGACTGACGGCCTCGGCAGCCGCCACCATGTCGAGTTCGCTCATGCCCTCGCCACCAACGGCTTGGACGGCTTCGAACATGCGCATTTGCACCGAAGCCCCGATATCCATTTGCTCAATTTCCCATGCTGATTTCACCTCGCGCTGACGGTGGATGACCGACGTTGCATCACCGCACTGGCCCAGCGAAGCAAGGGCCGAGGCGAAGCGGGCGGTGAACGTGCCGGGAGCCTCACCGTACTGAAGGGCCGGAGCATCGGTGACGCCCATCGAACGGAGGTGGTCGGCCAACTGCGAGAGCCGCGGGAACGCTTCGATACGGTGCGGCGCATCGTCGCCTCCTGCCTCCCAAACGGCTCGCTTGAGCGAACGACGAACAAAGGCGACCGGGCCGTCGCCGCCGGCCTCTTCGCTGCCACCGGCGCCCTTGGCCGGGATGAAGAGGGACCCGTCCTGGCGCCCCCCAGCGTAGTAGTAGAGGTCAACCGGGTGTTGAACAAGCATGCCTGGCAGACCCGCTTCAGCCAACATCTCGCCCAACCGAGCCTGACGAGCCTCGAGCTCCGAGACCGGTACGCGCCAGTCTTCGCCGTCCGGCCCGACGATGTCCGAGGTGGACCACGAGGTCATGATGCAGGGTGAACGCCCCCCGTTCAAAACCCAATCGCAACGAGGAGGCGGAAGCACATGCAAATGACGGATGAAGGATTAAATCCCATTGACGAAATTTTACTTCATGAACCGATGGGAAAAGGCGTTGACCTTCCGAGGGAGGATTGCCTATTTTGCTCCGTATGTTCTGTTGCTCCTTGTCGCAGCGATGAACCTCGTTCCCTTTGCTGAAATCAAAAGCACCACCGAAGAAGACGGTGAGGTGGTATCCTCCTCAACCGTGAAGTTGCACCCGGACCATGCCGTTAACGTGGTCTATTCGGAATACTCGGAAGAGGAACTTGAACCGTTTGGGGGTGAAGTCACCACCAAAACCAGCGTCTTGGACGGTTTTTTTGCCACCACGTTCTTTGACGGCGTACCGGAACTGGCCGAATCCGTGAATGAACGGTTGAATCAAGTGACGTTCTGGGTGTTGCTGATCGTCATCATCGGCTTCGCTGCCAAAAATCGCGGGAAAGGTCTGCAAATTGGGACGGCGTCGTTCTCCGACCGGAGAGCCATCCAAGGCGCTGTCATGGCGTTCATCTCAGTGCTCTTGTTGCTGATGGTGGGCTCGATTTTCTCTGACTTTGGATCCCTCAAGGAGGAGATCAGAGAGGACATTGAGGACGACGAAGACCTGGCGTCGTTCAACGAAGGAGCCTGGGGCGCCATCGTTCAAGAAACGACCGAAGAAGGGATTGACAATGCGGTGAAATGGAGCCCGAGTTGGATGTTTTACTTCGCCCTGCTGACACTTTTCGTCAGCTTGGCTGCAGCGGTTGCCGGATTGTCCACCCTCATACCGGGATTGGACGTTGATGAGGTTCCTGTTTGGCCGCAAGGCGAAGCCCCTGCCTTTCTGGACAAGGACTTCACCACGGCGTGGTTCGGTGCCGCCGTCATCGCCGTTTTGGTGGCCGTGATCGCCCCTTGGTACAGCATTGACCAAACGTGGACCGTCAGCGAAGAAACCGAACCCAACCAATTCGACAATTCAACGCACGACCTCGGTTGGAGTTTGAATCCCTTCTACACGGTTTTTGTCAACGACACGGGCTTGTTTAACGGCGGGTCGGGAGAAACCGACCGGGAATTCTCCGGATACCAAGATCGATACGAACTCGAAAGCACGGCCCCCGTTCTGTTGGGTCTGCGATGGCCGCTTGTGTTTTCTCTCCTGATGCTCGCTGGCTGGGGAACCGCTCATTTTTGGCCGAAAGCGAGGGACGAACTGAATCTTGGGAAGGAGCGAACCGGGCTGGTGTTCGTGGCGGGCCTGGCGTTTATTTTGGCGTTGAGCAACATTGGTGAATTTAAAGAATCGATGGCCTCAGAGGTTGGAGCCGATTTGGTTGAAATCTCCCCGATGTTGAACAGCACCTTCACGCATTTTGGTGTTCAGGGCTTGTTTAGCGGGCAGAGTTTTAGTTCGGATGTTGACTTCAACGGCGACAATTTCGTTTACACCAGGGCCCAAATGACATGGGGCCCGTCGTTCGGATTCTATGCGGTTTCGACCCTCCCCTGGTTGTTTTTGGGTGCTTTTTCATCGATGATGGCCCCCCGCTTCCTTGAACGCTTCAGCGAGGAATGGGATGGAACGGTGGACGAACCGTTGTTTGACCGCGAACGCTGGACCGTGAAACCCGTGGTCGCCACGTTGGTTGGTGTGCTCCTGATTTCGACCCTAGGGGCCTTCCCCATTTCATCGCTCAACGATGTTTCCGACGCCGCACCCGCCGGGATGTATCAGTGGTCCCTTGACTGGACATCAACCGCTGAGGATACCGATGAAAGCGCCACGCTGGTGGACGGTGAGTCCAGAACCTTCACCATCAACAGTGTTGACGTTGGGATTGGAAACACCACCGTTTTCTTTTACTTCATCAATTGCGGTGAAGGCTCTACGGGAGCTGTTACCGACAACCCCGACGAGCTTCAGTATGTCGTTTCTCCCCCCGCAGGCGTCGACACCGGAGGCATGGTCCTCTCGGGCACCATCACCTGCAGCTCACTTGGGACCGTCGTCAACGACTACGCCGAGGCCGAGGTGTATCTACCCAGTGAGGAGTATGCACCTGACGAGGCCACGTACCTCTCCTACATTGAATTCCTCACCCCGTTTGATGGTGAATGGAGCGTTGAAGTCACCGCCATCGTAGAGGGAGGCGTGACCCCGGTGGACAACGACCCTGATCTGTTCGTCCAAGTTGGCCTGAGCCTTCGTGGCTACGACGGGTTCACAGCCGAACAACGCGACTGACGCTAGGACCGTTTTCTCGATTACGGCCGATGCTCAAACAACAAGATCGTCAAGGTCCAAGGCCTCGGTTTGGCTGAGTCGCTCTTCGGCGATGGCGCAGTAATCCGCCGACAAATCGACCCCAAGGTAGCGGCGCCCGTGCATCTTGGCGGCCACGCAGGTGGTGCCTGAACCGTTGAAGGGGTCGAGGACGACGTCACCGGTGAAGGAGTACATCTCGATGCAGCGCTTGGGGAGTTC
>MDTE01029945.1_pt1 | contig 15248 bp, 11 predicted proteins | sample 811231 | NCBI WGS metagenome assembly MDTE01 (sample SAMN05326651, study PRJNA326480) | marine metagenome | isolation source: seawater | place: Indian Ocean: Red Sea | collected 2010 | reverse complement strand
CTTGTTGTTGAGGGGTGGAGCAGTCTGGTAGCTCGACGGGCTCATAACCCGTAGGTCGTAGGTTCAAATCCTGCCCCCGCTACCACGATGTATAGCGATAGGCCCCTTTTTAGGGGCTTTTTATTAAACTTCGATAAATTGGAGTTCGGAGCGACAAGGTTGGACCCATCGTCTAGCCGTATTGAAAATGGGCATGTTGGCCCATTTTTATTTTTGGTCGGTGGATTGTTCGGGAGAACATATTGGAAGGGTCATTCAAAGAGTTGATCGAACCAGTTGTCGAGGCACTAGGGTGCAGACTCTGGGGGGTTGAGCAAATGTCCCAGGGAAAGCGAGCGATGCTGAAGGTCTACATCGATGGAAAGGACAGGGATGTTGACGTTGAGGATTGTGCTCGGGTGAGTAGACAGCTGAGTAGCCTGCTGGATGTAGAGGATGTTGTTGCGGGTAAATACATCCTAGAGGTGTCGTCTCCGGGATTGGACAGACGGCTCTTTACTAGGGACCAGTTTGTTGAATGTGCGGGAGAGAAAATTAGGATTAGCCTGCGAAAACCCTATCAAGGTCAGGTGAAATTTAAGGGAGTTTTAGCGGGCCTAGAAGGCGACGAGGTGATTTTGCAGACGGGTGAGCAAGAGCAGACCTTGTTTCCCCTTGAACAGATAGCTAGGGCAAACGTCGTTCCTAATATCTAATTATATGACTAGTCGAGCTTGAGGCGAGGATAATGAGTAAAGAAATACTGCTAGTCGTAGAAGCAGTTTCCAACGAAAAAGGAGTATCGGAGGATATCATTTTTGAGGCGTTGGAGCTTGCGCTTGCAACGGCGACCAAGAAACGATACGAGGAAGAAGTAGACCTCAGGGTTGCGATGGACAAAGAAACTGGAGAGTACGAGACCTTCAGGCGCTGGGAGGTTGTGCCCGATGACTTTGAAATCGAATTTCCAGAAGCTCAGTTGACGTTGACTAAAGCCAAGGAGAAGGACGCAGCGTTAGAAATTGGTTCGTTTTACGAGATTCCAGTGGAGTCCATGGAATATGGCCGCATCGGTGCACAAACATCAAAACAGGTGATTGTGCAGAAGATTCGTGAAGCTGAACGAGCGCAGGTGGTAGATGCCTATCTCTCGAAGGTTGGTGAATTAGTAAGTGGCCAGGTTAAAAAGGTTTCCCGTGAAGCGGTCATCGTTGACTTAGGTAATAACGCGGAAGCCGTATTAGCTAGGGAAGAATGGATACCGAGAGAAATGTTTCGGGTAGGTGATCGCCTGCGCGCGTTACTCAAAGAGATACGACCTGAAGCTAGGGGCCCGCAACTGGCATTGTCCCGTAAGTCGCCCGAAATGCTGGTTAAGCTTTTTACCCTTGAGGTTCCGGAGATATCGGATGGTGTTATCGAGATACTAGCCTCCGCTAGGGATCCAGGCTCGCGCGCGAAGATCGCTGTAAAAACCAACGATGGGCGTATTGATCCTGTTGGTTCATGTGTCGGTATGCGTGGTTCGCGGGTGCAGGCAGTGTCGAGCGAGTTAGCGAGTGAACGCATTGACGTTGTGTCCTGGGATGAGAATATCGCGCAGCTGGCGATAAACGCGATGTCACCCGCGGAAGTTGTCAAGATTATTGTCGACGAAGAAACGAAAAGTATGGATATCGCCGTCGCTGAAGAGAATCTCGCCCAAGCAATCGGGAAAGGTGGTCAGAACGTCAAACTTGCCAGTGAGCTTACGGGCTGGGAATTGAACATCATGACCGAAGAGGACGCGGAACAAAAACATCAGCAGGAAGCTGGCTCAATTATCAAGCGGTTTATGGAACAGCTGGATGTCTCTGAAGAAGTTGCAGTTGTGCTGGTGGAAGAGAATTTCACTACTCTTGAGGAAATAGCTTACGTCCCAATCGAAGAAATGATCTCTATCGAAGGATTTGATGATGAAATTGTTGAAGAATTGCGTACCCGGGCGAAAAATATCCTGATGACAATGGAGCTGGCAAATCAAGAAGAACTAGGAGACACAGAGCCCGCAGAGGATCTGCTTAACATGGATGGCATGGATACTCGTCTGGCCTACCAGCTAGCAGGAATGGGAATTGTGACAATGGAAAATCTGGCTGAGCAGGCCATTGATGATCTTATTGACATCGAAGGTATGACGGAGGAGCAGGCCGGTGAACTAATTATGAAGGCTAGAGCCCCTTGGTTTGAAGAAGAATCGGGTGATGCGGAGTTTTAATTAATTTAAAGAGTGGCGAGACCACTAGGAACATATATGGCAGAGAAATCGGTAGGACAGCTTGCAGAGACGCTTAGCGTAACGGTCGATCGACTGCTGCAGCAGATGCAGGAGGCTGGGCTACCTCAAAGTACGCGAGATGACATGGTGACTGACAATAACCAGCAGGAACTTTTGGCGTATCTGAAGCGCAGTCATGGCGAGTCCGATAATGTGCCAAAGAAGATTACTTTGAAGCGTCGTACGACCTCTACCCTAAAGACATCGGGTGGTGGTCGCGGCCGAATTGTTCCCGTAGAAGTTCGAAAGAAGCGCACCTACGTGCGGCGCAGTGCTGCTGAGGTAGAGGAAGCGGGGTCAATCTCGATCAATTCATCGTCGTCAGATATCAATAAGATTTCCGAGGACGAATCGAAACGTCGTGCTGCTCATGCGGAGGCGGAAGCAGAGACAGAAAAAAGACGCGCAGAGGTGGCCCAGAAAGCTGCTGAACTCGCCGAGCAGAAGACTAAGCAGGAAAACGAGCAAAAGTCAGAGGAGGCAACTAAGGGAGTAGCCAAGGTTCAGGCTGCGGTTGAACCAGAATCAAGTAAGGTCAGTGCTCGTAAGGACAAGCGAGATCGCCATGATTTAGACGATTACGATATCCAGCAGAAGAAATCTAAGCACGGCAATCGTAAGCGGCGGGTAGAGGAATTGTTCGAGCATGAGGTGGAAGACATCCTCAACGAAGAGGTAATTGAAATAGTTTCAAACGACGATTCTTCCACACTAGCTCTCAGCGTTGGGGCAAGACCAAAGCGTCCACAACCTATGAGCGTTCCCAGTGGGCAGCACAAGTTCATGGCGCCCACGGGAGAAGTGAAGCGAGAGGTTGAGTTGGGTCAGTCGATTACTATTCAACAGCTATCACAGCGAATGTCTGAGAAAGCGAGTGAGGTAATTAAGACGTTATTTGAAATGGGTATCGCGACGACGATTAACCAGACTATTGATCAGGACACTGCTGTTTTAGTGGTGGAAGAATTTGGCCATACGGTCAAGATGCTTGACGCTGATGCGGTCGAGAAGTCTCTCTCGGAAGAGTTAGTGTATGAGGAGGAAGCGCTGCCGCGTGCTCCCGTGGTCACAGTTATGGGGCACGTGGATCATGGCAAGACTTCTCTGCTGGATTACGTGAGAAAATCGTCGGTGGTTGATGGTGAAGCTGGTGGTATTACGCAGCATATAGGTGCGTACAGAGTTGATACCGATCATGGTGAGATCTGCTTTATTGATACCCCCGGTCATGCAGCGTTCACTGCAATGCGTGCGCGTGGTGCCAACTGTACTGATATCGTTATTATAGTAGTAGCGGCTGATGACGGGGTAATGCCACAGACGGAAGAAGCGATTGCACATAGTAAGGGCGCAAGTGTACCTATAGTTGTTGCGATCAATAAAATTGATGTCGAGGGAGCCGATCCTGATCGTGTCAAAAATGAGTTAGCGGCTCGTGAAGTGATCCCTGATGACTGGGGTGGCGATACACAATTCGTATCTGTCTCAGCAATTACGGGCCAGGGTGTAGACGATTTGCTCGAGGCGGTACTGCTTCAAGCTGAACTTCTGGAGTTAACCGCAGTTGAGGCTGGCCCAGCCCAAGGAGTGGTTGTGGAGTCGGAATTGGATAAAGGAAGAGGTCCGGTTGCTACGCTTCTTGTGCAGGAAGGCACCTTGTCTCATGGAGACATTGTGGTGGCGGGTGAATACTTTGGACGCGTTCGTGCGTTGAATGATGAGAATGGCAACAATGTTAAGAAAGTCGGGCCAGCAACACCAGTGGAGATATTAGGACTGGATGGCACACCAGCTGCTGGAGACAGCTTTATGGTGACTAAAGATGAAAAACGTGCTCGAGAAGTTGCAGAGTTCCGAAAGGAGAAAGTCAATGATGAACGGCTTGCGAGCCCGGTCGTTTCTCTAGATAACTTGCTTGACTCGTTTGGTGCTGAAGAAACCCATATGCTGAATATTGTTGTAAAAGCGGATGTTAGAGGGTCATTAGAAGCGATTGTGTCTGTGCTGAATGATCTTGGTAACGACGAAGTTAAGGTTAATGTGGTTTTGTCTGGGGTGGGAGCTATTACCGAGTCTGATGCGACCTACGCAGTTGCTTCAGAGTCAGTGATTTTTGGTTTCAATGTGCGAGCAGACAGTCCTGCCAAGAAGATCATTGAATCGGAAGGATTAGATTTACGTTACTACAAGGTTATTTACGATCTTGTAGATGACGTCAAAGCAGCTCTCTCTGGGATGCTTTCCCCAGAAGTTAGGGAAGAGATCGTAGGTGTTGCAGAAGTAAAAGAGGTCTTCCAGTCGAAGAAGTATGGCGATATTGCGGGTTGTATGGTTACCGATGGCGCTGTGTCTAGAAATAAAAGAATCAGAGTTCTGCGCGATAATGTTGTGATTTATGAAGGAGAGCTGGAGTCTTTACGAAGAGTCAAAGATGAAGTCGAGGATGTTCAAAGCGGTACTGAGTGTGGCATAGGTGTAAGGAACTACAATGATGTTAAAGTTGGTGATCAGATTGAAGTCTTTGATACGCGTGAAGTTGCGCGCGAGCTATAGCCCTATTCCCTTATGTCCAATGAATTCAATCGCGGCGATAAAGTCGCAGTTTTGATCGCGCGTGAGATCGCTGTGCTAATTCAGCAAGATCTCCGAGACCCTCGATTGGATCTAGTGACGATTAGTAATGTTAGAGTTTCGCGTGATCTTAGCTTTGCTGATGTGTACTTTACGGTTCTACCACAGGAGAAATGCACTGAGGGAGAGCGGGTGCTTGCTGGCGCAGCTGGATTCCTTCGAAAGGAACTCTCCAGAAGAACTAAATTGAGAAGGATCCCTAAGCTACGGTTTCACTACGATGATACGATTGATAGGGGGGCCAGGTTGTCTGCGGCAATCGATAAGGCAATGGTGAAGGATATCGGGAAAGAGAGTCCAAGGTAGGAAAGATGGGCCAAGATAAACGAAAAACCCGACAGCTGAAGCGAAAAGTGAATGGTGTATTGCTCCTAGATAAGCCTCCAGGATCTACCTCGAATGGCGTGCTACAGAAGGTTAAGGGACTATTCTCCGCCGCCAAGGCTGGACATACGGGCAGTTTGGATCCACTTGCAACCGGAGTTTTGCCCTTGTGTTTTGGCGAAGCCACAAAGTTTTCGCAATTTTTACTCGATGCCAATAAGCGCTACATAGCAACGATAAGGCTGGGTGTTGCGACTAAAACTGGAGATGCTGATGGAGAAGTTATCGCCGAAGCAGATGTGCCACAGATTCAGGATATTGAATCGGTACTTGCACAGTTTAGGGGCACTATTAGCCAGATACCATCTATGTACTCGGCACTAAAAGTCGATGGGAAACCTTTGTACAAACTCGCAAGGGCTGGGATTGAAGTTGAGCGTAAGGAGCGTGGAGTGACTATCTATGAACTGGAACTAATGCAGCAGACGAATACTGAGCTGGTACTCGACATACTTTGCTCAAAGGGCACCTATATAAGAACGCTAGCTGAAGATATAGGTGAGTTTATTGGATGTGGCGCGCATGTTTCCAGTTTGAGGCGCACCAGATCAGGTCCATATACTATTGATGAAACAATAACCTTAGATAAGTTGGAATGCTTGCGCGATGATGGTTATGATGCGCTCCACGAAACGCTGTTGCCCATCAGTTCTGCGGTCAAACAATGGCCCTCCGTTGAGCTAACTGAAATTACCGCTTCCTATTTTCGGCAAGGTCAGCCGGTGCAGGTGGCTAGCTCTCCTACAAATGGGTGGGTGAGCGTTTTTGATGAGGTTGCTGGCGACAATAGTTTTATTGGTGTAGGAGAGATCCTGGAGGATGGAAGAGTGGCGCCGCGACGGTTAGTCGTTGCGCACTGAACTGAACGGTACGTGATACGTACTTAACGATCGAGCCGTCTGTAAATATGCGCGGATTAGGCTGTATATCTTAATTATCGCAGCGATGTGGTTAGCATATTGGAGAAAGAGAAATGGCGTTAACGACAGAAAGAAAAGCCGAGATAGTAAAGGAGTACGGATTAACGGAAGATGATACTGGGTCCCCTGAAGTTCAAATTGCATTGCTCACGGCGAATATAGAAAGTTTGCAGCAACATTTGAATGATCATAATCATGATCATCATTCCAGAGTTGGATTGTTGAGAATGGTAAGTCAGAGAAGGAAGTTACAGGACTATCTGCGGAAGAAAGATGCTGAGCGTTATGCGACGTTAATAGATAGATTGGGGCTCCGACGATAAACATCGAGAGCAAGTAAGGATTGGAGAATAAAGTGATAAGTAAAAAGTTTAAATATGGTGATCATGATGTGGTCATAGAAACTGGTAAGGTTGCCCGGCAGGCAACTGCTTCGGTTATAGTTAATGTGGCAGATACTGTTGTATTAGTCGCGGTAGTTGCAGAGAAGGAAGGTCGGCCTGGTCAGGATTTCTTCCCATTAACAGTGAATTATGAAGAAAAAATGTATGCGGCTGGAAAGATTCCCGGTGGGTTCCCGCGCAGAGAAACACGACCAGGAGAGAAAGAAACCCTCACATCTAGATTAATTGATCGCCCGATTCGGCCCCTTTTTCCAAAGGGCTTTATGAATGAGGTGCAGATTACCTGTCAGGTTATCTCGGCGAATAAGGATGTAGATCCTGATATTCCAGCAATGATTGGGGTATCAGCTGCGCTCGCACTATCAGGCGTTCCCTTTGCGGGTCCTATTGGTGCAGCTCGAGTTGGCTTCACATCTGACGGATACGTATTAAATCCAGAGTATGAAGCGCTTGAAGAGTCGGATCTAGATATGGTGGTTGCTGGAACTGAGTCAGCCGTTTTGATGGTTGAGTCTCAGGCAAATCAATTGACTGAAGACCAGATGCTCGGTGCAGTGTTATTTGCACACCAAGAGATGCAGACGGTCATTATCGCTATCAATGAGTTGAAATCTGAAGCTGGCAAACCTGATTGGGAATGGCAACCAGCTGAGGAAAATGAAGTGCTGCAACAAGCAGTCGCTGATGGATATGCGGACCAGATTGCTGCCGCTTACCAGATTGAAGAAAAGATGGCACGTCAGGACGCCCTGTCGGACTTACGGAATGTGGCGATAGAGGCATTATCTTCGGATCACGGAGACAGTGCGGATGACGTCGCGGAGGCTTTCGGCAAGCTAGAGAAAAAGACAGTACGACGAGCAATCATTGCTGGACAGCCTAGAATTGATGGCCGAGATAGCCGCACAGTACGTGATATATCTGTTGAGGTTGGAGTATTACCAAAGGCACATGGTTCTGCGTTATTTACGCGTGGAGAGACTCAGGCCCTCGTGACTACAACTCTCGGCTCGATGCGCGATGCGCAGATTGTTGACGCGTTGCGAGGTTCATTTCGTGATCCTTTCTTCCTGCATTACAACTTTCCACACTATAGTGTAGGAGAAACGGGATTCTCTGGTGCGCCTAAGCGACGTGAGATTGGTCATGGTCGATTGGCGAGACGTGGAATCACCGCGGTGTTACCAACGACGGACGAGTGGCCATATACGGTTCGAGTTGTTTCCGAGATTACAGAATCAAATGGTTCCTCTTCGATGGCAAGTGTCTGCGGCGCTAGTCTTTCGCTAATGGATGCGGGCGTACCTTTGAAGGCACCGGTTGCTGGTGTGGCTATGGGTCTCGTGAAAGATGATGACGGTTTTGCTGTACTAACTGATATTTTAGGAGACGAAGACCATTTAGGTGACATGGATTTCAAGGTCGCTGGTACAGAGACTGGTGTTACTGCGCTTCAGATGGACATTAAAATTCAGGGCATTACAGAGAAGATAATGGAAACTGCGCTTGAGCAAGCAAAAGAGGCTCGATTATATATTCTTGGAGAAATGAACAAGATACTCGGTCGATCGAGGGAAAATGTATCTGAGAATGCACCGGCGATGGTCACGATGAAAGTCGATTCAGACAAGATTCGTGATGTCATCGGTAAAGGTGGTGCGACTATTCGTGGTATCACCGAGGAAACGGGCGCCACCATCGATATTGATGATGACGGTACCATCACTATTTTCGGTGAGGGGGCGGAGTCTCGCGATGCTGCGATCGAACAGATAGAGTCGATAACTGCTGAAGCAGAAGTTGGCCAGATTTACACTGGAAAGGTTGCGAAGATCGCTGATTTTGGTGCTTTTGTGACGATCCTTCCAGGAAAGGATGGCTTGGTTCATATTTCTCAGATTGCAAAAGAGCGCGTGGAGAATGTGTCCGACTATCTAAGTGAAGGGCAGGAAGTTCAGGTTAAGGTGCTAGATGTAGATCGTGGTCGGATTAAGCTGTCCATCAAAGAACTCCTCCAAGACGATGAGCTTGAAGAAACTGATTCCACTGAAAGTAGCGACTAGCTGTCTTCAACTTCTTCCTTGACCTCAGGGATGGAAAATTTCTCTGGCCCACCAGTCTGGGTTGGCCGGGTTTAAACATCCCTTTAGGGTGAATTGAAAGAAAATGAGATCGCAGAAGTTTTCTTCTGCTACGTCTTCGTATCCGATGTCGAGCTACCACCAAAAATCAAGATGCCATCTAGTCTTGTCATGTGCACGTTAAATGTTATTTCATCGTTCAGTCTTTTGGCCGATAAGTGGAGTGGATTCGGTTCAGGCTAGGCAACCATATCGAATACGTAAATGGCACATGGGGCCGATTACATGATACAAAAGTCGACTGTCTATTTCGCGATGGGTGGATCCATTTGCACTGCACAAACACCAAGGTTATTTTAAAGGCTTGGAAAATTACAACTTTATTCCACTGCTTCACCGATTGCTTTGCTTATCCGCGCGGTAATGTCAGTCTCTAGCTGAGAGACGTAAACATAACCATACTGTCGAATTGAAAAGTTCATGGGATTCTAGATTTTGGTTCTTAAGACTCTGGGTAAGCGACTTCATCGATTCGACCTCTGTGGGAGAAAATAATTACGGTAGGCTGATTTCAATTAAAGGGTCAGTAATTCGATACATATCTAAGGCTTTCTTAAAAGTCTCTTCCTGTGACCCATCCAGATAGGAAAGCGCATTGTAGTAGCCTTCAACTAATAGTCATTCTATCAGTTGGAAGAAGATTCCCCTCGTTTAAGTTAATGCGCGATAGGGCTGTTCGCGATAAGGTCTTTAACCACGCTTGGGTCAGCGAGTGTCGTGGTATCGCCAAGGTTTTCCAGTTCGTTCTCTGCGATCTTTCGTAGGATACGTCTCATGATTTTTCCTGATCGCGTTTTGGGTAGCCCGGGAGCCCACTGCAACACGTCGGGCTTGGCGAATGCGCCTATCTCGGATTTAGTCAGCGCGATAAGTTCTTCACGTAATGCCTCAGTGCCTTGGACGCCCTGCATGAGCGTTACATAAGCGTAAATTCCTTGTCCTTTAATATCATGTGGGTAGCCAACCACAGCCGCTTCCGCCACCGCCTCATGCAGTACCAGAGCGCTTTCAACTTCTGCTGTTCCCATTCGGTGTCCGGAAACATTTAATACATCGTCTACTCTTCCGGTAATCCAGTAGTAGCCATCATCATCTCGTCTGGCCCCATCACCAGTGAAGTAGTAACCGCTGTAAGTAGAGTAATAGGTATCAAAACAGCGTTGGTGGTCACCAAATACTGTCCGAATCTGACCTGGCCAGGATCCACTGATCGCGAGATTACCCGAGACAGATCCTTCAAGTTCGTTGCCTTCAGCATCCAGCAATACAGGTTTAACGCCGAAAAATGGTCGGGTCGCAGAACCCGGTTTCAGAGGAGTGGCACCAGGTAAGGGAGTAATCATGATGCCCCCGGTTTCGGTTTGCCACCAGGTATCAACTACTGGACATCGTTCATCGCCAACCACATGGTAATACCACTCCCAGGCCTCGGGGTTGATGGGCTCGCCCACGGTTCCAAGTAGGCGCAATGTCTCTCTTGATGTCTTGCTAACGAATTTGTTCCCTTCACCCATTAGTGCCCTAAGTGCAGTCGGGGCTGTATAGAAAATGTTAACCTTATGTTTGTCTACAATTTCCCAGCAACGGGATGCATCAGGATATGTGGGGACACCTTCAAACATTAATGTTGTTGCGCCGTTAGCCAAGGGACCGTAAACGATATATGAGTGGCCGGTTACCCAACCAATATCAGCAGTGCACCAGTAGATATCTCCATCGTGATAGTCAAACACGTACTTGTGAGTCATGGCAGCGTAGAGCATGTAGCCACCGGTCGTATGTAGCACCCCCTTCGGTTTTCCCGTCGAACCAGACGTATAGAGGATGAACAGAGGATCTTCACTGCCCATGGGTTCCGGGTCGCAGTTTGCTTTGACATTGCCAGTTGCCTCGTGGTACCAAACATCTCTTGACTCAACCCAGTTAATGGCACCAGCGCTTCGTTTGACGACGATGACTGTGTGCACGTTGGGGCACTGCAGCAGTGCCTCGTCTGTGTTTCCCTTTAGAGGAACTGGTCTAGCGCCTCGAATCCCTTCATCAGCAGTGATCACAGCTTGACAGTCGGAATCGAGTATCCGGTCCTGTAGTGACTGTGGTGAAAAGCCACCGAATACAACGGAATGCACTGCACCTATTCGAGTACAAGCAAGCATCGCATAGGCTGCTTCCGGGATCATGGGCATGTATACGCAAACCCGATCTCCTTTTTTGACCCCTCGATCCTTTAGGACGTTTGCGAGACGACAGACTTTCTCGTGTAACTCTTGGTAGGTTATGTGCTTTTCTACGTTTGGGTCATCCCCTTCCCAAATAATTGCCGTTTGATCGGCTCTAAGGGCGAGATGTCTGTCGATGCAATTCACACTTGCGTTCAGCTCTGCACCGATAAACCACTTGGCCTCACCTTTGGTGAAGTCTGATTCTGTTAACTTTTCCCAGGGCTTAATCCACGTAAGGAACTCATCTGCTTTCTGATTCCAGAACTCCTCAGGCCGTTCAATAGAAGCCTGATACATGGCGAGATACTGATCGCCTCGAATGTGGGCACTAGATTCTACATCCTTCTGAATGGGATAGACTTTTTCTTTACTCATTAGATTTCTCCTGTCTCGCACCTTTTATCCTATCGAAAAAACAACTCGCCTAAGAAGATAGAAAGCAATTATGTTTAGAGCAGATTAGGTGCCGGATTGTAATAATGACGACCTTGCTTGATGGAAACGATGAAGTCCAATAATTCCTCGTAATCGTTTTCGTTGTTTACAGGATCAATCACTGAGGCGTTAACGATCAATAGTGGAGAATTTTCATAGTGATGAAAGAAGGATGTATAGGCGTCAACGAGTTGGGAAATATAGCGCTGATTGATGTTCTGCCCTACTCTGTTTCCGCTTTGCTTTATCCTTTCCATCAATATATCTGCTGGTGCCTGCAGATAAATCACTAGATCAGGAGCAGTGGTCTCGATTGATAAGTGTTGGTATATGTTGTGGTAAAGACTGAGTTCGTCAGCATCAAGGTTTACTTTCGCGAACAGCTGATCCTTCTCCATTAAAAAATCAGTGACTCTCAGGGGATTAAATAGTTGTGATTGCCGCATCTCCTGCATTTGGCGAGCGCGTTCGAAAAGAAAGAACAACTGTGTTTGTAACGCAACCTGACGTTGATTTTCGTAAAATCGTTTGAGAAATGGGTTGGAATCTGAGGACTCTAACCAAGGTTCGTAACTAAGTGTTTCAGCTAGCATAAGCGCTAAGCTTGTTTTACCTACACCGATAGGTCCTTCTATGGCAATGAATTTTGGTAGGTCATCAGTGTTGATATCCTGTTTCACGTCCGTTTATATGTAGCGTTATCAGATTCGTCTTTCAAGAGGTCGCCTACGGCGACCTCTTGTTGGTTTCGGCTTCATTGTTTGTCTCTCAGTTTCATCGGCATCTTGATAATTGGTCCACCATTCTCCGAGATTGTCGAGCTTTTCGCCAGCTAGTTCACGTAAGAGTAGAAAGTCGTAAGCGGCCCTGAATCGCTTGTGTCTGACCAAGGCCTTCGCTTTCTTTCCGTGTCTGTTCGGGAGTCGAAACTGAAGATACCAAATGTCCCTCATCGGAACTGAAAAACGACGTGGGATAGATGTGAATAGCTGTTGTTTGGCAAGAATATTTGCGGCGGCTTCATTGCTTGCTTCGACGTAACTTGCTCCGCCTTCTTCAAGACGTTTCTTTTCTTCTACGAAGGGGTACCACAACAGACTAGCGTAAATGAATGCAGGGGTAACCGGTAGGTCTTCCGCTATTCTCCTGTCTGTGCTGTCGAGGGCGGCCCGAATGAGCTTTTCTGCCGGGTACTTTTCCATGACTCTTCGACTATCTGGGAAAAGCCAACCGAAAAGGTCGTAGCGTAGGAGATCATCAAATACCTTGGCAGCGTATCCGGACATAAACAGCTTAATTAGTTCTTCGAAAAGTCTGGCAGTGGAGATGTCCTGAAGCAGGTACCCGAGCTCATACATTGGATCGGAGGACGCTTCATCAATTGTGAAACCCAACATGGCTTTGAAGCGAATAGCGCGCAGCATTCTAACGGGGTCTTCACGATAGCGGCTTTCGGGTTCACCGATTAGCCTTATGACCTGTTTCTTAAGGTCTTCTCTTCCACGAACGAAATCGATAATTTTGCACTCTTCAGGATCGTAGTAGAGCGCATTAATAGTGAAATCGCGACGAAACACATCTTCCTCGAATGCGCCGTATACGTTGTCGGCAAGTAACATTCCACTTTCTGTTTGGTTCAGCTGGCCCCTGTCTTCGATATCGATGTTCTTCTTGGATTCATTTCGTGCTGCCCTAAATGTAGCAACTTCTATAATATCTCGACCAAAGCGGATATGGACTATCTTGAAACGCTTCCCAATCATGCGTGAATTGCGAAACAGCTCATGTACCTCTTTCGGGTGTGCATTCGTTGCGACATCGAAATCTTTGGGTCTGCGACCAAGAATTAAGTCCCGAACACCTCCGCCGACCACATATGCTTCATATCCATGTTCTGTTAGACGTCGTATTACTTTAAGAGCATTAATACTGATTTGTTCTGATGGAATAGATGTTTTAGTTCGGTAATCGACGTTCATATAGGAATGGAACTTTACTCGATGGTGAGCCATTAGGTTAACAGCATACAAAAGAAAATGGGAAAAGCGAGGCTTTTCCCATTCAGCGAGCCAGTTTTTATTCTTCTTACTTGTTCTTATTATTATTTGTGCGTTACCAGAGCAACACAGGCTAGCCTTGTTATTATTTTGACTAGCAGCTCCAGCGTAACGCGAACCAGAAACATCTGCAAGGGCGATGGTTAGTTGTCGTACACATAGTTGTCGTTTGGAACAAGGCTTCTGTTCCAATGTATCGACGCGTTGGATAATAGTTGTTTCGTATTTGTTGCGTGATCCTGAGTGTCCTGACCAAGAACATTAAGAGCAAGTCGAAGTGTGCTCAGAGGTGAGGAAGTGTCGATTGGCAACGCACGTGTCTGCTTGCTCAGCTTATTTCCATTCTTGTCGATCACTAATGGCAGGTGGCCGTAACGAGGAACTGGAAGTGAGAGCTGCGCCGCAATTAAAATTTGTCGCGGTGTTGAACTGAGAAGATCAGACCCTCGAATTACATGGTTGACCTTCTGTTCGCAGTCATCAACAATTACCGCCAACTGGTAGGCGAAAAGTTCATCTTTACGTTTGACGATAAAATCTCCTACTTCAGTAGCAGTGTCATAGGATACTTTTCCAACGAGGAGGTCGTTGAATTGTACTATGGGATTACTAATTCTAAATCTGATGGCATATGGCTTTTCAGTCGATGAGTAGGCTCGGTCTCTGCAGGTGCCGGAGTAAATACTAGGATTTTTTTTCCGAGCGCAAACGCATGGGTATAAGACGTTCTGTTCTGCAAGATTCTTTAGATACTTTTCGTACGCGTCAATTCTTGCACTTTGGTAAGTGACTTTTTGATCCCAGTCTAGGCCACAAGCGTGGAGTTGAGACATTATCTCTTTGGCTGCCTTAGATGATTCTCTGGGCGGATCAAGGTCCTCGATGCGGAGTAACCATAGTCCGTCATGGTTTCGGGCATCAAGATAACTTGCTAACGCCGCGACGAGCGAGCCTAAATGCAAGGGACCTGTCGGAGATGGTGCAAAACGCCCAATGTAGGATGCTTTTCCCATTGATAACTCTAGCCGCGGATTTGCTTTTCCTTTATTTCCTCCAGCGTCTTGCAGTCAATGCATTGTGTTGCTGTAGGACGCGCTTCCAATCTGCGAATGCCGATTTCAATACCACATGACTCACAATACCCGTAGTCATCCTGGTCGATAAGTTCGATTGTATTATCGATCTTTCTGATGAGTCGGCGTTCTCGGTCTCGTGTCTTGAGCTCTAGATTAAATTCTTCTTCTTGGCTTGCGCGATCAGCCCAGTCGGGATAATTAGCCGCCTCTTCCTGCATGTGATTTACGGTGCGGTCAACCTCTTCCATAAGCTGGACTTTCCAAGACTCGAGAATCCCAAGAAAGTGCTCTTTCTGTTTTACGTTCATATACTCTTCGTTTTTTCGGGTCGTATAGGGAATGAAACTGGCTTGATCAGGGTCGCCTTGTTGCTTCTTTCGTGGTGAGGTCTTGCGCTGCTTTGCAGCATCTGACTTTATGAATGCGGCTGTCTTTCGAACAGGGCCTTTTTTCTTTGGCCGCCTCTTAACCTTTGCTTTCACGGTCGATTTTACCGTCTTGGCGGTATTCCGCTTAGCTAAAGATTTCTTAGGAGTCGTCGAAGCTTTTGCCTTGGTTTTGGCTTTGCTTTTACTCTTGGCTTTAACCTTCGCCTTGATTTTTGCCTTGGTCTTAGTCTTTGCCTTGGTCTTAGTCTTTGCCTTGGTCTTAGTCTTTGCCTTGGTCTTAGTCTTTGCCTTGG
>MDTE01113720.1_pt1 | contig 15251 bp, 17 predicted proteins | sample 811231 | NCBI WGS metagenome assembly MDTE01 (sample SAMN05326651, study PRJNA326480) | marine metagenome | isolation source: seawater | place: Indian Ocean: Red Sea | collected 2010 | reverse complement strand
TCTTCTCCATAAACTAATTCTTTTCTGAATGCAGCTTCAACAACCTGGTTATTATATTCTAGACCCGGTAATTTTATACCTACAAACCAACTAATTATAAGTCCACCTAAGCTTGCTGTGAGGGAAACGTAAACTAAAGATCCAGTAATATCTTTAAGCCAAGGTATAATAACATTTGATGATAAACCCCAAAGGATTGGGATAAAAGCTATTAACAACATAATAGCTCTTATAACTTGTAGTCCAATGCTCTCTACAATTTTGGCAAAATTCATACAATCTTCTTGAATTCTTTGTGAGGCACCTTCAACCTTAGCATCAACTTTTTTCCAATAAGGCATATAAGCAAACGTCATCGCCTCTCGCCAACGAAACGCATACAATCGTGTAAAATAATTTGTAATTGTATAAATTATTACATAAGGAATAGCTAATTTCATGAAAAGATAGATTCCATCATAAAACTCGGAAACATCTCTCTCGGTCGCTTTTTGCAGAAGATCGTAAAAGCCTTTATACCATTCATTGATTTTTACATCGATCCAAGTTTGAGCTAACAGGGATCCAATTATAAAAACAAATCCTCCCCAAGCCCACAAGCGCCACTTTTTACTAAAAAAAAAACTTTTTATCATTTTTTCACTTTAAAAAATTGTCTGTGTAAGATTTTTTTATTACCTTACTTTTTTTAGGTTCAATAACATAAAAATCTATATTATTTTTTTTTGCATAATTTACTGCTTGTTCTTTGGTAGCAAATTTTAATTTAATTTCAGAAAATGTATCTCTTGAAGACATCCATCCCATTAAAGGGCTAAGGCCTAAATTCATAGTATCAAATTCAAGTAGCCAATTTTTTGTATTTCTCTTACCAGATTGCATTGCAGTTTTTGCCGGTTTATAAATTTTTGCTTTCTTCATAATATCAATGGTCGGGGCGGCAGGATTTGAACCTGCGACCCTCTGGTCCCAAACCAGATGCGCTACCAGACTGCGCTACGCCCCGAGTTCGAGATTTTATAAGCCAAATAATAACAACTTTCAATGAAGTTAATAATTAACATTTCAATTCATTTTACCCTACCAAATATCACTTAACTATGTTTTATATAGAGAATGGGCAAAGTGGTTGAAATTGGAATTACAAATATCAAAGGAAACGAAATCAAAAATGTTAATGCTGTTGATGCAATTGAAGGCAAAGGTTTAGTTAATGATAGGAAATTTGAAGAAAATAATCAAAAAGAGAGACAAATCACACTTATAGAAATCGAAAATATCAATTATTTTAACAATATATCAAAAACTAATATTCCTTCCATAAATTTTAGAAGAAATATTATTACTGAAAATATAAAGCTTAATGATCTTGTTGGAAAAGAATTCTTTGTTGGAAATGTCAAATTAAAAGCTCATGATTTATGTAGACCATGTAAATATCTACAAGAAAAATTGAAGCAGAATAATTTTATTAAAGAATTTATACATAGAGGTGGTTTACGTTGCGAAATTTTATCTAGTGGTAAAATTAACGTCGGTGATATAATAAAATAAAAAAATGATAAATTATATTACAGCTCCATTTAAATGGTTTTTTAAATTAGAAGCAGCTAGTGGTTTAGTTTTACTTATAGCAGCTATAATTGCCCTTATATTAAGTAATACAAATTATAGTAATCTCTATTTTGGAATTTTAAATAGTCACTTGTTGATTGGTACTGAAAATTTTGGTTTAGACTTAAGTGTATTACATTGGATTAATGATGCTCTAATGGCAATTTTCTTTTTTGTTGTCACGTTAGAAATTAAAAGAGAATTTATTCATGGAGAACTTTCAAAACCCAAACAAGCCCTTTTACCAATAATTGGAGCTATAGGTGGTATGGCCATCCCAGCTCTAATTTATGTAATAATAAATTTTGAGACAGGATACACACTAAAAGGTTGGGCTATACCTTCTGCTACGGATATAGCTTTCTCAATTGGAGTTCTATCTCTTCTCGGCTCAAGAGTGCCAATATCGTTAAAGGTTTTTTTAGTTGCGCTAGCAATAATTGATGATTTAGGAGCTATAATTATTATCGCTTTTTTCTACTCTACAGAGCTGCAACATAATTTTTTATTATTAATGCTAGTATCATTTATTTTTCTACTTTTGCTAAATAAATTTAATGTAAAAAAATTTACTCCATATTTATTTATCGGCATTTTATTGTGGTATTTTACACATGGATCGGGAATACATTCGACAATTTCCGGTGTTTTATTAGCTATAGTTATTCCACATAAAAAAAATGAAAAAGATTTTTCACTACTTCAAAAAATAGAGCACATCCTATCACCTTATGTAGCTTTTGGAATAATGCCGTTATTTGCTTTAGCAAACGCAGGTGTTGTTTTAACAGGCGTTTCTCTTAATTCTTTACTATCTCCTGTTCCATTAGGAATTTTGTGTGGCCTATTTTTTGGAAAACAGATAGGTGTATTTTTATTTTCTTTTATATCAATAAAATTAAAGTTAGCTGAAATGCCCTCAAATTCAAATTGGATTAAACTTTATGGAGTTGGAATTCTTACTGGAATAGGATTTACAATGAGTTTGTTTGTTGGAAATTTAGCCTTTCCAGATAATTTAAATGAAATGGATGGAGTAAAAATTGGTGTATTAACGGGTTCATTTTTATCAGCTTTGGTGGGTTATTTTATGCTATTGATTGTTACTCAAAAAAAATAATAATTTGAATTAATGATAAGAATACTAAAAATATTTTTATTAACTTTTATGATATCTATTTTTGGAACCAAGATTGGTGCTGACTACAATAAGCTAGCTTACGATTTTCAATTTAAAGATATAGAAGGTTCTGAGTTAAATTTATCTGATTACAAGGGAAAAATTATTGTTGTTATTAATGTTGCTAGTCAATGCGGTTTTACCAACCAATATGAAAATATGCAGAAAATTTGGGAAAATTATAGAACAAAAGATATTATTGTACTAGGAGTTCCTTCTAATGATTTTGGTGGACAGGAACCTGGAGATAATAAAGATATTAAAAATTTCTGTGAGACTAAATTTGGTATTACTTTTCCAATGACACAAAAAGTAGCAGTAAAAGGTTCTGATGCACATCCTTTTTATAAATGGGCAAAAGAGAATCATGGTAAATCTGCAGTGCCAAAATGGAATTTTCATAAAATAATAATTGGTAAAGATGGTAAAGTTGCTGATACTTTCTCGTCAATAACAAATCCATCATCAGAAAAATTTATTAAAGCATTAGAAAAACTAATCTAATAAAAAATAAATTTTATAAATTTATTTTTAATCCGTCAAAAGCAGCAATAACGTTAGATGGTAGCTTTTTGGAGAGATTATTATAATCTAAATCATGGTGAAGATTTGTTAGTATAGTCTTTTTAGGTTTAAGTTGTTGATGAATATAAAGACATTGTTTCAAATTAAAATGACTAGGATGCTTTGCAATTTTTAAACAATCTATTATTAGGTAATTTAAATTTTTGAGATTTTCTATATTAATTATTGATAAATCATTACAATCACTAATATAAGCGGTTTTCTCAAAAATATAAATTACACTGTAAGTTTTTCCATGTCTTAAGGTAATTGTTTTAAAAGATATCCTTTCTTTTAGATATCCTAAAGAAAATTTTTGTTTAACTATATTGGCCTTAACTATTGGTGGGTAAGATCCACTTTTTATAAATAAGTATCTATATCTTTTTAACAATTCATTAATGGTTCGTGGATTACCAAAAATATTAATTTTTTTTTTATACTTCCAAAAAAAAGGTCTTAATTCAAATAGTCCATTAGTTTGGTCAGCATGTTCGTGTGTAAAGATAACTGAAGATATATTTTTTATTTTATTGGACAGAAGTTGCTGCTTTAAATCTGGTGATGTATCGATTAATACTAAATTAGAGCCTTTAATTATAATTGCTGAACATCTAGTTCTAATATTTTTTTTTTGATTTTTTTTACAATTTCCCCAAAAACCATCAATTCTTGGAACTCCAACTGAACTGCCGCATCCTAAAATTATTAACTGAGACTTCATATTAAGCTAAATTAAAAAGTTTTAAAAAATTATTAGTCGTTGCTGAAACTATAGATTCTCTAGGTAATTTTTTTATCTGAGATAATTTTTCAACGGTTTTAATTATATAGGACGGTTCATTATCCTTGCCTCTATAAGGTTCAGGAGCTAAATAAGGTGAATCTGTTTCGACTAATAAATTACCAATTGGTATTGAAGAAACTGTGTCAGCAAGCTCAGATGATTTTTTAAAAGTAATTATTCCGCTTACAGATATGTAAAAATTTAAATCTATTATTTTTTTTGCAAAATCCTTTGATCCAGTAAAACAATGAATTAAAACTTTTAGATTTGAATTTTTTTTCTCACTTTTAAGGATTTCATAAGTCTCTTTTTCAGCAGATCGAGAATGGACTATTAGCGGAATATTTAGTTGAGAAGCTGCAGAAATGTGTTCTATAAAACTGTTTATTTGAACTTTCTTGCTACTATGTGAATAGTAAAAATCTAATCCAGTTTCACCAATACCTACTATTTTTTTATTTGATTTTATAGTTTTTAAGATAAAATTAGAATCTATTTGCTTGTGGTGTTCAGCTTCGTGCGGATGAATACCAAAAGTACCATAAATATTTTTATATTTACTTACTATTAATTTGATTTTGTCAAAACTTTTCAACGTGGTACAAATCGTGAGCAAATATTTGATTTTATTATATTCGGCTCTTTTAATTACTTCGGTCAAATTGTCATAAATTTTAGGAAAATCCAAATGGCAATGTGAATCAGCAATCATTACTAAATTGTTTTCTTAAATAATATATTTAATTTTTTAATCTTGACCTCGTCGACAAATATTCTTTTGCCATCTAAAAAAGACAAATTTCTTAATTTTGGACTTAAATTTAGCGCATCTAAAACCTTTGATGATTTATTGGGTATTATTGGATTCAATAAAATTGAAATTTTAGCAATTTGCTCTATAGCAAGATATAAGACAGTGTTCATTTTTTTAGGATCACTTTTTTTTAATTTCCATGGCTCTTCATCATTAATATATTTATTCGTCAAAAAACTTACATCTATAACAGATTTTATATAATTGTTTAAATTTTGACTATTCATTTCTTCTCGTAAATTTTTTGTAAGTTTATTTGTTTGATCAAGTAAATTTTTATCTGAATCTGATATATTTGTTGGCTTAGTTACCTTACTGTTACAATTCTTTTCTATAAAAGAAAAAACTCTTTGGCATAAATTGCCATAATTATTTGCTAAATCACTGTTAATACAATTTTCCAAATTTTTTAATGATATGCTTCCATCAGTTCCGTGAGGAACTTCCTTCATTAAATAATATCTAAGTTCATCAATTCCATAGGTATCGATTATTTCTAATGGATTTAAAATGTTACCTTTAGATTTAGACATTTTTTCATCACCAGATAATATCCAGCCATGCCCAAAAACTCTAAAGGGGGGTTCAATGTCAGCAGCTAATAAAAAGGCTGGCCAATAAATCGCATGAAATCTTAATATGTCTTTTCCAATAACATGTAGAGATGCTGGCCAAAAATCCTTATACAATTTATCTTTAACATTGGGAAAATTAAGAGCGCTTAGATAATTAGTTAAAGCGTCGAGCCATACATAAATCACATGATTGTTGTTATCAGGAACTTTAATTCCCCAAGTAAAAGATGTTCTGCTTACTGATAAATCTTTAAGTCCGCCTTTTACAAAACTAATAACTTCGTTTCTTCTAGAATCAGGAAGAATAAAATTTTTATTTTCATCATAAAAATTTAATAATTTTTTTTCCCAGGCTGATAATTTAAAGAAAAAAGAATCTTCCTCAACCCATTCAACAGGTGAACCAGAAAAAGATGAAAATTTTTTTCCATTTTTTTCTATAATCTCATCAGTATTATAATATGCTTCATCAGAAACAGAGTACCAACCTTTATATTTTGACAAATAAATATCGCCAGATTTAACAAGTCGGTTCCAAATATCAATAACAGCATCGTGATGTCTTCTTTCTGTGGTTCTTATAAAATCATCATTAGATAAATTTAATTTTACTGTTAGATCTTTGAAAATTTTAGAAATTTTATTGCAATAAACTAAGGGATCTAAACCATTTTTTTCTGCAGATTTTTGTATTTTTAAACCATGTTCATCTGTACCAGTTAAAAAATGAACTTTACAATCATCATTTCTTTTAAATCTCGCAAAAACATCAGCAAGTATACTTGAATAAGCATGACCCATATGGGGTTCGCCAGAAGGATAATAAATAGGTGTAGTGATATAAAAATTATTATGAGTCATTTTGTAAAATTCCCTTTAACGAAATAAAAAAATTATTTTTATCTAAATTAAATTTTTTTACATCATTAATTAGCTTTAATATCATGTGTTTGTTATAAAAATAAATATTAAGTTTTTTATAATTTTTTAAAGAGAGGTTTTTATAAAAAATTTCTACAAATAATGAAATAAAATTTAAAAGCTGCGGGTCCTTTTTTTGCTTAAATTGGTCAATTAAATATGAAATTGAGGTTAAGATATTTTTTGGATCATTAAGTTTGATTTCATTAAAAATTGACAAATATTTAAATATATTTCCTGGTGACTCAACATAAATATTACTATCTAATTCATCTATATTTATATCGTATTCATATTGCTTAATAATGTTGTTCAGAATTAATTTTTTTTCTAATAAGTTATGAAAAATTTTAAATTCTACACAACGTGACTTAATTGTCTCGGAAATTGCGCTTGAATTATTATGAATGATAAAAAAAAAGGTATTATCACTTGGCTCTTCTAAAGCTTTAAGTAAAGCGTTAGCAGAACTAATATTTAAATATTCAACGTTATCTATCAATACTATTTTTATATTTGAATTATATGTAGATTTGTTTAAAAACTTTAAGATATTTTTTACATTCTCGATTTTAATATTTTCTTCGTTAAGATTATTTTCAAGTGGGTAAAAATTTGGGTGGGTATTAGAACATAAATTTTTATAACTTTTGTTTTGAGGATTAATAGTAAATTTATTAATAGAATAGTTATAATTTTCTTTTCTAGACAATAAATAATTAATGAAATGGTATGCAAAAGTAGCCTTGCCGGAACCTTTAGGCCCGCTTAATAAGATCGCATTAGGTAATTTATTATTGCTAAAAAGCTTTATAAATGTATTGAAATAATCATCATAACCATAGAGCTGCAATTGATTTTTAGGAAATAAAATCTCATTTTTCTTATTTTTAGTTTTCATTTATTTAAAAATTTAATAACTTTATTAAAAATAATTTTTTCGATGTCTTTAGTGTCATTAGAATTATTCAGCAAAACATATCTTTTTTTATTTTTTTTTGCTATTTTTATAAATGCATTTTGAGCTTTTATATAAAAATTTTTAGAAAATTTATCATATCTATTTTTCTTTTTTCTCATTTTTAATCTTTTCATTGCAATAGATATATTAACTTTTAAAATAAAAGTAAGATCAGGTTTAATATTTCCTAAAATATGTTTATGAATATTGTCAACAAAGTTTTTGCTTACACTTTTTCCATGAACTTGGTAAGCCAGAGTCGAGTCAACAAATCGATCACAAATAATAATTTTTTTTTTGAAACTGCTGGTGCTATTTTGTTAATTATGTGCTCATTTCTTGCTGCTAAATAAAGCAAGGTATCGGTGTATTTGTCAAATTTTATACTATTTTTTGAATCAAAATAATCATCAAGAATAATTTCTCTTATTTTCTCAGCATTTTTTGTTCCACCTGGCTCTCTTGTATGTATCACTGGGATTTTTCTTCTTTTTAAAGTCAAAAATAATTTTTTACTTAAATAAGATTTTCCGGATCCTTCAATTCCTTCAAAAGTTACGAAAAGGGATTTTTTTTTATACATCACCCCAAACCATGTAATTTAATGATTTGAATATTCTGGAGAAAACATTTGATTTTTCTACGTTCTCGGCAGCCAATAAGTTTATTTCCTTTTTTAACTCACCTGATACATAAACATTTAATTTTCCTAAGACATCACCTTTTTTAATCGGGGCCTCTATTGGACCTTCATATTCGAGTACAGCTTGAACTGTCTTCTTTTTTCTTTTAGGAATAGTTAAATAAACATCTTCTGAAGGAAAAATATTAACTTTATTTTTTTTTCCTAACCACACATTTAAATTTTCTAAAACTTCATCTTTTTTAGCAATTTTAATAGTATCGAATTTTCTCATTCCCCAATTAAGTAATTTTAGAGATTCTCTTGATCTTGAATTTTTTGTATTGAATCCACTAGCAACTGCTGTAATTCGTCTCTCACCTACTTGCATTGATGAAGCCAGAGAATATTTCTCAACAGATAAATAACCAGTTTTTATCCCATCTACGCCAACATCCTTATATAGCAAAGGATTTCTATTACCTTGTGTTATGGGATCTCCGCCAGTTCTATCCCATGTAAAAGTAGTATCTTTAAAATAAGTATAATACTCAGGATAATTCTGTATCATGTAGCGAGACATCTTTAATATATCTCTAACTGTAGAATAATTTTCAACATCATTAATTCCTGAAGAGTTATTCCAATTAGTATTTTCCAAACCTATCTCCTCAGATTTCTCATTCATTAAATTAACAAAATCTTTTTCAGTTCCAGATAAGCCTTCGGCTAATGCTAGGCAAGCATCGTTGCCAGATACAATAATTATTCCTTTAAGCAAGTCTTCTACAGAAACTTGATCATTTAACATTATAAACATTGATGAATATCCGCTTTGAGATAATCTCCAAGCATTTTCAGATATAGTAATTTTCTCATCTAGGGAAGTTTCTCCTTTTTTTAACAAGTCAAAAACAACAATTGTAGTCATTATTTTAGTCATAGAAGCTGGATAAATTTTATGGTCAGCTTCTTTTTCATAAAGAATTTTTCCAGATAAATGGTCTTGCAAAATTACATAGTTTGCATCAATTTCTAATTGGGAATATGATTTTTGCTGATAAAATAAGAAAACGATCGTGAATAAAAATAATTTTAAGAATTTCATTTCAATCTCTATATATATTTAAGTTCTCAAAGCCTAATTTATTTAAACTAATATAAGTATTTTTTAAAGTGTTAAAATTTTTAAAAGGACCAGCAAATAGTCTATATTTTTTGTTATTAACTTTTTTAACTGATATATTATTAAATCCTGTTTTTTCAATTAATTCATTCAATAGGTTGTTTGCGGTATCTTCAAAGTAGAAATCTGAAATAACTAATATAAAGCTTTGTTCTTCAATTGATTCTTCTTTTTTTTTATCATCACCTTGTGTTAAGACGTTCATTTCAACTTCCTCAACTGGGTTAATCTCAGCGACATTTTTTTCTTCATCAAAAGTATTTGATTTTTTCGCAACAAAAGTTTTATTTTTCTTTATTTCATTTAATTCAACGAAGGGATTATCAAGATCAATTTCTAACATTAGTGCAATTTTTTTACTTATAACAACATTAAAAATTTTAGGATAGTTTGCTTTTTTATAAACTTTAGTTTTAACAATTTTTGAATTAGTTGGATTAGTAATTATAACTGGAGTATTGGGCTTTAATATATTGTGCATTACCCTTATATCATCATTATTAATTTTTTTATTTAAAACTTTTTGTAAATATAAATTATCATCATATATTAAGGCAAATCCACTTGATGAATAATATTGCCTTTCTTTTTTTTGATCACCCTTTTTTACGCTATACTCAGCGCAAGAAAATAAAAAAGAAGATAACGTTATAAACAAAATTATTTTTTTTATATTCATGTTTTTATCATGTTAGCCAAAGTACAAACACTTATGCCAAACCTTAATGAACGATTCCATTTTAGTATTTTTTCATAATTTTCAAAAACTAAATAGGCTGGTGTTCCAGGTTTATTATCAGGTAAAATTAACGCAGCTTTAAGATTAGTTTTTAATTCACTACCATCAAATTTGATTAAACCTTTTTTTTTCCACTTCTTAATTTTAATTCTATTTGAGATAGATCTAGCTGAAGTGTTAATGTACTTACTATTAATTTCTTTTGTAAATTTAACTCTAAAAAAACAAGGTTGACCTTTTTTCCAGCCAATACTATTTATATAATTCGCTGCTGAAGCCAAAGCATCGTCTAGTGAAGATTTTAATTCAATTTTATTATTTTTATCATAATCAATAGCATATTGTTTGATTGATGAAGGCATAAATTGAAAATTTCCATAAGCTCCCGCCCATGATCCATATAGTGTTTTAGGATCTATAAGCTTATCATCAATTAGATTTAATAAAGTTAGAAGTTGAGATGAAAAAAATTCTCTTCTTCGTTTATCATAGCTAAGAGTCGCGAGTGATGAAATTATATCCATTTTACCAACATGTTTTCCAAAATTTGTTTCTATGCCCCACAACGACAATAAAATTTCTTTCTCAACTAAAAAATTTTCTTCCACTTCGTCAAATAAATTTTGGTTTTTTTTTAATAATTTTTTAGCAGTTTCTGCTCTAAAAGTATTAGCTCTTTTACTGACATATGTTAAAGTGTCTTCGTAAAATTCTGGTTGTTTTCTATCATATTTAATTACCTGCTCTAAGAATTTTACATTTTTAAATGCAATGTCCACAGTCTCCTGCGAAACTCCTTTTTTTACAGCATACTTTTTATATGACGAAAGCCATGAATTAAAATCTTCTTGGGCTAAAGTTTTGTATGGAAAAAAAACAACTGAAATTTGCAATATCAGAGATAAAACTAAAGTTTTATAAAAAAAAGGCATAAACTTTTTTATCATAAGTGCTTATATTTAACTATCGTTACCTTTAACCTTGATATCTTATATTATTAATGGTTATACAAGTTGCAATTCGCCAAATTATATTTTTAAAATTAAGTTGTAATTTATTTTGCTAAAATATATTAAAGTCATACCACTTAATTAGGAAGGGTGGCTGAGCGGTTGAAAGCACTAGTCTTGAAAACTAGCAATGGGGCAACTCATTCGTGGGTTCGAATCCCACCCCTTCCGCCACTAACTAAAATTTAAAATTTTTAAGCATTGTAGAAACTGATGTCTTAGGGATAAGTTTATTGTGGTTATTTTCAAAATACCATTTATGTAAAATTTCATCCTCAATAAATAGCAATCTATCTAAATCTTGAAGTTCTTTAGTATCAAATTTATTAATATGCTTTTTTACAAAACTACCTAGCAACAAATCCATCTCTTTTGATCCTCTATGCATAGATCTGTAGATAATTTGCTTTTTTAAAATTTCTTTATTTATCATGATTAAATAAATTTATTATATATTACAAATAAATGAATCAGTCAAAATTGCATAATTTTCTCTTTGAAAATATTTCTATCTTAAAAGGAGTTGGTTCAAAAACTAAAAAATTATTGAAGAAAAAAAAAATAGAAAAAATATCCGATTTACTATGGAATTTTCCTCAGGGATTTACAGATAGATCTAATGTACAAACTCTTGATAATCTTGAAATAGGAAAAATAACAACGATTAAAGTTAAAGTAATTAAATACAATTTTCCTAGAATTAGAAATCTTCCAAATAAAGTAATTTGTGAAGATCAAAAAGATAAAATAGAAATAATATTCTTTAATAGTAGAGAGGGATATATAAGAAAAATTCTTCCTCTTAATTCTTTTGTTATAATAAGTGGCAAAATTAGTTTCTATAAAAATAAATATCAAATAGCCAACCCTTCGTATATAGTTCCTGTAGAAAAAGAGAAATATGTTAATAAAATAATTCCTAAATACTCTCTGACAGAAGGTATAACTGAAAAAATATATAGAAGATTAATTGATCAAGTCTTATCAAATATTTCAAATTTAGATGAATGGCATAACGACGACGTACTAAAAAAAATTGGTAATGTTAGTTGGTCAAAATCTATATTTAATATTCATGAAAATAAAAATAAAGATTTTAACTCAAAATTTTATAGAAGATTAGCTTATGATGAAATTTTAGCTAATTTACTGGTTCTATCTGAGGCACGTAGAAGAATAAAAAAATATAAGAAAAAAAATAAAAATTTTAATAATTCTTCATCGAAAAAAATTATCAATAATCTAAAATTCTCATTAACAAAAAATCAATTAAAAATTATAGATGAAATTAATAAGGATCTGAAATCAAACTTCAAAATGTTCAGATTGTTACAAGGTGATGTTGGTAGCGGGAAAACTATAATATCTTTTATTGCTGCCTTTAATGTAATCTTATCAAAATGCCAGGTTGCTTTGATGGCGCCTACAGAAATTTTAGCAAAACAACATTATAATCTTGCTAAAAAAACTTTCAAATTTACGAATGTTAATATTGCTTTGCTGACTGGCAAATCTGAACTTAAAGAGAAAAAATTAATTCAACAGAATTTGCTGAATGGTAAAATAGATTTCTTAATTGGAACTCATGCTTTATTTAGTAAAAATATTCTATTTAAAAATTTAGGCTTAATAATAGTTGATGAACAGCACAAGTTTGGTGTTAAGCAAAGAATAGAACTTTCGAATAAAGGTGGAAAAGATTGTGACATACTTTTAATGTCCGCCACCCCTATTCCGCGTACATTAATATTAACTATTTATGGTGATATGGATGTTTCTAGATTGATTGAGAAACCAATAAATAGAAAAGATATTATCACTTTAAGTAAACCTGAAGACAAAATAAATGAAATCTTAATTTTTATTAAAAATCAAATTAATAAAGGTAATCAAATATTTTGGGTTTGCCCTTTGATAGATGAATCTAAAATATTGGATTATTCAGCAGCTATAAAAAAATATGATTTTTTGTCAAAAATATTTCATAAAAAAGTTGGTTTAATTCATGGAGGTATGCAAAAAAAAGAAAAAGATGATGTCTTAAATAATTTTTTAAATAGAGGTATAAATATATTAGTGTCCACTACAGTGATAGAGGTGGGTATAGATTTCCCTAATGCTAATGTAATAGTAATCGAGAATTCAAATAAATTTGGATTATCTCAACTTCACCAGTTAAGAGGAAGAGTCGGTAGAGGTGATGATCAAGGAACTTGTATTTTGCTATATAAAAAAAATTTGAGTGAAAATGCAAAAAAAAGAATCAAAATATTAAAGTCATCAAACGATGGTTTTTTTATAGCCGAAGAAGACATGAAATTAAGAGGGTTTGGTGATATTATAGGCTATCAACAAAGTGGAATTAAAGATTTTAAAATAGCTGATCCCATTAAACACGAGGATCTTTTTAAAATAGCTGAAAAAAATATTAAAGATATAGAATGTAATGAAAATAATTTCAAAAAATACAATCTACTATTAAAATTATTTGATAAGGCGGAAATAATAAATCATATTAATATAGAGAAAATTAACTTGGATTAGATGTCCCTGCAGAAACAATAAATTTAGAAGCTTCCTCAAAAGTTAGATCAAGATAAATCACCTCATCTTTTGGAAACATTAATAAGAAGCCACTCGTAGGATTTGGTGTAGTTGGCACAAAAACATTTACCAGATTTTTATTTGTTTTCTTGCTTATTTCACCTTTATTTTCTTTTGTTGCAAAACCAACAGCCCAAGAACCTTTTCTAGGATATTCAACCAAAACTACATTTTTTTTATCCTTATCTGTTTTTGTAAAAGTTTCTGTCATTTGTCCAATAGCTGAATATATTGTTCTCAAAATAGGTATTTTTTTTAAGACAATATTCAATAAATTTAACATCTTTCTTCCCAAAAATGATAACGATAGCCAGCCTATAAGTGTGATTAAAAGTATAGAAATCAATATTTCAAGTCCGGGAATATCATATGGTAAATAATTATTTGGGTTAATTTCCTTAGGTAGTATTTTTGATGAAATTGAAACCAAAAACAATGTTAAATAAACGGTAATACCTATAGGTATTAAAACAACCACTCCAGCAATAAAATAATTCCTGAGTCTTGCTAAAATACTTCTTTTTTTTTCTTCAATTGCCATTTAAAATACCTATTTGATAATGAACGAAATTAATAGCATAAATAGAAGAAAATTTCTTGAAATATTTGGTGGTTGTTCTTGTGCTCTAATGTTGCCTTCATGCGCTACTGCTCCAATAACAGATAGAAAACAATTAAAATTAATACCAGAAAGCACTTTGAATAGACAAGCTGCTCAAATATACGAAAATGTTAAAAAAAAGACCAAGTTAAGCACTGATAAAAAACAACTTAAACAAATCAAAGATATCGGATCAAGAATTGAAGAATCTGTAAGTGCATATTTTGATTCAATAAATAAACAAGATCCTACTAAGAACTTTCAATGGGAATATATTCTTATAGATAATGATAAAGTAAAAAATGCTTGGTGTATGCCAGGAGGAAAAATTGCTGTTTATACTGGAATACTTAAAATAACTAAAAATCAAGACGGAATGGCCTCAGTTATGGGACATGAAATAGCCCACGCTGTAGCAAAACATTCAGTTGAAAGAGCAAGCCGTGCTATGATTTTAAATGTGGGAACAGCAGCATTAGATATATTTACTGGAGGCGCTGTTTCAAATGCTCAAAGAACGACAGGAGTTGATGTTGCTGGAATGCTTAGGACTTTTGGCATTGATAATCCTTTTGGTAGAAAACAAGAAAGAGAAGCTGATTATTTAGGATTAATTTTTTCATCTCTATCTGGATATGATATTAGAGAATCTGTAAAAATTTGGGAAAGAATGAAAGAGGCACGTAAAGGCGAAGAGCCGCCAGAATGGATGAGCACACACCCTTCTAGCCTTAAAAGAATAGAAGCACTAACAAATTGGATACCGCAAATCATTATCGAATATCCTCCAATTAAGAAAATTTCGTAATTATTAATTAATTAAACATTAACAAAAATTGTAATGTCATTTATTAAAACAACCTCAGAAAAAAGAAATAAAATATTTTATATTTTATTCATATTAATTTTCTCTTTTTTTATAAATCAATATTATGGTTATGTTGGTATTAATCCACTAGATAATTTTTTTAGCTTTAACGCTGGTTATGATATTTTAAACGGGCGTTATCCTTTTAAAGATTATTGGACTATAACAGGTCCATTAATATTTTTTCTTCAAGCAATTTTTTTTA
>MDTE01027439.1_pt1 | contig 15253 bp, 12 predicted proteins | sample 811231 | NCBI WGS metagenome assembly MDTE01 (sample SAMN05326651, study PRJNA326480) | marine metagenome | isolation source: seawater | place: Indian Ocean: Red Sea | collected 2010 | reverse complement strand
TTACATAATATTCTTAATTATAAAAAATACTTATTTAAAACTATACTTTGATTAATAATTCGTGCTAATGTTTCACTGACTGAATTGATTATATGTATATTTCTTTAATAGGTTGTGGAAAAATTTCACATAGACATGTAAGTGCTATAAATGATCATCCCTCATTAAAATTATTATCTGCATGTGATATAAATTCTGAAATGAGGAAAATATTTAGTGAAAAATATAATGTTCCAGTTTTTTCAAATATTGAAGAAATGGTTAATGCTAAATTAGCAGATATTGTTGTTGTACTTACATCGAGTGGAACACATTTCAAAATATATAATCAAGTTAAAAAATATTTTGATAAAATAATAATTGAAAAGCCTTTGGCTTTAAAACTTGAAGATGCAAGAAGAATAATTGAAGATGAAAAAAGTGGTAAGAAGATATTTATTGTTAAACAAAATAGATTTAATAAACCAGTAATCTTATGTAAAGAACTAATAGATGAGGGACTTTTAGGTGATTTATTTCTAGGTTCTATAAGAGTAAGGTGGTGTCGAACCCAAAGTTATTATGATTCCTCTGATTGGAGAGGAACATGGAGTAGAGATGGAGGAGTTTTGTCTAATCAAGCTATTCATCATATTGATTTACTCCTATATTTAATGGGGAAATATAAATCAGTTAATGCAATTACAAAGACTTTTGGCTCAAAAATAGAGGTGGAGGATACTGCTGTAGCTCAGGTAGAATTTCAAAATAACTCATTAGGTCTTATCGAAGCTACGACTGCAACAAGACCGATTGATTTAGAAGGTTCTATTTCATTACTAGGGTCAAAAGGATCCATTGATATTGGTGGTTTTGCTGTTAATCTACTAAGAAGATTAGAACTTAACGATGAAAGAACAAAAAGATATTATTCTGAAAGAATTAATCAATTTTCAGAAAACCCAAAAGAAATTGATAGTTTCGCACATAAAGAATTTTATAAAAGAGTAACAAATGCAATAATTAATGATGAAAATGATTCTGCAATAATTGCTTCTTCAGGTATTGAGTGTTTAAAACTTCTCCATTCTATTTATGTTTCTGCCCATGAAAAAAGATTAGTAAATGCTTCTGAAGAGGCCTCTTACAAACCTTTAGGATCTTATTAATAAATTTATATAGTGAAATTTAAACTTCTTTTAAAAGAAATAAATAATAGATGTGAAAATTTTTATAACGGATCATTTATTGATAATAATTTATTTTCAATAAAGGATTTTGCTTGTATATATTCTAAAAATAACAATTACGTTGAGTGGAGTAATTCTGGAAATTCATTATTCATTAAATCGTCTAATTTTTTTAATGGTCCCAATATCATCTTAGGTGATGGAATAAGTTGCAATGAGTTTTTTAAAGTCAATAATTTTAATTCTATTAATTATTTAATTTATTCACTTAATCCAAAATCATTAGTTATTCTTGACGATAAAAGAACTTTTCTAAAATATAAAAAGGAAAATTATATTGACTCCTTCTATTTGAATTTATTTTGTAGATTACTTTTTTTGGAAAATTTTGATCTTCCAAAATTTTTCTTAAAAAGTATTTTTTTTATTCAGATTTATCTGAATATTCTTTTACTTATTCTTATTAGGCCAAGTTCTATAATTGTCACAGACATTAGTAAATATTGGAAGTTAATAATTGCAGCAAAAATCTTAAAAATTAAAAACTTTTTATATTTAAATGAATTAATTATGCCAGAGGATCAAAAATTTATTTTAGAATTCATTAATAAGTTTCAGAATTCAATACCTGAATCAGCAATTTATTCCTCGAGATATATATTTTCGCAGGTATGTGGCTTGAATCTAGAGAAATCATTTAGTAATTATTTACTAAATACATTTAAGAGTAATGATAAATTCTTAATAAAAAATAAAAATCAAATAATTTCAATAATAGGTTTTATTAATAATTTTAATCAATATACATTAGAAGAAAGTTTCCAGATTGCTTCATTTATAATAAATAAATTAAAAAAAGAATATCCTAGAAATAATTTAAATTTTCTACCGATAAGTAATCAAGATTATAAATTATTAAATCTTTTAAAACAAAAATTTAATATAATTAACGACTTTGAGAAGTTGTTAAATTCTAAAGAAATATATAGCTTTTACTTAAATGGCAGCATACAACTTTACGAATCATTTGAAATTTCTTCAACTGTTATTACTATTAATAATAAATATAAAAATTATGTAGAAGCATTATGTAATAACATTTTTGGATTTAATATATTAAATATAGATCAAAAAAAACTGAAATAATCAACTTAAATTTATGTTTTTTTTCAAAAATAAATATAAAACCTCTAATTCATTTATCAACCCTTTAATTTTTGGAATAGGATGCGAGTTTATAAAGCCATCTAATATATATGGATGCACTTTAGGCGACTATGTATTTATAGGTCCTTTTTGCGAAATACAGAGTGATGTTGTTATTGGAAATAATACTAGAATTCAATCTCATTCCTTTATATGCTCATTAGTAGAAATTGGAGATAATTGTAGAATTGGTCATGGAGTAATGTTCATTAATGATCTTTATAAAGAGTGCAAAAAATTAGGAGATAAAACTAGAAATTGGAAATCTACAAATTTAGGATCTAATTGTCTGATAGGTTCAAATGCGACCATTTTACCAGTACAAATTTGTGATAATGTAATAATTGGTGCAGGTGCAGTTGTATCGAAAGATATTAAAAAACCTGGAGTATATGTAGGAAATCCAGCAAGATTTCTAAGAAATCATATTTCAAATGATTAGGTAGAATAAGTGCATTTAAAAATTGAAAATAGATTAAATAAAATTGAAAAGAAAATTATTAAATATAAGAATAAAGAATACATTATTTTCTCTTCTTTAAATTCAATATCAGAAAAAATATCTTATTTAATAAAAAATTCTGAGGAATTACAAGAATATTTTTCTGCAATTAAATTAGCTAAATTGATAGATTTACCTGGATGGTTATTAGTTGATATGACAAACAAAATTATTTATCAGGATCAAATTGCTTCAATTCCAGCTCTTTATGATATAAAACACTTCAAAATTTATATAGGCTATCCAGAATTTCCTATAACTTGCGATGAGAATGATGAATATGAAATTTTTGGATATTTTTTAACCAATTACTTTGGGAATTTAATATTAATTGGAGCTGGGCAACAGTTGCGTATAGATGATTTAAGTTTGACTTATTGGTTTGAATTTAATAGAACATTTCATAAAAAATTTGACCTAGATTATTTAAAAATTTTGATAAAAAATACATTTGATAATTTTGAAGAAATTATAGATGGGAAAGAAGTTACAATCCCATTATCTGGTGGTTTTGATTCTAGATTAATTTTGGACGAATTAACAAAAAGAAAAATTCCTTTAAAGTCTTACTCAATTGGTTCAAAAAAAAATAGAGATTTTTGCATCGCAAAGGATATTGCTAATGAACTAAATGTTCCTTTTTATCCTATAAATGTAAATAGGACTACTTTATCAAAATTTATCAATACTCAAGATTTTAAAAAGTTTTGGAAATATTCAGGAGGTAGTTTTACTTTGCCTCATTTCTCAGAATGTATGTTTAGAGATGAATTAAATTTTTTAAAAGAAGATTCTATTATAACTCCTGGCCATTCACTTGATTTTTTGGCTGGAAGTCATCTTCCTCAATTGAAATTTGTATCAAATAACCCAATAAAACTAATTTCTGATTATCACTGTATCCCAAAAAATGAATACAAAAAAGCTCATGATTTAATTAATTATTATTTAAAAAATAATTTAAATACTCTTTCTTCTGTTGAGATTTTTGATTTTGAATATAGACAATCAAGATATATAGTAAATCATATTAGAAATTTCGAATATATAGGTTTTAAACCTTTACTTCCTTTATTTGGATTTAAATTAATAAATTATTTTATGAATCTTAAATATGAAGACCTTATTAATCGTAACTCATTATTGAAGCAATATAAATTTTCAAATATTAAACTACAAAATACACCATTAGCTACTGCTTATGAGAAAAAATCTAGATTTAAAATTTTTTTAAAAAGATTTTTTTTATTAAGATCAATAATTGCATTTATAAGATATTTCACCTATTCAGGCAAAGATACTATTTATCTCAATTTGGGATTTATAAAGGTTTTTTATCAAATATTTTTTAAAGGTTGTAATCACCCTCTAGCTCTTTTAAGATTGCTAAGACAAAGGTATTTTTCCAAGTGAAGATTATATTGCTTAGTGGCTGGACTACTTTGGAGCCAAAAGCATCTTACCAAATAGAATCCATTTCAAATTTAGGATACCACATTACTTTAATTACATCAGATACTTATGGGAGATCAGAGCAAGTATTAAGAGATAATGCAAAATCTTATTCTTTTTTTAAATATCCAAGAAAATCAATTTTTGTTCAACAATTATTAATAATCAAATATTTATTCTTTAAAAGGAATTTTATTGAATATGTAATCTGTACACCAATGTCTTATACAACTTTTTTCACAATTTTAATCTGTAAATTTTTAAATATTAAAAATTTACTTTTAGAATGGGGTTCAATAACAGATTTATCAAAAGTAAATTTTTTACTAGGTTTTCTTGCTTCTAATGCATATAAGGTTTCTAATAAAATATTATACAAAGAACCTCACTTTAAAAGAATATTAGAAAATTTATTTGGCAAAACTAGAAATCAAATTAGCTTTCTACCAAACTGTATTAAGGTCGATAAAAAATATCAAAATAGATTTAAAAAAAATAAATTGGGAGACAATTTCATGATTGACTTTTTGTGGGCAAATAGACCTATCTGGAGAAGATATCCAGAATATTTTTTGAAAGCAAGTCTTGATAAAGATTTTGAGAATAATAATTTCAGAATGTATGGAGTAAACAATAAAACTAAAGATATTAAAAGTGAAAGATTTTCTAGATTAATTGATTTAATTAATAAAAAAGATTCAAAAATAATAAATTTATACTCTTACGAACTTAAGAAGATATTTTTATCTTCTAAATTTTTTATTTTAGCTTCAAGAGATGTTTATGGTAATAATTCACTCCTAGAAACAATGTCTTTAGGAATTGTACCAATAGTTTCACATACACCATGGACAGAGCAATTTGTTCCAGTTGACTCAGCTATTATATTTAAAAATAATTATGTTTCTTTCAAAAAAGCACTCCTTTTTGCAAGAAATATGACTGATGAAGAGTATATACGTAGATCAAATGGTGTAGTGAATTGGGTTAGTAAATATTTTTCAAATCAAATTTGGGAAGAAAGATTTTTAAATATTATTAAATTTTAAAGTTATAAAATGTTTCTAACCTTTTAGTTTTAATTATTAAAATTTGATTTTTTGCATTAAGATCAATTATTTTGAAATATATCTAATTGAAATAATGCAAGCTGTAATTTTAGCTGGAGGTCTTGGAACTCGTTTAAGTGAAGAGACACACATCAAACCTAAACCTATGGTTGAAATAGGAGGTAAACCTATTTTATGGCACATCTTAAAAATTTATAGTTCTCATGGCATAAATGAATTTATTATTTGTTGTGGATATAAGGGTTATGTTATAAAAGAATATTTTGCAAATTACTTCTTACATAATAGTGATATAACATTCCATATGGATGAAGATAATAGAATTGAAATTCATCAGCAAAAAAGTGAGCCATGGAAAATAACACTTGTTGATAGTGGAGATAAAACCCAAACAGCAGGGAGATTAAAAAAAGTTAAAGACTATATTAAACAAGACTTATTTTGTTTTACTTATGGTGATGGCTTGTCTGATGTGAGTATTAGTGATTTAATTGAATCTCATAAGAATTCAGGCTCGAAGGTTACATTAACAGCAGTAAGACCTCCAGGAAGATATGGAGCATTGAAAATTGATAATAAAAAAGTTATATCTTTTCAAGAAAAACCAGAGGGAGATAATTCTTGGATAAATGGAGGCTTCTTTGTAATTAACAGATCAATAATTGATTATATCAAAGATGATTTCTCGAGTTGGGAAACTGATGTGCTACCGATTCTAGCAGAGAAAGGTTTAGTTAATTCTTTCCTACATTCTGGTTTCTGGAAAGCAATGGATACTCTACGAGATAAAAATAGTCTTGAAAAAATGTGGCATTCAGGTAATCCTCCTTGGAAAATTTGGTAATGAATATAAATTTTAATTTTTGGCAAAATCGAAAAGTTTTTATTACCGGTCATTCTGGTTTCAAAGGGGCATGGCTTGCACAAGTTTTAAAGAAATTTGGAGCAGAAATATATGGATATTCTTTAGAATCAAAACCTTCTAATAGTATTTTTAAAGAACTTTATTTGCAGAATAATTATTTTAAAAATAATTATTTCTTAAATATTAGTAATTTTAATCAATTAAAAGATTCTATTCAAAAATCAAACCCGGATATAATTTTTCACCTAGCTGCTCAACCTTTAGTAAGAAAATCTTATAAAGATCCTCTTGAGACATGGAACACAAATGTTATTGGAACCCTAAATCTTTTAGAAGCAGCTAAAACTCTTAATAAAAGGATTGCAATTGTTGTGGTAACTACTGATAAGGTTTACCAAAATAAAGAAATTATTTATTCTTATAGTGAAGAAGATATATTAGGTGGTCACGACCCTTATAGTGCGAGTAAGGCAGCAGTTGAAATTGCCGTTAAAAGTTGGAGAGATAGCTTTTGTGGAAAAGATAAATATCAAACTCATCAGAATCTTTGTATTGCTACTGCAAGGGCTGGTAATGTTATTGGTGGAGGGGATTGGTCTGAGGATAGATTGGTCCCGGATTCAATAAGAGCTTTAATTCAAAATAAACCTATAAAAATAAGAAATCCAAAATCAACCAGACCTTGGCAACATGTATTAGAACCACTTCATGGATATATGCAGCTAGCATATAAATTATTTATAAATGATAATTCAAAAGATTTGCAAAATAGTAGGTTATTCGAACAAGCATTTAATTTCGGTCCACAATTAGATTCAAATAAAGAAGTTAAAGTTTTTATTGAAGAGTTATTAAAGATCTGGCAAGGTAAATGGAAAGATATATCTAATGAAGAAGCGCCACATGAGGCAAATTTATTAAATCTCAAAAGTGAAAAAGCAAAAATGTTACTAAACTGGGAAAGTAAATGGGATTTTGAAAAGACATTATATAGGACTATTAATTGGTATAAAAAAGAATTTGAGGGTCAAAATCCATTAAAATGCTGTGAAGATGATATTGAAGAATTTTTTGTTTAATTTCAAGGTAAACCATGAAAGAACTTTTAATTAAAGGCTCATTCGAAATTTTTTCAAAGCCAAATCATGATGAAAGAGGATATTTTTTAAATCTATTTCGCGGTTACGATAATACTTTTAAAAAACTACCTGAAGACTTTGTAATATCTCAGATAAATTTGAGTCATAATTTAAAAGTTGGAACTTTAAGGGGATTACATTATCAAAAAAAACCTTTTGAAGAAGCTAAGTTTATAAGATGTATAAAAGGAAAAGTATGGGATGTAATAGTAGATTTAAGAAAAGAATCTGAAACTTATTTAAAATGGTATGGCGTTGAATTATCAGAAAAGTATTCTAATGGAATATTCATACCCAAAGGATGTGCTCATGGTTTTCAAGTAATTGAAGCAAATAGTCAATTACTTTATATTCATTCTGGTAAATGGATACCTGAATCCGAAAGAGGTATAAAATGGGATGATAAAACTCTTTCAATAAATTGGCCATTAAAGCCATCCATAATTAGTTCAAGAGATTTAAAGTTACCCTATTTATAATAATGAATTTTTGCTGCCGACATTGTAAAACTCCACTTAAAAATGAAGTTATTGATCTAGGTCATCAGCCTGCAAGTAATTCTTATATTACTAAGGAAAATCAATATGAACCAGAAATAAAATATCCTTTAAAAGTTTTCGTTTGTCACAACTGCTGGCTTATGCAAATTCCACAATATATAAGACCTGAGAATTTATTTACACCTGATTATGCTTATTTATCAAGTACTTCGAAATCTTGGTGTGAACATGCAAAGAGATTTGCTAGGGATTCAATCAATAGACTTGACTTAACTAAAAATGATTTAGTTCTAGAGTTAGCAAGTAATGATGGTTATCTTCTTAAATATTTTAGTGATTCATCTATTCCTTGTATCGGTATAGAACCTACTAAATTGGCTGCTGATATAGCTATAAAAAAAGGCATTAAAACTTATTTAAATTTCTTTAGTTTTAAGTATGCTGAATCTTTAATTAAAAATGATGTTTTATTTAGAAAAGGAGTAAAGCTTATTATTGCAAATAATGTTGTTGCCCACGTGCCTGATATTAATGATTTTATTAAAGGAATTAAAATTTTATTACATAAAGAGGGCTTTGCATCGATTGAGTTTCCTCATCTTCTTTCTTTATTAGAGAAAAATCAATTTGATACCATTTATCATGAGCACTATAGTTATTTCAGTTTGCATTCATTTTCTAGGATAGTTGAAAGTGTAGGTATGGTTATAGATGACTTTGAATATTTAGATACTCATGGAGGTAGTTTACGTGCATGGGTTACACATAGAGATAACTCTAATCAAACAAGAAAAGTTAAAGATCTTTTTGCCCTTGAAGAGAGACAAGGTATGAATACCCTAAAGCCTTATGAGAAACTTCAAAAGAATGCGATCACTATAAAAAATGAACTTTTATATTTTCTTTTAAATGCCATAAATAGTAATGAAAAAATAGTAGGTTATGGTGCTGCTGCCAAAGGCAATACACTTTTAAATTATGCAGGTATCTCAAAAGATTTATTACCTTTTATTGTAGATAAATCAAAAAGTAAACAAGGCAAATATATGCCAGGCAGTAGAATCCCCATCTTAGATCCAGAAGAACTAATAAAGGCAGAACCTGATAAGGTTTTAGTCTTACCATGGAATCTCATTGATGAGATAAAATCGCAATTAGGTAATTATAAATTAGTTACAGCAGTACCTTCATTAAAAGTTTGGAGCTAATTTTGAATAATTTACACATTATTGGTTCAAATGGTTTTTTAGGAAATGCAATAAAAAATATTAATAAAGAAAACCCTTTAGTTTTGTGGAGTCATTCATGCAAAAATGAAGATCTTTTTTTTGATATTTACGAGAGAAAAAGTTGGGACAAAATTCTAAGTAATAAACCAAAAAATGTAATATTACTAAGTTGGCCTGGGTTGCCAAATTATGATCATGATTTTCATTTAAATAAAAATTTGCCCGCTTTAATAAGTTTCATTGATGAATTGATAGAGTCTGGTTTAGAGAAAATTCTTATTGCAGGGACCTGTTATGAATATGGTTCACTTGAAGGAGAATTAAATGAAATGCAAGATACGGATCCCCAAAATTTTTATGCACTAGCAAAAGATACTTTAAGAAAATATGTGGAATTGAAATTTAGAGAAAAAGAAATTATATATTTTTGGGTTAGAATATTTTATCCATATGGAATTGGACAAAATAAGAATTCTTTAATTCCATCATTTATAAGAGCTATTAAAAATGGTGATAAAGAGTTTTTAGTAGGATCTGGAAATCTAAAAAGGGATTTTATTCCAGTGAAAAGTGTTGCTATGCAGATTCTAAAGATTATAAATAGTAATAAGGATAGTGGCATATATAATTGTGGTTTGGGAAGGCCAACTTCTATATTCCAAATTTTAGATTTAATAAAGAAAGAATATAACTCAGATATAGAAATTTTGGAGAGAGGTATAGCTTTACGCAAAAACGAACCTGATGCATTTTGGGCAGATATGAGTAAATATAATAAAACTTTGAATAATATTTAACTAAATAAAATAAAAGTTATTTTTAAAAATGTTTTGTATTATCTTATAAAGATCTCTTATATATATAAAAATTAAATGTGTGGAATAGCTGGAATTATTAATAATAATGATCTGAAAATATCTTTAGATAATACCGCACAAAAAATGGGTTCTCATATCTCTTATAGAGGACCCGATGATAACGGGGTTTTTTATTCAAAAAAACTTGGAGTTGCCATTACACATAGAAGACTTTCAATACTTGATTTATCTACTTCAGGAAAACAACCCATGGTCTCTTCTTCTGGTAGATTTACCATAAGCTTTAACGGCGAGATTTATAATCATTTTGATTTAAAAAAAGAGTTAAATGCTTTAAATAAAAAAATTAATTGGAAAAGCACATCTGATACTGAAGTACTTTTAAATATGATTGAAAATTTTGGTGTTTTGGAGACTCTTAATAAATGTAGAGGGATGTTTGCTTTTGCTTTAATTGATAATCAAAATGAAAGTTTATTTCTTGTTAGAGATAGATTCGGAGAGAAACCTTTGTATTGGGGAATGATTGGATCAGGAGTTTACAAATCTTTAGTTTTTGCCTCAGACTTAAATGCGATAACTTGTCTTCCATTCTTTGACAATAAAATAAATAGATTGTCTCTAACTAGCTTAATTGACTCGTCTTACATATCAGCACCGAATTCTATATATGAAAATATATATAAATTACCGCCAGGTGGTCTTTTAGAGATATCATTGCCTTTTAATGTAAATAATGAATTACCAAAAACTAAAACATGGTGGTCTCTAAATTCGGGGATTTCTAACTCATTAGATAAATCTAATATTGAAGAAAAACTTGCAATAGATAATTTAGAAAATATATTTAAAGATATTCTATTAGAACAACAAAAAGCCGATGTACCTTTAGGTGTTTTTTTATCAGGAGGTATTGATTCTACTTTTATTACTACGCTAATACAAAAAATATCTTCTAAACCAGTAAGTACCTTCACAGTTGGTTTTAACGAATCTAGTTTTAATGAAATAAATGAAGCAAAACAATTTGCTGAATATCTTGGAACAAACCATAATTCTGTAATTCTCTGCAATCAAGAAGTATTAAAAATTATTGATGATATTCCTAATATTTACTCTGAGCCATTTGCAGACTCTTCGCAATTGCCAACTTATCTAGTTTCAAGAGAGGCTAGGAACTCTGGACTTAAAGTTGCCCTAAGTGGAGATGGTGGGGATGAATTGTTTGGAGGTTATAATCGTTACCTTTGGGGTCCGAAAACTTATAAATTTTTGAAATTTACGCCAAATTATTTGGTTAAATTTATTACTAGAATAATTTCAAAAATAAGTTCTAATAGTATTGATAAATTTGGAAATACTTTATCCATAAAACATTTAGATCAAAAGTTAAATAAAATTTTAAAATTAAATCAACGTTTTAAAAATAAAAAAGAATTTTATTTATCTTTAATATATCAATGGGAAAATATCAAGAAAATTATAAACATTACAGATACTGAAGAATTAAAATACAAAATTAACCTAAATCAAGAAAAATTTGCTTTTGCAGATGAATTTGATTTTTCTACTCAAATGATGATTTATGATTTATTAACTTATTTAAGTGACGATATTTTAGTCAAAATTGATCGAGCTTCAATGTATAATGGTCTAGAGACTAGAGCACCATTTCTTGATTATAGATTAGTAAATCTTGCATTTCAAATACCAGTTTCGATGAAAATAAGAAATGGAAAAGGAAAATGGATATTGAGGCAAATTTTATATAAAAACTTACCTAGTAATTTAGTAGATAGGCCGAAAAGTGGTTTTGCTATTCCTCTGTCTGATTGGCTAAAAGGGCCTTTGAAAAATTGGAGCAAAGATTTAATAAATCTTCAATTAGAGTCTGAAGATTTTTTTAAAGATAATTTATTTGCAACTAAATTACTCGAAGAGCATCAAAATGGAGATTATGATAATTCTGCAAAACTATGGCCAATTTTAATGTGGAAGTTATGGGCAAGTAATAATGTAGTTAAGTTTTAATTGTAGTTTTTTCTTTCATAATATTTATTAAAGGGATAAGTAATTTTTTGGATTATTATCAAATGTTTTAAATTATAAGCTTTTATTTTTTATTTATAAATTTAGGAATTTCTTTTTCCCAGAGATTATTTAAAATCAATGCCCCTTTTTCATTAAAGTGAGGTGAGCCATCGGCATATATTAATTGATCATTAATTACAGCCGTACAAGTTTTTTGGTTGCAAATACTGTCAATTGGATCAACATAAAAAATATTTTTATTATCAACGTAGTCCTTTAAGATTTTTGTATGTTGGTTTCTTGTTTTTATAGCATTTATTCTTGATATTTCTGGACCATTGCCATAAAAAGAGAATTTTGGGAAAAAATCTAAATCATAATTTTCTCCAAATGGAAATAAATCATCTACTAATATAAGTTTTACATTTGATTTTTTTGCAATATTAACAAGATATTCAATGTTTGTCCTAACCATTTTTTCATCTTTATAAAAAGCTCTTGCAGAGTAGAAAACTAGATCTTCATTTCGAGGCAAATTAGAATTTACTTTTGAGCGATAAATTACACCATCGTCATCATCAATATAATAGATAATTTTATAATCGTATTTTGAAGTTACTTCTTTGAGGCTAGGATACAAATTATAAGCGTGACTATCTCCAAAAATATAAATTGCTTTATCTTTATTATCATTTTTTCTTTTTATATTAATGTCATTTTTTGTTTTGAAATTATGAATTTCTGCTATTGAATCAAACTCATTTGTTTTAAATTTACCAAGATAAATAAAATCTCTAATTTTTGTTTCGTTAACATAAATTAAATAAGAAGAGGGTAATAATGGAATTGCCCCTATAAATATTTTGGACCATTTTTTTGTTGACCATTTTGAATTTCTTAATGGTGTTTCTATGAATTTGTAAGAAAATATTGATATTAAGAAAATTATTAAGATTTGGAAGGGTATTGTCCACCAGTGAATCCCTATGGTGAATCTGCTTAAAGTTATAACCCCCCAGTGCCATAGATAGAGTGAATAAGAAATTAATCCAATAAATGTAAGTTTTTTATTTGTGAAAATTGAATATATAAAAGTATTTTTTTTAAATGATAATATTAATATCGCTGTTGAAAAAACTATTAGTATTGTTGATTGTAAAGCTAATGAAACCGGTAGGAAAAAAATTATAATTATTAATCCTATTGGTATTGAGGAAGGTATTTTTTTTATATACTCTAAAATTCGACTTTTTTGATTATGCAAAATAAAAACTATACATCCAACAGAAATTTCCCAAAAGCGATTAGGCATTAAAAAATATGCTGCTATTTGGTCTGTTTTATAAAAATAAATAAACGAAAATAATGAAATTGTACTTAAAAAAATATTAAAAAAAAGCAAAGGTTTTGTTTTCAATAACCCATCCTTGCCGAAATTGGTCAACCAAATAATTATTGGGAAAATAAGGTAAAATTGCTGCTCGACAGAAAGTGACCATGTATGAGTAAATATATTGAGGTCCATTTTAATTGCAAAGTAATCTGATGCCTGTCTATAAAATTCAATATTAGATAATCCGAATAATGAATAAATACCTGCCCAAATTGAATAACCAGCTGCGGGATTAACTATTGAAATTAAAAAGATATTTATAACAACAAAAAATAACAAAGCAGGAAGTAATCTTTTAATTCTTCTTAAATAGAAACTAAATATAAAGTTAGAAAGATTACCTTTGTTATTTCTTGATAGAGATGAAGTTATAACATAACCAGAAATAATAAAAAAAATGTCTACTCCTAGAAACCCATTAGGAAGAAGTAATTTATTAAAATGATAGATTATTACAGCTGTAACAGCAATTGCTCTTAATCCATCAATTTCGGGTTTATAGTGATTATTTATTTTTATAGAATTTTCTTTTTCAACATTTATTTTTTTCATAAATTCTAGGATATCTTATTTATAGTCAATTAAAGTAAAGATTACGTTGTTTCTTATCAATATGATTTTTTGCTCTTGAAACTTTTAAATTATTAGTGACATAAACATAAGGTATTAATATTAATGCGAATGAAATAACTAAATGCCTTTGTGCAGTACCCCAATTCCAAGTAGCAAGGCTAAATATAATATTCATAATTAACCATATTGATAGCATATTTAGAATTACAGATCTATCAGCTAATTTAGCCAATTTTAATTTTAAGATTATATTAATTAAAAACCATAAAATCAATAATTTCTCAGGATATAAAATTAAATCAGAAAGCCTATAACCTATTCCTAATGGGGCAAAGAGATATAGGAAAAAAGGCCTGACTATAGTAAGTGGCTGATCTATTTGTATTTCATTTTGATAGTTAGCTGCCGCATCTAAGGTGTAAGATTGACGAATTTGGAACTCGGCGGCATTCTCTAATGGCGCTACTGATATTAAATTTTGAACCCATCCCACACCTCCAATATTTGCAATCCTCTCAAGAGTAAAGAATATTAATCCAAGAAATAAAAAAGTTACAAACCATCTTTTAGAGGGATTAAGATTAAAAATCTTTTTCAATTCAAAAAATGAAAGCAGTTTTTTTTCAAAAAATAAAGTTGAGATTATTATGAAGGGAGTAGCCACCATAAATATTTGATGCAAAGTTAATGAAAAAATAATTGATAGTATATAAATAATTAATACCGCATAAAATTTACTGAAAGTTCTTTCTTTTAATTTACTCAAATAAATTGGACAAAAAATTAACATTGTTATTACAAATGTTTGAAAACATTCTCTTAATACAAAAGTTTGATTTGTAATTATAGTTGGGCAAATATTATATATTAAAAGTATAAACTTGGCACCTTTTAGGTTTGAATCCTTTAAAAGCAAATATGTTTTTATAATAAATATAATTGATAATCCCGAGACTAAAATTGATAAACAATGACTAGCAAAAAATGATGGTATGATAGATAATTTTTGTAAAAAATGGTGAATATATACATAAGTTTTTGTACCTATCAAAAAGGACCTGAAAACTGACTTGTCAAAAAGACTGAATTTGAATGCATAATAATCTAAATTTTGACTATACCTCCAAAAACGCAATGCATCGCCAGTACCACCAGGAAGACCAATATTTACATTTACAATTGCTACGGTTAGCCTTATAAAAATTCCAAAGAAATATAGTTGCCTTAATTTTTTTGGTAGGTATTTCGCTAAAAAAAATGTTAATAATATTAAAATAATGCTTAAAAACATTTTTGAATTAATATA
>MDTE01036270.1_pt1 | contig 15254 bp, 15 predicted proteins | sample 811231 | NCBI WGS metagenome assembly MDTE01 (sample SAMN05326651, study PRJNA326480) | marine metagenome | isolation source: seawater | place: Indian Ocean: Red Sea | collected 2010 | reverse complement strand
TTCACTTACGGAAGACCTAGTCCAACCTGGACACATCTTCCCACTTCGCGCAAAAAGTGGCGGAGTTTTACAACGAGCTGGACACACCGAAGCTGCGGTGGATTTAGCAAAACTCGCAAACTGTAGACCCATTGGCGTTATTTGTGAAATAATGAGTGATGACGGATCAATGGCCCGACTTCCAGAGTTAAGAAGGTTTGCAAAAAAACATAAACTAAAAATTTGCTCCATTGCCCAGTTAATTGAATTTCGACGCAAAAGGGAAAAACTTGTAGCGCTGGAGGAGGTAATAAAAATGCCAACGGATTTTGGCGAATTTGAATTACACCTTTACAAGTCCACGTTAGACAACGAACACCATCTCGCACTCGTTAAAGGGAAGATGAATAATCGCCGTCGTACTCTTGTGCGAGTACATAGTGAATGCCTTACCGGAGATGTCTTTGGATCACGACGCTGCGACTGCGGGTCACAATTACATCAGGCCATGAAGCAAGTAAGCGAAGCAGGGCATGGTGTAATTTTATACATGCGTCAAGAAGGACGAGGTATTGGTCTTGCACCAAAAATTAAAGCCTACAAACTACAACAAAACGGATACGACACAGTCGAGGCCAACGAAAAACTCGGATTTCCTATGGATCTTCGGGAATATGGAATCGGAGCTCAAATCTTAGCGGATTTAAACATTAAAAAAATAAGACTCCTTACAAATAATCCAAAAAAAGTGGTAGGTCTTGAGGGGTACGGGCTTGAGATCGTTGAACAGGTGCCGATTCTAGTAAAACCAAACAAACACAACAAAAATTACCTGAGAACTAAGCGCGATAAGCTAGGACATCTACTTTAACTGAGATTTCATACAACAAAATCTATAAACAATGATTACCATTCTTTGGGTCTATATTGTACTGCTAGTCTCTGGCGGCCTTGTGGGCTACATTAAGGCTAAAAGCAAAGCCTCTATTATCGCCTCTACTATTTCTGCGATCCCGTTAATTCTGGTAGCATTAAAAATATTGCCATCAACACTGGGAAATATACTACTAGCAGTGTTGCTGATTCTTTTCGGCACAAAATATATCCGCAGCGGAAAATTCATGCCAAGCGGAATGATGGGAATTATTACACTAGTTACCTTTCTGCTTTGGTTTTTTATTGGGGATAGTTCTCCAGTAAATTCACCAACACCATAAAGCCTAGCAGATTATAGCAGGGTATAAATTAAATGAATAAAGCACTCCCCATTTGGGACATCCACGGGGAAATAATGGACTCGTTGGCAATTGAAAATTGTCTCGTGCTGGGAGCTCCAACAGGCTCTGGAAAATCAACGCAAGTTCCGCAGATGATCATTGACGACGTTCTTTGCGGCAAACGAAAGGTTATCATACTCCAGCCACGACGAGTTGCGGCAAGGTCACTTGCCAGACGTGTAGCATGGGAGCGATCAACATCGCTAGGTGATGAGGTTGGATATCAGGTGCGCTTTGAAAACCATACAACAACTAGAACGATGATCGAGTTCATTACTGAGGGAATATTACTGCGCCGTTTACAGAATGACCCCCAACTGAATGAGGTTGGAGCAGTTCTATTTGATGAATTCCACGAACGCAACCTAATGAGTGATCTTGCACTTGGCTTAATAAAAAAGCTTCATAAAACCGAACGAAAAGATCTAAAAATTATCATTATGTCAGCGACCATCCAAACCGGATCTGTCTCCTACTACCTCGGAAAATCCGCTGATACACCCTGCCCTGTTCTTAGTTCTTCTGGGCGCACTTTCCCAGTCGATATTCACTATGGTAAATACCGCAACCGTGATCCCATCACAGAACAAGCATCCGAAATAACAGAGCTCCTCCTTCGAAATAAATTACCAGGTGATATTCTAATCTTCATGCCAGGCATGGGCGAAATCCGAAGTACAATAAAAGCCCTAACGCGACGACGTCTATCAGAGCCTGTTGAAATTATCCCACTACATGGCGAACTCACAACCAATGAACAAGACCGCGCATTTAATGCCACAAAACATAGAAAAATTGTTGTTGCTACTAATGTAGCTGAAACATCAGTAACCATTGACGGTATTCGGCATGTTATCGACAGTGGCCTTGCTAGAGTGGCACGATTTGACAATGAGCGTGGATTCGGCACGCTTCTAATTGAGGAAATTAGCCGAGCCTCGGCCGATCAACGGGCAGGCCGGGCAGGCCGCACCAATTCAGGCACATGCCATCGGCTTTGGACAGAAAGTGGCCATCTTAATCGAGCCGAATATAACACGCCAGAAATTCAACGTACCGATCTTGCAGAAGCGATCCTTATGCTACACTCGTCCGGGATCAACAAAGCATCAGGTTTCGACTGGCTTGATAAACCTGATACAGCTGCCGTTGATATTGCAGAAGAACTGCTATACTCACTGGGCGCATTAACCAAGAGCCATTCAAGCGATACCTATGGTATAACTGAAATTGGCAAATCAATGTTAAGCCTACCAATGCATCCACGGTTTGCACGGATGATCATTGAAGGGGAGCGTCGTGGTTGCGTTAACGAAGCATCCCTGTGTGCTGCATTTCTTAGTAGCCGGAATATTCTTGTTCGATCTGCAAGAGAAGATAAAAAAGTACAGACTGCACAAGAACCATTTCGTGATGGGGCTGATTCCGATTTCGAAGTTTTAATACGCGCATGGCAATATGCTAAATCTCGCCGCTATAACATTGATGACTGTCGTACTCATGGAATCCACGCCGGAGCTTGCCGGGAAGTTGAAGCAACTTTTCATCAAATAATGAAATTAGCCAAAATTCGTGGCATTACATATAATGAAAATAACGGCCCAAAACGTTCTAAATCTATCGAACTTCGGCTCTGTATTCTATCAGCTTTTGCCGACCAGATTTGCATTCGTTGCGATACTGGAACCTTGAATTGTAATCTAACACAAGGTCGAAGCGGCACACTGGCAAGAGAAAGTGTGGTGCAAAAATCCCCTCTTTTTGTTGTTGCAGAAATTAAACAAATATCCGCTCGCAAAAAACATACTCAGACCTTGCTTAGCTTGGCTTCTTCAATTGAGTTAAATTGGATAAACGAACTTTTCCCCGATGAAATGATTGCCCATTCGGAGTGTGAATTTGATCCAGCGCCTAAACGAGTTGAATCATATAGAATAAAACGGTTTAGAGGCATGGAATTAACGCGAGAACGAGAACCAGTAACCAATCCAAAAACAGCCGGACTGGCGTTGGCAAAAGCCTGCCTACATGACTGGTTCAAACCGAAGTCATTCGACAATTCAATCAAAGAACTAATTCTGAGGCTCAACTGGATTTGTGAAGCAAGACCAGACTTGGAATTTCCACCTCTAGATGAAAAAGCAGTTTTAATTTGTCTCACAAAAGCATTCGAGGGGATGACATTGGCTAAAGAAGCAATTAAAGCAGACGTCAAACCTGCCTTTCGAAAACATATGGCCGAGGCCCAATGGGAATGGCTAGATGAGTTTGCGCCGACTACAGTTGACTGGCCGAATGATCAGCCCAAGAAAATACATTATCCAGAATTCCCAATAGATAAACACGGTAAAATAGTACCAGTAGAACTACACGTAAAACTGCATGAATGCTTTCGTCTCGACAAACATCCGTCTATTTGTCAGAACGAACAAATTGTACGTTTTAAGCTGTTAACTCCAAAAAATAAAAAGATAGATTTTTGTGACGACTGGCCAACGTTCAAACAACGCGAATATCCTAAACTCCGAAAAAATTTGATGGCTAAATTCCCTGGCATAGGCTGGATATGAATAAAATAAATGATAGATAACATCCGAAACATATGCGCTAAGGCTGGTGAAGCAATAATGAAAACCTACGCTGGACCAGCCCAGATAGAATCTAAGGAGGATAACTCACCGCTAACACAAGCTGATCGTGCCGCTCATGAATGTATAGTCACCGCTCTTACAAAACTAACTCCAGATATTCCAGTTCTGTCCGAAGAATCCGAAGGAATTACTACAGAAGAACGAATGACTTGGAAACGATTTTGGCTAGTCGACCCACTCGACGGAACAAAAGAGTTTATAAAGAAAACTGGACAATTCACCGTCAACATAGCTCTTATCGAAAATGGCGAAACTTCTCTTGGAGTCGTTCTTGCCCCTGCATCATCCCTTGAATATTTTGCTATTCGTAACGAAGGCGCTTTTAAAAGGGAAGGGAAACTGAACCCGATTAGGATCCACGTCAGCGATTTCGATAAGAATAAACTTCGAATAGTTGCAAGCCGTGATCACGCGGGCCCAAAGATCGAAGCAATGCTTCAAAAACTTCCTACAGCCAAACTCGTTAGCATGGGAAGTTCACTTAAATTCTGTCTTGTCGCAGAGGGAAAAGCCGATCTCTATCCAAGATTTGTGCCAACCATGGAATGGGACACTGGAGCAGCACAGTGTATACTCGAAGAAGCAGGAGGATCTGTCTGCACGCTTGATGGGTACAGACTTAGATATGGAAAAGAAGACCTCCGTAATCAATCTATTATAGGTGCAGGCCATCCAACAATAGATTGGAAATCTTTGATGCCCAAAGACTAAAGTAATTCTAGCCAACAGTGCATTTCTTTCTTATTTAGAATTATTCCAAGTATTGACAAGCGCCTTTTGCAATGGCAATTTGCGCCCATGGCAACGGACCAACTTCTTGCGTCCGGTGGATCCCTCAATAAACGACTTGCCGAGAAAGGACTTCGATTCACTTCTCAACGGCGACACGTCTATGAGGTTCTGATAAGCCAGCGTGATCACCCATCCGCCGAGGAGGTGTTTATGCGGGCTAAGCAGACGAAACCGGAAATTTCAATGGCGACCGTTTACAACAGCCTAGACGCATTAGTGAAATGTGGCGTCGTAAGGCAGGTAAACGTTGACCGCGGTGCTGCGATGTATTGTTCAAACATGAATGAACACGCGCACTTCTGCTGTGATGACTGCGGAAAAGTATTTGATGTAAATATAAAGAATTCACCAAGTGTACCAGAGGTGGATGTGCCTGCTGATTTTCAAGTAAGAAGCATCGACATAGCCCTTCACGGTCGTTGCTCCGGTAAATGTGAAGAATGTGGTCAAAAATAAGTATGAGTACTAGTACTGATACCATCGATGAATTTGTCTCAAGTGACTACAAGTACGGTTTCGTCACTGACATAGAGAGCGAGTCACTCGAACCTGGACTAAACGAGGACGTCGTTCGATTCATTTCAGCTAAAAAAAATGAACCAGAATGGCTGCTTGATTGGAGACTTAAGGCACTAAAACACTTTGAAAAAATTCAGGATCCAACTTGGCCACATGTGAAATATCCGCCGGTTAATTTTCAAGAAATTTCCTATTATAGCGCCCCAAAGAAAAAAGGTGATGGACCAAAAAGTCTAGATGAAGTTGATCCAAAACTCTTGGAGACTTACGAAAAGCTCGGCATACCTTTGCACGAACGAGCAAGACTAGCTGGCGTCGCAGTCGATGCCGTCTTTGATAGTGAATCGATTGGAACAACTTTCCAGAAGGATCTTGCTAAGGCCGGAGTGATTTTCTGCCCAATCTCAGAAGCAGTCCGCAAACATCCGGAAATAGTAAAGAAATATATCGGGACCGTTGTGCCGTACACTGACAATTATTACGCCACACTAAACTCCGCTGTCTTTAGTGATGGCTCTTTTGTATATATCCCAAAAGGCACACGTTGCCCAATGGAGTTAAGCACCTACTTTCGAATTAATGCTGCAAATACTGGACAATTTGAAAGAACTCTAATTATTGCGGAGGAAAGCAGTCATGTCAGTTATCTTGAAGGTTGTACTGCTCCCATGCGTGATGAAAATCAACTTCACGCAGCGGTGGTCGAATTAGTTGCCCTCGATAATGCAGAGATTAAATATTCCACCGTGCAAAACTGGTATCCTGGAGATGAGGAGGGCCGCGGAGGTATATATAATTTTGTAACTAAACGAGGAATATGCAAAACCAATGCGAAAATTTCTTGGACTCAAGTAGAGACTGGATCAGCAATAACATGGAAGTATCCAAGTGTAATTTTACAGGGTGACAACTCCGTTGGAGAATTTTACTCAGTCGCTCTCACCAATAAGGCTCAACAAGCTGACACGGGAACTAAGATGGTACACATTGGTAAAAACACACGTAGCACCATCGTATCCAAAGGCATCTCTGCAGGCAAAGGGCAGAATAGTTACCGAGGCTTAGTGCAGGTGGGAAAGAATGCAAGCAAGGCCCGTAACTTTTCACAGTGTGACTCGTTACTGATTGGTGACAAATGTGGGGCACATACCTTTCCTTACATCGAAGCAAAAAACTCTACTGCGAGAATCGAACACGAGGCCACCACTTCAAAAATTGGTGAAGACCAAATTTTTTATTGCAACCAACGCGGCCTTGAAACACAAGATGCCGTCAACATGATTGTCAACGGTTTCTGCAAGGAAGTCTTCCGTGAACTCCCAATGGAATTTGCTGTAGAAGCTCAAAAACTTCTTGATGTTAGCCTAGAAGGCAGCGTCGGATAACCTTTTTCATAGAATGCTAGAAATTAAAAATCTAAAAGCTGATATTGACTCAAAACAGATCTTAAAAGGAATTAATCTCACTGTGAATGCGGGTGAAGTCCATGCTATTATGGGACCAAATGGAAGCGGTAAAAGCACCCTAGCCTCCGTACTTGCAGGACGCGAGGGTTACGAGATCACCAATGGTGAAGTCCTACTGCGGGGTAGTGATATACTAGATCTACCACCCGAGCAACGAGCCAGAGAGGGCGTTTTTCTTGCTTTCCAGTATCCAGTAGAAATTCCAGGAGTAAACAGTACTTATTTTCTGCGCTCTGCCGTTAATGAGATACGTAAACACCGGGGAGATGAAGAACTGGATGCAATGAATTTTCTAAAGGTAGTTAAAGCAAAAATGAAAGAGCTTGGCCTTAGCGAGGAATTCTTAAAGCGGCCTGTGAATGCTGGTTTCTCTGGAGGTGAAAAAAAACGTAACGAGATACTTCAGATGACCATGCTCGATCCCAGTCTTGCTATTCTGGATGAGACTGACTCGGGACTTGATATTGACGCACTACGGATTGTAGCCGATGGAGTCAATCGTCTAAAAACCAAAAACAACGCTCAAATAGTAATCACACACTATCAACGTTTACTCGACTATATTGTGCCGGATTTCGTTCATGTACTTTACGATGGACGCATTATCAAGTCAGGCGACAAAAATCTGGCACATGAGCTAGAAGAAAAAGGATATGACTGGTTAATAAAGAACTCAAATGAGTAACACTTCTGTCATAGATTTGGTGGAAAGAACAACGAAGGAGTTCACCAGAATCGAACAAAACCTACCTTTAAGGAAAGCCGGGCTAGACCGTTTTATAGGAATCGGGTACCCGACTACTAACGATGAGGATTGGCGTTTCACAAGTCTTAAACCTTTCACCGATCTGCCCTTCAAACCAATGATTGAGCCGACCAACCAAGCAATCGAAAAATCGATAATTGACGGAATAACCTTCGGTGAGCACGACACCGATCGCCTAGTATTCGTTGACGGTCATCTTTCAAGTGAGCTTTCACAAATTTCTAAACAATCCGAAGGGGTCACAGTTTCAAATCTCGGCAGCGGCTTGCATGAATTGGAAGATAAAATTGGATCTCTTTCAGTCAGCGACAAAAATCCACTTATTGCATTAAATGACGCGTTTTTCACTGACGGAGCTTGGATACATATTCCGAGCAATCATCGTTTATCCAAGCCTATTCACATTATATTCCTTTATACAGCATCAACAGATGGAGAAACTGCTCACATCCGAAACTTAATTATCGCAGAAGCCAACGCACAAGGCACGATAATCGAGTCACATCTCTCTCTTGGACATGCTGCCGCAGGCACCAATGCTGTGACTGAAACCTATTTAGAAGATGGCTCAAATCTTGAACATATTAAACTTCAGGATCAATCGTCTAACGCTATCCACTTAGCTTCATTGCACTCCAATTTAGGCAGTGACGCGCGCTACGCCTTTCATTCGTTTGCTCTTGGGGCACTTTTATCACGAAACAATCTACGCATGCACTTAGCCAAACCGGGAGTAGAATGCATGCTTAACGGACTATATATGACCCGTGCCAAACAGTTGGCCGATCATCATATGATTGTTAATCATGCCGCACCACACTGCAATAGCCATGAATATTTCAATGGCATCCTCGATGATCAATCACGAGGAGTGTTTCATGGTCGTATCCTCGTCCAACCTGAAGCACAAAAAACAGATGCTAAACAAACTAATAAAAATCTAATTCTCAGTGAGGATGCCACGGCCAATACCAAACCCCAGTTGGAGATATACGCAGACGATGTGAAGTGTACCCATGGTGCTACAATTGGCGAACTAGATAAGAACGCGATCTTTTACCTTCAAACTCGCGGGCTTGACCCCAAAGCAGCGCGACGAATGCTGATGTATGGTTTTACAGGAGAAATAGTAGACCGAATTCAACACAACGACATCCGCAAGGAAGTAAATACATTAGTTTGGGAGAGGCTCGAGAATGAGCATCAGCTTAATTGAAATGGCTACGGTTCTAGACACAACAATTGATGAATTAATTGAGAATTTCGAATTCCTTGGTGATTGGGAGGAACGTTTCGCATACCTAATTGAACTTGGAAAAAAACTACCTGCGCTAGACGATGCTGAAATGATTGACGAATATCGTGTTCACGGTTGCCAAGCTAGTGTCTGGTTACGAATACTTCCAAGCATTGATGATAAATTTGAAATCCGAGCAGACTCAGATGCATTTATTGTAAAGGGGCTTATTGCCGTCTTACTTTTAATATACAATGGCAAAACCGCTACACAGATTTTAGATGCGGATAGTTCAGAAATATTCGGACGACTGGGACTAGACAAGCACCTTAGCCCCACACGTCGTAACGGACTACATTCAATGGTTAAACGTATCAAAACTCTTGCAAGCGATTCGATTACGCAGTCTCCCTGAAATGCATACATCAGAAATCATAGAATTAACTCGTAACGTAGAAGCCTCAATTGTTCCATCCGGCGATAAAGTAACACTACAAAAGGGAGAAAAGGCACAGATAACTCAAACTCTAGGCGGCAGCTACACTGTCATAATCAATGGGAACATGTTTCGTATCGATGGATGCGATGCTGATGTACTGGGACTTGAACCCATTAAGACTCCCGCCGAGGGAGCTAAACGCCCAGACACACTTGAAGAGTTAAATGAACAGATTCAAGAACAACTCAAGACTGTTTACGATCCTGAGATTCCGGTGAATATTGTCGATCTAGGACTTGTATACTCATGTGAACCAACCAAGATTAAGGACAGCTGGAAAGTAGATGTTAAAATGACACTCACAGCACCTGGCTGCGGTATGGGACCCGTGTTGCAACAGGACGCAGAAAATCGATTGCTTTGCATCGACGGGGTAGATGAAGTCGACGTAGAAATAGTATGGGATCCTCCATGGAGCCGAGACATGATGACTGAGGAAGCGCAACTACAACTTGGCATGATGTGATGAAAAATTTCGCAGATAAGACCAAGTCAAGAATTGACTGGGAGGCAGTTCGAAGTGACTTTCCAATACTGAATCAAAAAGTCAATGGCCACCCGCTGGTTTATCTCGATAATGCAGCCAGCAGCCAAAAACCACAGGTTGTTATAGATGCAATCCGAAATCATTACGAAAACAACAATGCTAATGTCCACCGGGGAATCCACGAACTAAGTAATCGTTCTACTGAAGTATACGAGAATGCCCGACAACGAGTTGCCAAATACTTAAACGCAAAAAATCACGGTGAAATTATTTTCACTAGGGGCACTACTGAGAGTATCAACTTATTGGCACAAAGCTGGGGGCAGTCAAATCTGAAAGAAGGGGATACGATTTTGCTGACCGAAATGGAACACCATAGCAACCTAGTCCCCTGGCAACTCTTATCTAAACGCATTGGAATCAAACTTGAATTTATTCCAGTAACAGGTGATGACGGCTTACTAGATCTGTCTGATCTCGACTCAAAGCTCGAACGAGCCAAACTGCTAGCATTCACTCATTTCTCCAACACTATGGGCTCAATAAACCCAGCTAAAGAGCTTTGCCAACGAGCACGCGATGCCGAGGTAATCTCTTTGGTAGATGCCGCACAAAGCGCCGGACATACCCTTGTCGACGTTCAAGAAATTGGTTGTGATTTTCTGGCATTTTCTGGCCATAAAATCTGCGGGCCTACAGGCATCGGCATTCTCTATGGGCGACAAGAACATCTCGAGGAAATGCCACCTTATCAGGGCGGCGGCGAAATGATTTCAAAAGTTGGATATATGGAATCATCATTCACTGTTCCACCTCACAAGTTCGAAGCTGGAACACCAAACATTGCTGGAGCCGCAGGACTTCATGCAGCAATTGATTATCTCGATGGAATTGGCCGAGAAGCAATTTTCGCGCATGACCAGCACTTGGCAAGTCGAGCACTAGAGCAACTGGCGGAAATTGATAATATCAGAATTTTCGGGCCAAGTGGCCAACGTTCTGCCGTACTCAGCTTTATATTACCAGATGCCCATGCCCTTGACCTAGCAACCATGGCAGACCAAAAAGGCGTTGCTATTCGAGCTGGTCACCATTGCAACCAGCCTCTATTGGAAAAACTCGGGGTTCCCGCTACTGCTCGTGCCAGTTTTAGTTTTTATAATAATGAATCTGAAATCGACCGGTTCATTGAAGTTATTCACCAAGTAAGAAAATTGTTTTTGTGATGAGTCAAAAAATCAAAGGTGAATCATTAATGAAGGAAGTTCTTCATTTTTATCCGGGAGCTCAGAGAGCTTTGTTTCGTAAATACCACATTGGAGGTTGTAATAGTTGCGGCTTCAGGCCTGATGAAACTCTAGCCAACGTATGTAAACGTAATGGATCTCTAATCGTTGATGATGTTATCGAAAAAATTCAGCAAAGCCATGAAGAAGATAAACAGATTTTGATTGAACCCACTGACCTGGCAAGTCGACTAGAAAATGGTGAAGATATAAGACTTGTTGATATACGATCACGAGAGGAGTTTGAAGCTGTCCAAATCAAAGGTTCTTTGCTTCTTACCCAACCCTTGATGCAAGAAATTCTTGGCAACTGGGACAACGATCAACGATTTGTAATGATTGATCATCAAGGGAAAAAGGGACTCGACGCCGCTGCCTATTATCTTGGACACGGCATGCCAAATGCTAATGCACTTAGAGGTGGAATTGACGCTTGGTCACTGGAAGTGGACTCTTCTATTCGCCGTTATACACTTAATTAAATGAACAAAGAACTCGAAAAAAAAATAGCCAATGCCATTCAAAACCCAAAAAATATAGGCGAAATGCCTGACGCCGATTCTGTCGGCACAGTCGGAAATTCCGAATGCGGCGAAATGCTTAGAATGTGGGTAAAATACAAGGAAAAAAACGGAGAAAAAGTAATCGATAAAGCTAGCTTCCAGAGTTTTGGATGTGAAACAGCCATTGCTGTAGCAAGCTTAGCTACTGAGTTGATAAAAGGAAAAACCGCCGACGAAGCCATAGAATTAAAACCAAATGAACTCTCAGGAGAACTTGGGCCTCTACCTCCAATGAAAATCCATTGCGCAGAACTCGTACAAGGCGCACTTCGTTCTGCCCTTTCCCCTGAAACCGAAGAGGAAAAGCCTCCCATCCAACAAGATAATGAACTTTCTCCCACACTACATGATAGCTTAAATGATGGGCAATCACAGTCTGGAGGAGAACTGAAAATTAAATTTCTGGATGAAGAAAATTAGAGGAACTTTTTATACCTGTTTCACAACACCCCAATGCACATCAAGTCGCTTGCTAAGGTAAAGTTTAATTCCATTAACTAACGCCTTTGCTTCGAGCGGCTGCCCCGCAGCCACGATCTGTTTCAGCGTCATACCAGGCTTAATACGAAAACTCTCCTGTGCAATGATTGGCCCTTCATCCAGATGCATGCTTACAAAATGTGCAGTTACACCTGCAATTTTTACACCATGCTCATATGCCTGACGATAAGGCTGAGGACCTGGAAAGCCAGGTAGCAGAGATGGATGAATATTAAGGATTTTATTTTTAAATCTCCAAACAAAGTTCGGTGAAAGAATTTTCATAAAACGAGCCAAAACTACAAAATCCACCTCTGAATTCTCTAGAATCTTCAGCGCTTTTTCCTCTGCCTTTGCTCGATTCGTCCATGGAATATAATAAAACGGGAGATCTGCTTTATTTACTTTGGAGTGCAAATCACGGTGGTTGCCAATAATGCAGGCAATTTCAACATTGAGCTTACCAGACTTAACTGCCGCCAGTATTGCTTCAAGACAATGTGATTCTCTAGTAACCATCAGTGCCATACGTTGCGGACGGTTTGGATCAGTAAACCACCATTTAATCTCCATTCCCAACTCTCGAGCAAGCACTCGTAACTTTTGGCCAATTAATTTTTCGTCAAATGAAGCCAGCTTCCAACTAGCTTGAATCGTCATGCTAAACTGCCCTCGGGTTACCTGTTCCTCCATTGCTTCAATATTAGCATGAATATCGAAAAGCTGGTTCGTAACTCTAGCGACTACCCCAGTCTTATCTTGACCTATTACTGTTATAGTTGCGTAACGACTCATCAGAAATGCAGAGACCAACTCTAGTCTAATATAAAAAAGGATACAGATTAAAAAGGTTAATCCTTCACTTCATGACCTCGGCATAGAGAAAGCAAATATCTAGCCTCTCGGAGACCTATCATAGACGTTATTCCCCAGTAAAAACCGAAAGCTAAAATTGCCGGAACAAATACCTCTCCAATTTTAAGCCAAATCGTTTCAGCACCCAATCTATTCATCCATTCTTCATGAATAAACCAAGCAACCATCCCTGAAATTCCAGCCGTGAAGATCATCACAACTAACGGCTTTAATAATGGAACAAACTTCCACTTTGGCATTTTTCTTCTCAATGCATAAGAAAGTAACATCACATTGGCCAAGGAACTCATTACATTGGCCAAACCCAAGGCTCCCGCTTGGCTACCCTTCGGAAAGGCAAAAATTAGAGGAATTAAAACAACCAAATTCAAACCAAGACAAACCGCGCTGATCTGCATCGGCACCTTCGTGTCACCCATCGCATAAAATGCGCGAGCCATTACATTAACCGCTGAATAAGTCAAAAGACTGGGAGCAAGACATATTAATGCAAAACTCGCTCGCTGGGTTGACTCTGATGTAAACTCCCCACGTTCAAACAATAAACCTACAATAGGTCCCGCTAATACAATTAACATTGCAGCTGCAATTGCATTCACAAAAAAAAGATATCCCATACCCCTGCTAAGATTATCTCGAAACTTAGGAAAATCTTTCTCTGCTGCCAGTCCGGCCAAAGTTGGCAAAAGAAACGTTGCCAACGAAACACCAAATACTCCTTGTGGTAGCTCGATCAATCGAACTGCATATTCGAATGAAGCCACAATCTTTGACCCGCTCGAACGCTCAATCCAAAAAGCCAGCGTCTGAGTAATAATGATATTGAATTGAAATGCTGCGACTCCAATTGTTGCTGGAATCATTTTTTTTACTACTTCTCGAACTGCATCATTATTCCATGGAGACACCCATTTTAGTCGATAACCATCTCTGAAAAGAAACGGCAACTGAAAAGCTGCCTGAGCAATTCCAGCCACTAAAACACCAAAAGCTAACGCAAAAATTTGTTCACCCAAATCTTCCCCCCATTTAGGCGCCACAAACAAGACTGTTGCAATCATGACTACATTAAGCAATGTGGCACCCATTGCCGGTATAAAGAAAAACCCTCTCGCGTTAAGCATCCCCATGAATACCGCTGCAAGACACACCAATAGCATATATGGAAAAACCACACGTAACAGTTCCAACATCAAACTTGTGTGGACATCGAACTCCCCGAACATTAATGCAAATGAAATACCGAGCATAACTAAGCCCACAACTAACGCAGCAACAATCACCAATGCGGATACAACTGCATTTGCCGTCTTCCACATCTCTTTCTCACTTTCGGTTTTTTCCTTGTGCTTGAACAACGGAATAAATGCAGCTGTTAATGCCCCTTCCCCAAGCAGTCGGCGAAATAGGTTAGGTATCTGAAAAGCATATACAAACGCACTAGCTATTGGGCCGTCACCCATGAATCGTGCATAAACTATTACCCGCACCATGCCAAGAAGACGACTAAGCATAGTAGCTAAAGCCATTGCACCAGAGGATTTGAGCATGTCAGACAACGCGGCGCAGGCTAGGCATAAACGATTGAGGAGTCGAGTGAGGAAGCTTTAGTCAATCAAACTTCTGTCGATTTTTGACCAAACTGGAAAAAACCACCGCAAATTTACTACAAAAAATAGCCAACATAATTTTAGATTACCTTTAATATTAAAGCATAAACATCTTGTTAATAATGACTTAAACACAAATCAATTCTTTATTGGCACAAGACTTGCGATCTTAGAGGAGCACGAGCAGGCGCTGATCAGTCGTGATATTGATTGACGCCGTAAATTGCAGATCAGGAATTAAGACATGAAGAAAATCGAAGCAGTTATCAAACCATTCAAATTAGATGAGGTACGCGAGGCACTGGCTGAAGTTGGTGTGGAAGGTATGACGGTATCTGAAGTTAAAGGTTTTGGCCGTCAGAAAGGTCACACAGAAATTTATCGTGGTAGTGAATACACCGTGGATTTCTTACCAAAGATTAAACTTGAGGTCGTCGTCGCCGATGAAAACTCTCAGGCTAGCATTGAAGCCATTTCTAAAGCCGCAAACACTGGCAAAATCGGAGACGGCAAACTCTTTGTAACCAACATCGAGGAAGCGATTCGAATTCGCACAGAAGAAAAAGGCAACGAAGCACTTTAATTTAACCCAATAATTAAGATAATAGGGAGCCTATTGGCTCCTTTTTTTATTCTACTGTATAGTTTATTGATAAGAAATATTTACCTTACCATTTGCTAAACTGATTTTTGTTATCTTCACAGCTGCACCACTTAATCGGTAAAAATTCGCATCCCCTGTTTGGTTAACTGTAACAGTTTTCGA
>MDTE01073237.1_pt1 | contig 15255 bp, 15 predicted proteins | sample 811231 | NCBI WGS metagenome assembly MDTE01 (sample SAMN05326651, study PRJNA326480) | marine metagenome | isolation source: seawater | place: Indian Ocean: Red Sea | collected 2010 | reverse complement strand
TAAAATATCGCGTCTAATTTGGTAAATTAATTTTTGATGATAATTCATAATCCAAAAATAGATTCAAACTTTTTAAAGCAACTCAAAATAAAATTAAACTTATCAACTAATCTTTAATTTTAATTAACAAGATTAATGAAATAGAATATATAGATGAATTATATTTGATATTCAATGCAGTTTTCATTAATAAAAGAAGATAAATATTCAAAAGCTCGTTTGGGTGAAATACAAACTTATCACGGAAAATTTGAGACACCTATTTTTATGCCAGTTGCTACTTCTGCAGCAATTAAAGGTGTCCATGTAAAAGATCTCAATGAAAGTATCTCACCAGATGTTATACTTTCAAATACATATCATTTGTACTTAAGGCCTGGTACTGAAATTTTAGAAAATGCTGGGGGAATACACAAATTTATGAATTGGAATAAAAATATTTTAACAGATAGTGGAGGTTATCAAGTTTATTCTCTTTCAAATAACAGAAAAATTAATGAAGATGGAGTTAAGTTTAAGTCACACATCGATGGGTCATACCATTTCTTTAGTCCTGAAAAAGCTGTTGATATACAGAGATCAATTGGCGCTGACATAATAATGGCATTCGATGAGTGTACACCATATCCTTGTGAAAAAGCATATGCAAGAACCTCCATGCAATTAACACATGATTGGTTAGATAGGTGTATAACCAGATTCAATGAAACAAAAAGTAAGTATTCTCATAACCAAGTTTTATTTCCTATAATTCAAGGTGGAATGCATAAAGACCTAAGAATAGAGTCAGCAAAATTTATTTCTTCTAAAGACTTACCAGGTAATGCAATAGGTGGTTTGTCAGTTGGTGAGCCTCATGAAATTATGTACGAAATTTCTGATGTTGTATGTAGTATTCTTCCTAAGGAAAAACCTAGATATTTAATGGGTGTTGGAACACCTGGAAATTTAATTGAAAATATTAGTCTTGGTATTGATATGTTTGATTGTGTCATGCCAACAAGAAATGCAAGAAATGGAATGCTTTTTACATCTGAGGGTACCATCAATATAAAAAATGAAAAATGGAAAAATGATCACAGTATGATTGACCCAAATGGAAAAACTTTTGTTGATAATTCTTATACAAAAGCATACTTAAGACATTTATTTTCAATAAATGAAAATTTAGGTAAACAGATAGCTACAATTCATAATTTAGGTTTTTATAAATTGATTATTGAAAAAGCTAAAGAAGAAATTAAAAAAGATAATTTTCTATCTTGGAAAAATAAAATTGTTAATAAACTTGATCAGAGACTTTAATGAAAATTATTGATAGATATATTATAAAAAAGTTCATGAAAACATTTTTAACTATGTTTTTATTATTTATTCCAATAGGTATCCTTGTTGATGTTTCTGAAAAAGTTGATAAGTTTAAAGAACATGATTTAAGTTTTAACCAAATATTAGAATATTATTCAGATTTTATATGGTATTATGGGTATTTTTTAGTTCCTATATTTGTTTTTTTATCTGTGATTTGGTTCACTTCAAAACTATCAAGTAATTCAGAGGTAATTGCTATTTTGAGTTCAGGAATATCATTTAATAGATACATGCAACCATTTTTGATTTCCGGAGTACTTATTTCTCTTATCACATTTTATTCGGGAATGTTTGTAGTTCCAGAAAAGAATAAAAGCTTTAATGAATTTCAGTATCAATATTTGAGTAAGAATAAAAAAGAAAGGAATGTTACAAAACTTTATAAACAAATTGGAGAAAATGATTTTATATATGTAAGCTCTTACAACCCAACTAGGGCACAAGCATATAATTTTTCATATGAAGTTTTTGAAAATAATATTTTAAAAGAAAAAATTTTTGCAAGAAATATTAGATGGGTTGAAGAGGATAGTATTTATAGGTTAACTGATTATTTTAAAAGATCTTACAGTAACGAACTAGAATTTATAAATACTAAAAAGATTCTTGATACTGTATTTAATTTTAAAATAGATGATCTATCCCCAGTTAATTATCAAGCTAAAACCTTAAATCTATTTGAGTTAAATAAATTTATTAACTCTGAGAGAGCTAGCGGATCCCCACTTTTGTCAAGCCATATCTTAGAGCGCAATAAGCGTTATAGTTTGCCAATAACTGTATTAATATTAACAATTTTGGCTTTAGCCGTAGCTTCAACCAAAAAGAGAGGAGGTATTGGTTTAAATCTAGCTGTCGGAATAATTCTAGCTTTTATTTTTATTTTTTTTGATAAACTGTTTTCAGTTTTGGTTTCTAAATCTGAAATAAATCCCAACATAGGAGCTTGGCTGCCCAACTTTTTATTTCTTTTTGTAACATTATATATTATCAAAGTTGTAAGAAAGTAATGAATACTTTAATTTTAATTAAACTTTTTAGATGGAGTATTTAGATTTTGAATTACCTCTAAAGGAATTAGAGGAACAACTTGAAAAGTGTAATGAAATAAGGAATGAAAGTAAGATTGATGTAAGAGATACTTATAAAAATCTTAAGATCAAGATTGAACAAACAAAAAAAAATATATATTCAAATCTTACCCCATGGCAAAGGGTACAACTATCCAGACACCCTTCAAGGCCTTATACGCTCGATTATATCAATGCATTAACTGATGGTAATTTTCTTGAGCTACACGGCGATAGAAATATTTCAGATGATAAAGCTATGATTGGTGGACTAGGAAAAATTAATAATCAATCTTTCATGTTTATTGGACAGCAAAAAGGAAATAATATTAAAACTAGACAGTATAGAAACTTTGGAATGGCTAATCCCGAGGGTTACAGAAAAGCTCTTAGGCTAATGAAGTCAGCTGAAAAATTTAAAATTCCAATCATCACTTTGATTGATACACCAGGAGCTTATCCTGGTATTGAGGCTGAGGAAAAAGGACAAGCAGAAGCAATTGCAAGAAATTTATTTGAAATGTTTTCTTTGAAAACACAAATTATTTGTATTGTAATAGGAGAAGGTGCATCAGGTGGAGCGCTCGGAATTGGAATTGGAGACAAAGTTATGATGTTAGAAAATACTTGGTATTCGGTGATTTCACCTGAATCGTGCTCATCAATTTTATGGAGAAGTTGGGATTTTAAGGAAAAAGCAGCTGAAGCACTTAAGCTTACTCCACAGGACATGAAAAAAAATAAGTTGATTGATAAAATTATTAAAGAACCCCTAGGTGGTGCCCATCAAAATAGAGAAAAAGTTTTTAACACAGTAAAAAATGAAATTTTAGAATCATTTAAAGAACTTAAATCTATTTCAATATCATCCTTGCTCAAGAAAAGATCGGACAGATACATTTCTATGGGAGTTTTTTCTGATTAAAATCTTTCTATCAACAGTTTTCTTACAGTTATTAACATTCAATTGTTATCTCTTATTTTTTTAGATTAATTTATTTTATTTAATGATTTAATAAGTTAGTGGTATGAAAAACGTAACTAATTTTAATTCTCCAAATAATCCAAATTCTGGATCCCTATATTCACTTCAAAAAGGAAAAATACCCCCTCAAGCCGTTGATTTAGAGGAGATTGTTCTTGGAGCTATGATGATTGATAAAAAAGGTGTTGATGAAGTTATAGATATTTTACATTCTGACGCCTTTTATAAAGATACGCACAAAGCTATTTTTGAAGCAATTATTAGTTTATTTGAAAAACAAGAGCCTATTGATTTAAAAACTGTTTCTTATCAATTAAAAAAAGATTCAAATCTCTCTTTTGTAGGTGGAGATGTTTATTTAATTGGGCTTACCCAAAAAGTTTCTTCTTCAGCCCATATTGAATTTCATTCAAGAATTATTCTTCAAAAATATATTCAAAGAAGGCTTATTGAAATTTCAAATGAAATAATTGAAAATTCTTATGATGAAACAAGTGATGTTTTTGATTTATTGGATGCTGCAGAATCTAAAATTTACGATATATCTCAAGGTAATCTTAAAAAAAATTCTCAAACTGCTGAAAGTTTAGTAAGTCTAGCAAAAACAAAAATTGAAGAAATATCTAAGAAAGAGGGACTTAGTGGTATTCCATCTGGTTTCCATGAAATCGATAAACTTACTTCTGGATGGCAAGAAAGTGATTTAATAATTGTAGCAGCGAGACCAGGAATGGGTAAAACAGCTTTTACTTTATCAATGGCTAGAAATATTTCTGTTGAGAATAATATTCCTGTAGCATTTTTTTCTCTTGAAATGTCAGCAATTCAGCTAATTACTAGATTAATTTCCTCTGAGACTGGACTTAATTCTGAAAAGTTGAGAACTGGGAAGTTGGAAAAATTTGAGTGGGAACAACTTAATGTAAAAGTTTCTAATTTAGAAAGTGCTCCTTTATATATTGATGATACACCTTCTTTATCAATTTTTGATTTAAGAGCAAAAGCAAGAAGACTATCATCTCAATATGGTATTAAATTGATAGTCTTAGATTATCTTCAATTGATGACCGTTGGTTCATCTCAAAAAACAGGGAATAGGGAACAAGAAATATCTACAATTTCTAGAAACTTAAAAGCACTTGCAAAGGAGTTGGAAATACCGATTATTGCTCTTTCTCAGCTTTCAAGAGCTGTTGAATTAAGAGGGGGAACCAAGAGGCCTATACTTTCCGATTTACGTGAATCAGGAGCAATTGAGCAAGACGCCGATATTGTTTCTTTTTTATATAGACCTGAATACTATAAAATTGATGAATGGGATGATGAAGACAGAACACCATCTGCAGGGCAAGCTGAATTCATTGTTTCAAAACATAGAAACGGAGGCTTAAACTCTATAAAACTTAAATTTGTAAGTTCTTTAGGAAAATTTGAAAATCTAAATACTTTTGAAAATCCTTTTGAATTTCAATCTAAAATCAACAACGATAACAAAATTAATCCAGATCAAGCATTTGAAAGCGGAAGCTATAGAAATGAGGATGGTGAGGATGAACCTTTCTAGCTTTTATTTTAAGTTTTTTATTATCTGCTCAAATTTTTTAGGATCATTCATCGCTAAGTCTGCTAATACTTTTCTATTAATTAAGATGTTGTTTGACTTAAGTTTAGATATTAGTTCAGAATAACTTAATCCATGCTCTCTAGCACCAGCATTGATTCTTGTAATCCAGAGAGATCTAAATACTCTTTTTCTGTTTTTTCTATCTCTGTATGCATAAGATAGGGCTTTCTCAACAGCATTTTTAGCAACTGTGTAAACATTTTTTCTTCTTCCGAAATAACCTTTAGCTTTTTTTAGAATTTTCTTTCTTCTTTTTCTTGACGCAACTGTATTTACTGATCTTGGCATTTTAATTAATTTTTAGCTGAGGTGTTATTTATAAATAAACTTTGGACCTTTAGCCTGTTTAACAAATTCTTATTTTAATCTCAATTGTTTTTTTATGTTTGGTAAATCACTATCATTAACTAAACCATCATGCGTAAGTTTAAGTTTTCTTTTCTTAGATTTTTTAGTTAGAATGTGATTTTTAAAAGCATGTTTTCTTTTAATCTTTCCAGCTCCGGTGACCTTAAATCTTTTTTTTGCACTAGATTTTGTCTTCTGTTTACTCATTTTTTACTTTTTTGTCTTTTTTGGGCTCACAAACATAATCATTTTTTTTCCTTCTAGGGTAGGTAATTGCTCAACTTTTCCATATTCTTCAAGTTCCTGAGCTAATTTTAATAACAATATTTGACCTTGCTCTTTAAAAATTATTGATCTTCCTTTAAAAAATACAAATGCTTTCAACTTAGCTCCATCTTCTAAAAACTTTATTGCGTGTTTTTTCTTAAACTCGTAATCATGTTGGTCTGTCTGAGGACCAAACCTGATTTCTTTAACAACTACTTTCTGAGTTTTAGCTTTTAGTATTTTTTCTCTTTTTCTTTGATCGTATAAAAACTTTTTATAATCTAAAGCTTTACAAACAGGTGGATTGGCTTTTGGAGAGATTTCAACAAGATCTGTTTCAAGAGTTTTAGCGATATTTAATGCTTTTGAAATTGGATAAATTCCTATTTCTACATTGTCCCCAACTAATCGAACTTCTCTAGCTGTTATTTCCTCATTGATTTTATGAGGGTTTTCTTTAATTATTCTTCCAGGTCTTCTACCTCTTTTTCTTCTAAGTGCTATAGCTTTAAATTTTAGTTATATGATTTCTTTTCTTCTTTTTTAATGTAATCAACTAATTCATTGATTTTCATTTCTCCAATTATCTTACCTCCATGAGCTCTTACGGATATTATTTCATTTTCAATTTCTTTATCACCAATAATTCCCATAAATGGTATTTTCATTTGTTCTGCATCACGAATTTTCTTTCCAACTGTCTCGTTCCTAGTATCGTAAGTTGCGCGAATTTCGGACTTTTCTAATAATTTTGAAACTTTTTCAGTGTAATTTTCATGATTTCCACCAACAGCAATTAAAACTATTTGTTTTGAAATTAGCCATAAGGGGAAATTACCTCCGGTGTGTTCAATTAAAATGGCAACAAATCTTTCTAAACTACCAAAAGGCGCTCTGTGTATCATTACAGGTCTAGAGTTTTCATTTTTTTCATTTTTATATGTTAAATCAAATCTTTCAGGTAAGTTATAGTCCACTTGAATCGTTCCTAGTTGCCATTCACGGTTAAGAGCATCTTTCACCATAAAATCTAGCTTAGGTCCGTAGAAAGCAGCTTCACCATGTTCAATTCTATATTTTAATCCTTTTTCTTTTGTAGCATCAATTATTGCTTTTTCAGCTGCATTCCATTTATCATTACTACCAATATATTTGTCACTATTTTCATTATCTCTTAGAGATATTTGTGCTGTAAAATTTTCAAATCCAAGTGATTTAAAAACATATAAAACTAAATCAATTACATTTTTGAATTCAGAAATCAGTTGTTCTTGAGTACAAAAAATGTGAGCATCATCCTGAGTAAAACCTCGCGCACGAGTCAATCCATGTAATTCGCCACTTTGTTCGTATCTGTAGACTGTGCCGAATTCTGCATATCTTTTTGGTAAGTCTCTGTAACTCCATTGTTGAGAGTTATATATTTCACAATGATGAGGACAATTCATGGGTTTTAATAAAAACTCTTCATTGTCATTTGGAGTTTTTATTGGTTGAAAACTATCTTCTCCATATTTTTCGTAGTGTCCAGATGTTTCATATAGTTTTTTACTACCAATATGTGGTGAAACTACCATTTCATATCCAGCTTCTTTTTGCGCTTTTTTAAGAAAAATTTCAAGTCTATCCCTTAGTTCAGCACCCTCAGGTAGCCAGAGTGGAAGTCCTTGGCCAACTTTTTCTGAAAATGTAAAAAGATTTAACTTTTTTCCAATAATTCTATGATCTCTTTTTTTAGCTTTTTCCAGTATTTCAAGGTGTTCGTTCAGTAGTTTTTGTTTTGGAAACGAAATTCCATAAATTCTTGTTAATTGTTTGTTATTTTCATCACCTCTCCAATATGCACCAGCTACATTTAATAATTTAACTGATTTTATAAAACCAGTATTTGGAAGATGCCCTCCTCGACACAAGTCAGTAAAGTTTGAATGATCGCAAAATGTAATTTTACCCTCTAGATTTTCAATTAGTTCTGATTTGTATTCATTCTTATTTATTTCGTAATAATTTAGAGCGTCTTTTTTTGATAATTCTCTAAGTTTAAACTCATGATTTTCTTTTGAAATTTCCAGAATTCTTTTTTCTATTTCTTCAAAGTCATTTTCAGAGAAATTATGAACTCCAAAATCTACATCATAATAAAAACCTGACTCGATTGCAGGACCTATAGTTAATTTTGAATGAGGGTAAATTTCTAAAATAACTTGTGCTAAAACGTGAGCTGTTGAATGCCAAAATGCCGCTTTTCCTTCTTTGTCATCCCATTTAAAAAATCTAATCAACCCATCATTTTCTATTCTTGTATGAACTTCAATAATTTCATCATCGTGTGAAGCACTCAGGACCTCTCTTGCCAAGGAGTTGCTTAAAGATTTGGCAATTTGGTAGGGAGTAATTCCTTTTTCATATTTTCTAACGGAATTGTCTGGAAAAGTAATATTAATCATCATCTATAAATCTTTTTCAAAAATATGTTTAATAATGGACATAATACCTGAGTATAGAGCTAAAATTGCACCCAAACATAAAATTAATCCAACAACCAAAACATAATAATACCATTCGTGAGACTCGTTCTTAAATGCTTGAAATAAGATTGTAGGACCTGTAAACATTAAAAAAAGACTAATAAGAAGTCTTTTAAAGCCAATGCTTAAATAATTTTTATCCATTAGTTTTATTTTTTAAACCTAGAGTCATAAGAACAAATCCTAATAAAATAAATGGTATACTTAGCCATTGACCAGTTGATAAAATTCCTAAGGCTTCTTCGATACCTCCTTGACTTTCTTTTACATACTCAACAATAAACCTAATTCCAAAAAGTATACTTAGAAATAGGCCAAAAACGAAACCTCTATTTTGACTAAGTTTAGTTTTGTTGTAAATCAATACTAAAAGAATAAATAAAAGTAAATACCCAAATGCTTCATACAACTGTGCAGGGTGTCTCGGAAGTGCTTCGGATCTGTTTAAAAAAATAATACCAAAATCTGAATTGGTATATTTTCCGACAATTTCTGAGTTAAAAAAATTACCTATTCTTACAAACATGCCACCTAAAGCAACAGCGATTACTAATCTATCAAAAATCCAAAGAACTGAATCATATTTGTATCGAATTTTATATAAAATTATAGATACAATAATGCCAACTGTAGCTCCATGGCTAGATAAACCTCTAAATCCAATAAATTTCCATCCTGAACTATCTATCTTAAAAGGAAGAAATATTTCTAGAAGATTATTTTGAAAATAATCCCAGTTGTAAAAGAACACTTCCCCTAATCTGGCTCCAACGATTGTACCAACCACCATATGAACTAGGAAAGGATCCAAAAGTGCTATATCTTTATTTTCCTTAATATATATTTTTTTCATTATTCTAAATCCGAAGTAGAAAGCTAATAGAAACATTAAGCTGTACCAGTGAATTGCAATCGGCCCTATTGAGATTGCTTTTACATTGGGAGACCATTCTATTATTAAATCATTCATTTACTTTAATTTTTTACTTGGGACAGGATCATGACCTGATCCACCCCATGGATGACATTTTGAAATTCTTATTATCGAGTAGTACATTCCTAAAATAAGTCCATGTTTTTTTAGCGCTTCCAAAGCGTAATTCGAACAGGTTGGGTTAAACCTACAATTTTTACCTATCAAGGGAGAAATTAAAAATTGATATATTTTAATTAAAAAAACAAATGGAAAAATTATAATTTCTCTCATTATTCATCATTAATATTAATCCCAAGTTTTGAAAGTTTATCTCTAATTAAATCTGAAACTTCATAGTTTTTTTTATCTCTTTCTTTATCTCTTATTTCTAACAAAATATCAAGAACTTCGCCTAATTGATTTTTTTCAGACTTTATATCATCAAAACCTAGAATATCAGTATAGAAAATTGAAAAGTATTCTTGATACTTTTTAAGATTAATGGAGTCTATTTTTTTGCTTTTGCTTTTAATGTCTTGAATTTCTTTATATAAGTTAAAAAATTCAGCAATTAATTTTGGAGAATTAAAATCATCATTCATGGAATTATAACAATTTTTAATCCATAATTCTGCATCACAATCATTTTCATTTCCAGGAATTATTAATTCTAATTCTTTAGGGATAGTTTTAATTTTTTCATATGCTTTTTCAGACGCGTTTAATGCTTCATCTGATAAATCAAGAGTGTTTCTGTAATGAGCTTGATAAATGAAGAATTTTAGTACCATTGGAGAATAACTCTTTGAAAATATATTGTTTGAACCATTGAAAATTTCAAAAGGTAGTACCGAATTACCAGCTGATTTTGACATTTTTTTTCCATTAAGAGTAAGCATATTGGTGTGAATCCAATAATTTGCAGGATTATTTCCATATACAGATTTTGATTGAGCAATTTCACAGTCATGATGAGGAAATTTTAAATCTAAACCACCTCCATGAATATCAAACTTTTCTCCGAGATATTTATGCCCCATAGCTGAGCATTCAATATGCCACCCTGGAAACCCAGATCCCCATGGTGAACGCCATTTCATAATATGAGATTTATTGGCTTTTTTCCACAAAGCAAAATCTTGTGGATTTTTTTTATCACTTGATCCATCAAGTGTTCTCGATTCATTTATTATATCATCAAAGTTTCTATTACTTAGTTCACCATAATTAAAGTCTTTAGAAAAACTAATTAAATCAAAATAAACAGATCCATTTTTTTCATATGCATAGCCATTTTTAATTATTTTTTCAATCATTTCAATTTGCTCAATTATGTGTCCAGTAGCAGTTGGTTCTATGTCAGGATTTTGTAGTTTAAAAAAATTTAGAATTGAATGAAATTCATTTGTGTATTTCTGCACAACTTCCATGGGTTCAATTTTTTCTATTCTCGCTCTTTTAGTTATTTTATCCTCTGAACTATCATCAGTTAAATGTCCAACATCAGTAATGTTTCTGACATACCTCACATTATAATCCAAGTGTTTTAAATATCTATATATTAAGTCAAAAGAAATAAAGGTTCTACAATTTCCTAGATGAACAGTGTTGTAGACAGTAGGCCCACACACATACATTCCAACTGAATCTTGATTTATAGAATTAAAAACTTCTTTTTTGGATGATAATGAGTTGTATATTTTTAGTTGCTGCTTGTAAGCTGACATTTTATTTCATTGGATTTTTGCAAAGATATGTATTTTAAAAAATTAAATTGTATGTAATAACAGATCTAAATCTTTTGTTAATTAAAGCAGCATAATCAGTAAGTCCAGTGTCAAATAGCTGATAATTCTTTTGAATATTACTTTCAGAAAAACCAAAATCTAAAGTAGAATTTTCAAATTCAAAGCCAAAACCAAACGTAGTTGATTCAATATGGTTAATTTCAGAGTCCAATGGATTATTTTTTCTTATTATTCCACCTCTCAAACTCAAAATACCCAATTTTAATTCTGTTCCAATATTATAATCAATAACATCAGATAAATTTCTATTTAAGTTACTATTAACGCTTTCATAAGTACCATTTAAATTAGAACTAAATTTCCCATTAGAATATTTTTTTGATGTAATATCTAGATTTAAGGCAAGCATATTTTTAACAATTGTAGCAAGTGATATAGTGGTTTTACTTGGGGACCTAAAATTATACTCATAATAATTGATAATATTTGGGTCAATAATATCGGGGTTGTAATCTCCAGATTGTACCTCTAGTTTTTGATATAATTCATCTTCAAATGAGTACCAGGTAGGGGAGTTGAATGAAAAACCAACTCTAAATTTATTTATAAGGTAGATTAATCCAAGTTGAACTGAAAATCCACCACCCTCAATATACAAATCATTATTAAAATCTATATAATTGACTAATGAATCTGTATCATAATTATTTTCAAAAAAATTATTTCTTGATTCGATAGTAATTTCATGAATATTTAAATTCAATCCAAAATGTAATTTATTATTATAAATTGAAGAAAAATTCAATGTAATTTTATTGTTGGAGCCAACTGATGTGATTTCGTTTCTTTGACTTAATCCATCATTAAACTTTGCTAAAGAGTAGAACTGCTTTTTATCCTCATTATAATTTAAAAGATAAGCTTGATATGCAAGAAAAGCTTGTTGTGTAGAGTAACCATAATTATTTCCAAGCCACCTGTAAACACTTTGAATTGTTTCACCACTATTCACGCTAATATTTTCAATTCTTACTCCATTAGCATTATTCAAGAAGAAACTATCAACTGAATTATTATTTCTTCCCTCCACAAGAAAATCTTGATTAAAGGTATTATGTGACTGTGCGTTAATTCCAAAAGAAAACTTATTTATTTTTCCCTTACCATAATTTTTAAAAACATAAATTATACCAGCTTGCCAATAAGTATTTGTGCTATTCACTGAATTTACAGTTCCTTTAAAATCGCTTTCAACTTTGTTATTATCAATTACTATTGAGCCACCAGATCTTGAAAGTTCAAAAACTGATCCCGCAGCTGGATTCTTACTAATAGCAGATAAATTTCCACCTAAAGCGCCAAAAGAATTTCCCATTGATAAAAAGCGAGCATTACCAATCTCTTCTTCAAAAGAATAATTAATTGCGTCGTAAAGATTTTGGGAAACTCCAATAACAGAAAAAAGAAGGAAGTAAAATAAAACTATGTATCGCATTTATCTTGGACCACCACCTCTTGATGAACCAGATGACGATGAACTGCCTCTTCCAATTGAAGAACTACCACCGCTTGAACCACGTGTTGGGCTTGAAATTGAACTTGATGAAAAATTTCTTGATGGAGTTGATGTTGAGCTATTTATTGATGAACTACCTGGATTTGAGTATGATCTAGTGGAAACCCCTGAACTAGAAGATCTACTAATGTTGCTAGAACTACCCTTTCCGCTTAACCTCCAGCCAGCGTTGTTGTTATAATTCGGATTAGCATAATATCTTCTTTCGCTATTGTTATTATTGGTTGAATTTGAATTAGGATTTACATAGTATCTCCTGTTGTTTGATAAAGTTGAGGCATCTTGGTTGTAATTTCTTGAGGAAGTGTTACTGTCTGAAAATCTTGATCCTCTGTTCAAATATATTTTTGAACTCTTCTGAGAATCATTTGCAGATCTTTTGTCTATTAAGTCACCACTACCTGGCTTAGTTTGATAAGTTCGAACTTTGTCAATATCTCCATTATCTCTCTTAACTATAATATCAAATGACTTTACTGATCTTCCGTTATATGTCTTTTCTTCATTTTCGGTGCTGATAAGGTCATCCATTCTTGAGCTACGACCACTACTGTATACTATCACACCACTAGAACTTCCTCTTCTGCCTTTACTGTATGAAACATCTTGACTGTTTCTGTTTGCATATGATCTACTTTCGTAGGAGTTATCATAATAATTTAAATTTCCCCATCTATTATATCCCCATCTATTATATCCCCATCTATTATATCCCCAACCGTAATACATCCATGGGTTGTAACCCCATGACCAATATTTTCCATAACTGTAATAGGGATCCCAGTATGAATAACTGTACCAAGGACTGTAATAGGGATTCCAAAAGTCATAATAACCATATCCAAACATGTAAGGTCTGGAATATCCATATCCATATCCAAAATATCTGTTATAATAAGTTCTAGAAAAATCGAATACCAAGGTTTTTGTATCGGGAATATCTCCCCATCTAGCATTGTTTTCTGTGTATGCAATGTCACTTGAACTTATAAAATCAGTATCTAAACTTTCTGTTATTAATTCATAATTATTTTCAAGTTCTAATTCTTTTACCTTGAAATAGTTCTTGTAAAATTCACCGTTATTAGTTTCAGAGACAACTTCTTGACTTTGGTAGATTCCGTCTGAGGATACAAAAGAACTTGGGCTAAAAGACCCACAGCTCAAAAACATTAGTGCAGTAATTGATAAAAAAGTTTTTTGAAGAAAATTAAATTTGAATGCTTGCATTAATAGATTACTTTTGTTAAATATACGACAAATTTTATGCCAATTTACAGATGTCAAAAAAATTAACAAAACGGTCAGAAGATTATTCTAAGTGGTACAATGAATTGGTTGTTAAAGCTGATTTAGCTGAAAACAGCAGCGTTCGAGGCTGCATGGTTATAAAACCCTATGGTTATGCGATATGGGAAAAAATTCAGCAAGAATTAGATTCAAAATTTAAAGAAACAGGACATTATAATGCCTATTTTCCTCTTTTTGTGCCTAAAAGTTTGTTTGAAGCAGAGGAAAAAAATGCAGAAGGTTTTGCGAAAGAATGTGCTGTTGTTACTCATTACAGATTAAAAAATGATGAAAATAATCCTGGCAAACTAAAAGTCGACGAAAAATCCAAATTAGAAGAAGAACTAATTATAAGACCAACAAGTGAAGCCATTATTTGGAGAACTTATAAAAACTGGATACAATCATACAGGGATTTGCCAATATTAATGAATCAATGGGCAAATGTTGTTAGATGGGAAATGAGAACAAGGTTGTTTTTAAGAACTGCTGAGTTTTTATGGCAGGAAGGTCACACAGCTCATTCAACTAGCGAAGAAGCAATCTCTGAAGCAAGATTAATTAATGATTTGTACGCAAATTTTGTAACTAATTTTATGGCAATACCTGTTATACAAGGTACTAAATCAGAATCTGAAAGATTTGCTGGCGCTGAAGAAACGTATTGTATAGAGGCTCTAATGCAAGATGGTAAGGCTTTACAAGCTGGTACCTCGCATTTTTTAGGACAAAATTTTGCCAAGGCATTTGATGTGAAGTTTGCAACAAAGGAAGGTGGACTGGATCATGTATGGGCTACGTCCTGGGGAGTCTCAACAAGATTGATGGGTGCCTTAATTATGACACATGGTGATGATAATGGTTTGGTTTTGCCTCCAAAATTAGCACCATTTCAAGTTGTTGTTGTTCCTATTTTTAAATCAGATGAGGATCTAACAAAAATCAAATCATATTTGAGTGATAAAATAGAAATTATGAAATCAAATAATATTTCTGTAAAATTTGATGAAAGAAATACACACAGTCCAGGTTTTAAGTTTAATGAATATGAATTAAAAGGAGTTCCAATTAGAATTGCTGTTGGATCTCGTGATATTGAAAATAAAACTATTGAAATTTTTAGAAGAGATACATTAACAAAATATATTATTAGTATTGATAAATTTGTTGAAGAAATTGATTCTCTTCTCGCTGATATTCAAAAAAATCTTCTTGAAAAAGCATTAAAGTTTAGAAAAGAAAATACGTTTATTACCGACGATTACAGTGAATTTAAAAAATTGATTAGATCTGGAGGTTTTGTTCTTGCTCATTGGGATGGAAGTGTGGATTCTGAAGAAATAATTAAAAAAGAAACTAAGGCTACAATTAGATGTATTCCAGAAGAAAATCCTGAAGAAGGAAAATGTATCGTTTCTGGAAAGAAATCAACGAAAAGAGTTGTTTTTGCTAAAGCATATTAATTTTAACATAAATTAATTTTGCATGTTTATTTCCTTTATATAAATTTGCATCGCTAATTTTGGCCCGTT
>MDTE01008015.1_pt1 | contig 15255 bp, 14 predicted proteins | sample 811231 | NCBI WGS metagenome assembly MDTE01 (sample SAMN05326651, study PRJNA326480) | marine metagenome | isolation source: seawater | place: Indian Ocean: Red Sea | collected 2010 | reverse complement strand
TAACTCAATGAATGGGTTATCTTTATTATGTTTGTAAGGAACAATACGAACAACTTGAGTACCTGGTTCAGGTTTCCAAAAGTTTTCTTTTGTTGATGTTGTTGATTGTAGTGTTGCAAGTTTGGATTTTATTGCATTTATATCCATTTATACTTCTCCTGTGTTTTATTGTTTATTGTTTATTATTTATGGTTAACTCGTGTAACCATATAACCTATTTTCTTATTTCCTATAATATATATCAAAAAAGATATATAAGTCAAGCTTTTTTTTCAAATTTTTTCCATTTACCTATTGGACACTCTGCAGTTGCATAATGACACTTGACATTCATAAAACAACCACATTCTGTACATCTACCATCTTTCTTATCTGTATCTGGATTAACTTCATCATATAATAATTGAGGACATTGTTTACATATTTCCCATCTTTCTTGAGCAACCTCTTGAGGAACAATTACATGTTTCCCTTTCAGAAATAATTTCAAACTTTTCCAATGGGTTGTAGCGATATCACGAACCATTTGAGATGTTGGTGGAAGTTTCTTTTCCTTCTCTAACATCTCCTCTGATTCTTTTATCTTTTTTAACTCATCTTCTGTCGCTTCTCTATCAACCGTTGGTTTTGGTTTGAATTTAAAACTCATTTTACTCCGAGATGATTCATCAACTTATCTAATTTTTGTTCAAGAATAGATATTCTATCATTTGGATTTTGTTGTTGATTTTTTCTAGCTTCCCATTGTTTTTTAAATCTATCAACTACCTGTTCAGAAGTTTGAAGTTTAGGTAAATGATTGTTTTCTTCTTTCCATTTGCTATAGTCTTTCTTGAAATTTTCTACTTGTTTTTCATCATCCCAATCTTTTGGTAATGATGGTGCTGGTGATTTTGGTTTGGGTGGTTCAGGTATTTTTTCACCATCAGCCCATTTTTTTATAGTTTCTTCATCTCTAAATCCACATATATAATTACCATTACTACCATCTACTAAAAATGGTGTTCCACATCTTAAATCGTATTTGTTTTCAATTTCTCTATGTAATCCTTGATTATCTTTTTCAGCTACATCTAAACTTAGAATATCATAACCTTCTTTGTTTAATTTTTCTACGATTGGGTCGATTTGTTTACAAAAAGCACAACCTACTGAATTAAAATAATATAATGTTGATTCTTTTTTAGATTTTTTTGTCATAACCTATTTCTCCGTCATTTTTATTGATTAATTTTTTCTATTTTATAAATTCTTGTATTGATTTTATTTAAACCATCCGAATTTGTTACCATTAACATATTCTTAAAATTTTCCCAGGGTATCAGAAACTTTTCATCTAATACTCCATTATTTAAATTTTTGATGCATTCATTTAATGCGTTTATTGTATATAAAGTATTTGAATGTTTTTTTCTATGTAATGAAATAGTTCCCTCTACTTTATTATAATCCACACCATCTTGTGTATCTACATTATATGTACATATTAATTCATTCACATTGTTTTCATTTTGTAATACATATACTTTACTAAATACAATTATATAAGCATCAGTTATTTTTTTAATTGTATCATCAAGACCTTGTTTTGTTGTAAATGTAGCTAGTAGTTGTGATTTCATTATTCTTCTTCACCATCATATATTTCTTTTAATGCATTGTTAAAAACTCTACCCATTTTAGGGTCATTTAAAACTTTTTTACTTATTAAATTTTTATTTATTAAATATTTAATCATACCTTTTTGCCCTTCACCAGTCAAACGATATTTATCAGAATTACCAACTTCTCTTGCTTTTTCCCACTCCTCTTTATATTCTTCTGTTTTATCAGGATTTTCAGCCATTGATAATATAAAACCTCTGTACAAATTGTCAGATGATAATTTTATAGTTCTTCTACCACTCGAATCAGTTAGTCCTCTTTTCATTCCCATCATCATCAAAGTATCTTTTCCTATTTCAGATTTCAATGAAGATATTTTTTGTTTATCTTTTTTATTTTCTGCAACTTTTTTAAATTGTTCTTTAGCTGATATATAACTCTCATCATCATATTTAAATGCGTCATTCAATGTATCAAAATCATACTCTCTTAAATAACCATCATCAAGTAATAAAGCAGCTTTTTGTTTTGTTTGTGAAGATACCACATTAACATCTTCATAAGCTTTCCCCAAAGCTTTAAACTTATCTTCTGATTTATCTTTCTGCGTGTCAACATTTCTTTCAAGAAAATCTTTCATAGACAGATTTGATTTTTTCTGATTTACATTAGTCGCACATATGATTATATTATCATCATGCTCTCGATTTAAATAATCTTCTTCTGTTGGCTGTCCATTATCTTTATTATCAAAAGCTACAGTATGTTCCAAATCAATATTATTTAAATCCAATGGTAAACCTGTATATGGGTCTTGTCCACCTTGTTCCAAAATACATCTCCAAACAAACCTACCTCTCTCCTTATTACCAGGATTTCCTCTTTTTGCTATTAATTTTTCATTTTCATCTTTTTTAATATTCGGGTCATTTCTATCAGATGTTACACTACCATCTTCTTTTTCATAACCTAAAAAATGTTTATTTTTACCAGCATCACCCACTCTACCTTTTCCATTTAAAGCACTTTGTAATGCTTTTGGTAATAAATCAAAAGATGTCCTGATATAATCTTCTGAAACTTTTATTTTTCTTGAATTTCTTACAAACTCTTTTACTTTTTTTGCAGAACCATCACCATAAGATTCTAATAAATACTCCTTATTTTCGGATAAATTCTTAACATCTAAATAACCTAATCTATTTTTTCCAATACCTGAATTAGGTCTTCCCTCATAAATTTGTCCTTTTGCAAAAACATTTGATGATGTGTTTTTTACTTCAGATGGTAACTTTTTAAACGATTCTGCTAATGTGTCTAATTGTTCCAATCGTTTTACTCTGGCCTTATCAGATAGTTCTATAGCTTTCTTTTCTTCAGCTGATAGATATTTTTCAAAATTATTTAATTCCCCTTTTATATCAATAGAATCTTTTTTAGGTTTTTCCTTTTTATCTTGTTTCTTTTTAGCATCTTGAGCTTTTTGACTTTTAGGATGTTTTTTAATATAAGCTTCTTGTTCTTCTGGTGATAATTTACTCCACCATTCTTCATCTTCATTTATCATATTTTTAATAACTTCATATATGACTTTATTTGGTAAATTTAATTCTTCCATTGATTCACGAAGTTCTTGAATGTGTTGTGCGTTTTTTGGGTTAGGCATTCCATCGTGAACACGATATGCCCATTCTACTAATATCTCTTCTATGATTTCTGAAATATGTTTCATATTATAACCTTTTTGTAATATCCTTCATATCACCATAATTTAAACCCATTTTGGATTTAGTGTAATGTTTATTTTTCTCTAAAATTGATTTTATTCTTTTCAAAGTTTCCACTCCATCTTCGTTAGAAAAGTCAAATAGGAAACTATCATATCCATATAAAACCAATTTAGTCTTCTTATTATATAAATAGTCTTGAATTAATAAAATCTTCTTAATATTTGATTCTGTCTCATAAGCTTGTATCAAATAATTAAAAAGTTTGTTTCTATTCAAATCTTCATAATTATTAAATAATAGTTTCCGTCTATAAATATCAGTAAAAACACAATTATGTGTATTTATTTCATTCCATTTTTTATTTATGTAATTATATACTTTATCAAAAAATGGTACTTTTTCTCTTGTTTCTTTGTCAATTCCACCATATAATAATCTAAAACTTCTTTGTTTTGACTCTTCATATGAACAACCATAGTGTTCTGCAAGATGTTCGTGAACCGAATCTTCACCAAAATCATAATCAACCAAATCAGCAATCAATCTCAAATGATAAGCATCAAAGTCAAACTCTACTAAATAATCATTTTCAGATACAAACCCTTTTCTTTTTTCAGGTGGTAGAGCTGCAAAGTTTACAGAACCAAAGGAATTACTTGGACGACCTGTTGTTGTCCATAGATTGTAATTTGAATATAATTTACCATTCGATATGTGTTTCTTCACTCTGATGTCAAATATATCACATATGTCATCTGAAACCTTAATACCATTCTTCTCAATTGAACCAAAGGCTTTAATAACATCATTCATATATTCATCATTCTCACCCGTATATGCTCTAGCCATTCCTTCATAGATGTCTCTACAATACTCATTGTGTTTGCTTAAAGGTACAATCTCATTAAGTTTTTTTACATTGTAGTATTTATTTGACAGGAAATCTATTGCATTATTGGATATATGTTTCTCAAATGGTTTACCTGTTTCATTCCACCATATGAAGTTTTTATCCACAACATCTTTAAATTCATAAAAATGATTCAATAGTTTTTTATCAGGAGTCATAACTAATTCTTCATCTAACCATTTATAATCTTCCATAAATTTATCCGAATCAGGATGTTTTTCTATTATAAAGAATGGTTCTTCTGCAGATTCTGGTTGACACCATAGGGCTGATAATCCATTATTTTTATGTAATGGATGTAAATTAGGGTCTGAAAATATGGGTATAACCGTATACATTACTATTTAATATACAACCTTTTTTAGTTAAAAACAAGCTTTTTTTAATCATACTTCTTAATACTATTTTTGTCTTTATCCCATTCTTCAGCATCCCATCTGTTGTCCGTTGCATTAATATCATAATTCTCCAATGCTATTGATGTAGGGAGAACAGCCCAAAACATAGTTCCCCCTGTTTCTTGATGTTCCGACTTCTCATTAATAACAAGATGAACTTTTTCACCAGGGTTATATACACCTTGTACAGTTGGAAATGCAGTATTTTTCCTTCGACCAACAGTTCCCCAATATCCATACCCATCATATCTATCTACACCACCCCAATATGCATATACTGGATTAGTTATCATAATAGAAGCTTCTGCAAAAATTTCAAATGAGAAAAACTTACAATAATATGGATCAAATCCCAAATCAGCAGCTGTAAGTAATTTAAGATTTATCATATATCCTCTTAATGTTTCAAAATTCAAATTTACGATAACTTGAGTGGTACGAATGTTAGAATTATAACCTCTTGAATGGACTGATGGGGGTTTATCCATATATTTAGCTACAGGATAAGTCCACCATGCCTTATGTTTCGCTGAGTTACCTCCTTTCCAACCACTTGGTAAACATCCACCTTTATGTTGATAAGCTGTGCTGTCATAATCGGAGAAACCTGTTCCACATCTATGAAAATTATAATTATTCTTATGTTGGCCACCATGTTTACCCATTTTATAAGCACAAGCAAATCCAGCTGACTCTTTCTCATCTCTGAAAGCCATATTATCGTTAATATCAGATGTAAGAAGTTGTCCACCTTTAAGTGCAGCAGGATTTAATACAGGTTCTGGTGGAATACTTTCATCTTTCTTTGGAGTAGGAGCTGCTAAATTACAAACCGATTTTACTTGTTCATCATTAAAACCTTCATTCCTTAATAATTTTTCTAAATTCATTCTTTTGATTGTAGTTTCAGACTCTAATGCTACTGCAGACATATTTGTGTCTTCATATCTGTGTGGACTTACTACAAATTGTGTTTCTAAAGATGTATACCACCCATCAGTACCAACCTCATGTGATATACCCATAATTTGAAAATAAACAGAACTAAGATAGACTTCAGGTAAATAATCAACTCTAAATATATCACCTGGTTTTAAAGATGATATACCATAAGTAGTTAATTCTAATTTAATTGGTAATGGTACTGCTTTAAAATATTGTTCGCTGTCTTCAGATGATTTTAGTTGAATATTACCCGTCCTTAAATATGTTGAAAACTCATCAATATCGTCAAAAACTGGTACACCATTATTAGCTAAAGTATCTAAAGCTACCTGCATTCTTGTTTCAGTTGAATGTGGTTTTGTATCCTCAGCAGCAGCTTTTTTTATCTCATTGCGCGCAGCTTCAATATTGTCCTCTAAAGTTGGTATTACCCCTATTTTAGTTGTGGCTACATGAACTCCATCAGATGTTAACGATGGAATTATTCCTCTTCTTCTACCTTTAGGTTTAATAAGTTGACTCTTTTTATAATATTCTGCTTTTTTAATATTATCAAGATTATCTGAATCCATAGCTGCAATATTATATGAACCCATATCAGGTAAATACTTAAATCCAATATCGTTAATATTATCAACTACAGCTTCTGGATCACTACTATATTTACTTAAAAGACTTTGTAAAACAGATTGTCTTTCTAGAATATGACTTGCTTTAATCATTTTTGTAGGTGTACCTGACATAGCTTGAATTGCATACATACTCCCTATTTCACCATCAGGCATTTCTAAAGAAACATCATAACTTTTTACTATAGAATTTTTACTCATAACATTAAATACAAATAAATCATCATAATCCGCTTTTCTTTCGTTTTTAGTAGTACCAATTAATGAATGAGAATAATTTCTATCATTGATTTTCAATATATTTTCTTCTCCTACGAGTTTCCAATTCCAAGCTCCCATAGAGTGTTCATTTATTGTTCCTAATATGTCCTCGACAATATCTCTAAGTGTTTCATTATCTTCCTTTGTAAAAGCATCTTTCACAATTTGTATATTAACAAATACTTCTCTAATAGGAATTCTATGATGATACCTATCGTAACTTGTAATCAGAGACTTTTCTGGTATTTCCGATGGGTTTAGACCACCTGACAGATAGCCCAGCCTACTCGAGTAGGATGATCCTCCAGCAAAATAATCAGCTGATCCTTTTCGAAAATTGCCCAATAATTCATTTTCTAATTTTCTTAATTCCTTATATAATTGGGAATACCTTCCTAAATTTATATCTTTATATTTTTTATTATAGTGTGGTTTTTTCGCAAATTCTGCAGCTCTTTCTTTACGATTAAGACCTGATTTTTGCATTTGAAAATTGTTGCCGAAAGGGTGATTATAACTAAAATCCCAAAAATCTGGAAGAATGAAAGGTGGTGGTTCAGTACCTTCTAAACCTTGTGCAGTATAAAATCCATCTGTGACAGTTGTAAAACCGTCACTCGAATCCATCTTGACAGCCATTTTTCCATCATCATCATCTGAATTTATATTTGTAAGACTATCACCATGCCCAAAAAATTTATTAAAAATCCTATCTTCTAAAAGTCCCCAAGATATATAAGAATCATTATTATCATTCCTTTGTACAAATAAACCAGCCATTATAGACATAGGACCTGGGCGTAATATATCTGCACCAAATGAATCTGATACAGCTTGTTCCATCAATTTCTGAAATTTTACCTGATCTCCAGCAGCATTAGTAGTATTAGCTAATGTATCTACAGCATTAATTAAAGATTCTCTTTCTTCATTACCTGCATAATTATATAGTTGTTCATAAAATATCAAACTATCCATTTCAAACTCAAATTTAGCGTTTTCTAATACGGGATTATTTGTACTATATTTAGGATACAATAATAAAGATTGATTTTTTGATGTTATTTCTACACTACATTCAACTGAACCATTTTCTAATATTTTTGATTCATAACCAGTGACTATTCCATTAATTGTTTCAACATCCCCCCTACATTTAGCTACAAAACCATCTTCATCTACACCTTTGCTTTTACCTGCCACTCCATATAATTTATGTTCTACATTAACACTATCAGGAGTTTTTTCACCCGCTTTGTCAGTAGGAAGTGAAAGTATCTCTCTTGGATCATACAGTGGTATTGGATTTCCCTCCGCATCTTTTAATGCATCCCAACCAAAATCAACAAATACATGTGCTCCTGGTCTCATAAAGAATTTATTATATATTTTATCGTAATCTGCAAAATTATGAACTATAAAACTAACTTCTGTTTTTTTAATAGTTCCTAATGTACCTTCTGTTTCGCTTGAAACAGATGTTATACCAGCAGCTGGTTTTAAAAATTTATTATTATCATCTATAACATTGTGTTCATCTGGAAATACAGCTTGATGTAAGTTATGTTCAGAATCCTGTTGTGAATCTAATGGATTTTGTGTTTGGACTGTCGATAAATTATTAGTTCCGATGACATAAACATTTCTATCTAATTCTTTATATTTGATTTTTTGTAAAACAGTTTGTGCTGCGGTTAATTTTTCATCTCTTTTTGCGGTTTCTTCTGCATTTAATGCTTTTTTAAGTCCTTCTACTCCTACTTTTATGTCATCTTTTAACTGAAATTCTCTCTCGTTTACTAAAGCAACCGCAGTCCACATTCTAGCAAATGGGGTTCTTGAAGATAAGTCACCTTCCATTTCAAAATTACTAGAAATTAATTCATTGTATTTATATTTTGAAGTTCTATCATCGGGATAATTTGAAGTAATTGAATCTGTAGGTTTTACATTACCTTCAGCAACATGTTGTCTTGCTTCTAATTTTTTCTTTATTGAAGTTGGTATGTCAGAACCAAATACTCTTTTATTTATCATTTTTAAAACCCTTTAGCAAATTCCGTGTCAACTGGTATCCTTAAAGATGTTCCAGCTGGAATGTTATTTGTTTTCAAATTGTTCACCCTAGCTACAAACCACCATAAATCAGAATTACCATAAAATTCATACGCTAAATTATCACATCTATCACCCTCCTGGGAAATAAAATATTGATCAGTGTCCCTTTCAGGTACTTTTTTATAAATAGTAGTTGAATAAGAATTTTTATTATTTTTTACTGATGTTATTTCTGTATGTCTATATCTTGGCATTATTAAATTCCTCCATTAACTAAATGTTTTGATTCATCTCTCTCATTTGCTTGAATTCATTTCTTAATTCTTGTTTAGCTCTCAAAGCACTTTCAGATTCCTTTTTAGTTTTTTTAACTTTTTCAGCCTTATCTGCTGCAGTCTCTTCTCTTTTTTCTTCAAAAGTTTCTTCAAATCCATAAAATTGATATTCATTTGAAGCATCACCAGTGTATAAACCTGGAACTTCACTATGTATAACTTTATATGTTATATTTACTGTAACAAATTTTGGAACTCTTACTCCCTTTTCAGTTTCCCAAGTTGATTCTTCAGGTATTGAATAACTTAAAGATTCAATAAAACCTAACAATTCATTATTCATTTTACCAAATAAATCACCCAATCTAAATTTAGTTAATGGTGGTTTCATTCTTGTTTTAGTTACTGGTTTTATAATATTACCACTACTATCTCTTTGTGTTAAATTATCAGATAATAAATTATCTTTAGCATATTCAGGATAACATAATGAAGTCAATCTATTTAATTTTTTATAAATCGCAGTTAATTCTCTTCTTGTTTGTGCATGAAGTTTTAAAGTAAATGCTAAAGATCTTGTTGCATTTTCATAAGTATAAACAGGTTCACTTCTACCAACATAAGTATGTTCTGCCCAAGATGGACCAACATCTTCAGTTATTCCCTCTAAAAATGCTCTAAAAAATATATAAGTTTTATCTCTTAAATCTTTAAAATAGAGGGGCATTCCTTCTTTTTTAGCATCTACATTAAAGTCAAGTTTATGCAACTTTGGATCAGGAGTTCCATTTTTTGTTCCAGCTGTTAAACCTCCCTCATTACTTAATGTATCACCTTTAATCATTTCAGCAAGAGTCATCTTATCACCAGAAGATACTCTACCTACTTCTCCACTTAAACCAAAAAAACCTCCACTGTCATCACCCCTGTCTACAGTGTTACCATCAATATCTTTTCCAGCACTTGTAAATGTATTTACTAATTTATATCCAGGTAAAGATCCAGGTGGCTCCATAATATCAAATATCCCACCTGTTTCACCATACCCCCGAGTCCAACCAGATTTCATTAAATAATTTGGAACACCTTGTCCAATAAGTCGAGATCCAACTCCATTTAACATCGCTAATGGATTATATCCAGCATTAAATCTTTGAGGAACTTTAACTAACCTATCACCATCTCTAACAACACTTGAAGCTATACCAAGATGAGCATTTTTCATTCCAAGTTCAAATAAACCTGCAGGTGAAGTTAAATAACTACCTATTCTTTCTACATCAGTTAATGCCCTTAAAGCTGGAATTAAACGATTACCTTGATTTGTCAATCTTCCTTCTGAACCAATTTTACTTATAATATATGGTTCACTTTTATTTCCAAGAAGAACATTTCTTGATGGACTAAATAGACTTGATCTTGGACTGTTACCTCCTCTAATATCTAATTTACCTGAAATATTTGGATTACCATACTCAAATGGTTGATATGGATTACTACTTCTTGGAACTGGATTCTTTGGTGTTTTTGAAGTATGTACACTATTATATAAATCAGGCCACCCATGATTTTTTAAACTATCTTTAGGTTCACTTTTAAATTCACCATTAATAAGATTATTTATTGGTGTATAATTTGTTGGAAATGAAGGTTTTTCATTTGTTTTTGTTTCTAAATTAACAAGTGGTGATACTGAACCAGGGTTAATTTGTAAAAATGGTGAAAGATTGTCAAGTTCACTATGTTCTGGTGGGTGTGGTGCTAAATCTCCCCAACCTCCCCCATGCCTTCCACCAATTTGAGGCGCGTTGTTTCCAACACCTTCAGCAAATATACTTTTTAAATGTTCTAAACCCATTCCGCGTCTCCTATCCTCTCAGACTTTCAAATTTTGAACCAACTCGTTTACCCATTTGTTTTGCAGCTGTTCCACCAGTACCAAAATATGATGCCATATCCTTTCTAAGTTGTGACATTTCACCTTTTAATTCTTTATTTTGTCTTTCTAAACCAGAGGTATCTACATTAGTTACATTTGTTGATCTTGTAGCTCCGTTTTTCACAGCAGCTTGTTGTTTTTCTAGCATTTCTGTATCTTTTTTATTTAAAATTGTTTCACCTTTATGTAGTGCAGCTACTCCATCTTGTTTTACACCAGCTAATGGCGTACCAGTTTCAAATGCTCCCATAAATCCAGCAATTGCAACTCCCAAAGCAACTAATCCAGCTATAGCTATTGCCCAACCTATAACAGGTATAGCTGATGCTGTTTCTGCTGCCGCCTCTGCACCTTCAGCTGCAGCTTTAGCTAAAGAAGCTTTAGCAGCTCTTCTATCTGCCATTTCTTTTTGGATTGTCGCATAAGTTTGCAATATAGTTTTAGCTGTCAAGAATGACATATAAAAAGCTAATAATGGTACTAACAGATTCGCATCATTTAATATTGATACAAATCCAGTAAAAGCTCCAACTATCCCTTCAACAGCTGGACCAAGACTTTCAGCCAATTCCATCCCTAATGCTTTAAGATTAGCTAAAAGTTCCGCAACATTTGTTAATGTTTCTTTTGGCACCATATTTTTAGTTGTTGCTTTTTCTAATTCACCAGCCAATGATACTTGTTCTTCTTGTTTATTTACAAGTTTTTGTAAATCACCAAGTTCCATCCCCATCGCTTTAGCAAGTGATCTTCTCTGAAGTACATTCATTTTATTAAATTCAGCCGCGCTTCCAACTTGCTTTAATATTTCTTTTTGAACTCCTTCCAAATCTCCAGCTAAAGCAGCCTCTCTAGCTTTCTGTAAATTAACTTGTCTACCCATCATAATTGACGCTTCAACTTCAGCATTTAATGAAGATTGAAAATCTAATAAACCTTCAGCCGCACTTCCTACTTTATCTAAACTTATTCCAAGTTTTCTTGCTTGAATAGCAGCTCTTAAAACATTTTCACCACCATCTTTTGCAAACTTAGCAAACATTTCAGTATTATTAGCTACATCTTTAAGAACTACATTTGGCGCAACTCCATTAGCTGCAGCTAAAGCTTCAGTAGATTTCAATAAATCCATAGCCATACCAGATGTCATACCTTGAGTTTCTGTAAATATTCCCATCAATTTGGTACTATCTTCTAAAGCTAATCCAGTTGATTTAGATAAGTCACCAACTTCTTGTGACATCTCTGCTGCTTTTTGAAAACCTATTCCAAATTCAGCTGACAATTGTTTTGTAGTACTTAAAGCATCTTTACCCTCTAATCCCATTTTTGTAAATTCTTGTGAAGCTCCAGCTAAATCATCTCTGAATTCTGTCACACCTAAAGCACCAAATTCATTAGCAATTGCTTCTTGTTGAGCAGTGAATGCCATTAATATTGCTATACTCGCAGTAAGTGGATTCATTATTGCATTTTTAATTGTATCACCCATACCACCAGTAATACTATTTGCTGTTTCCATACCTTTTTTCATTAAACCTTGTACCTGTAATCTTTTTCTCTCCGCACTTAAAACTTTTAGTGTTCCCTGTAAATGTTCTGCTAAATCCTCATTTCCAGATTCGATAGCTTTTCTTAACTCATCAGATATATCTCTTCTAACTACAGCTAAATTTTCTAAAGTGTAATTTTGTTGAACGATATCATCATTAATTTCATTTGTTTTTTTCGCTAAATCTTTTGAAATTTTATTATCTTGAAGTAATGCTTTTGTACTTTTTGCCTGGTCTTGAACTGATTTCAGTAGGTGTTTTTGGAAACCAAATCTATCTTTACCACTTACAGCTAATTTTTTTTCCGCTTTAATAGCCATATCCAAAGATTTATTAGTCTCTTTGTATGTATCTGTAAGTTGAGCTTCAAGTCTTAAAATCTCTTCTTGTGCTTTTTTAGATTCCTTTAAGGCTGTAGTTCTCCTATTATCTTGTTGATAGATTTGATTTTGAAGTTCGGCTTCTTGATAGAGAAGCTTTATTCGTTCTTTTATTTCTTTTTCAGGTGCAGCCATCTTAGTCTACATTAATACCTTTTTTAGCCATCCTTTTTTGTACTTTTTGAAAATGACTTATTGCATCATCATAGTCTTTATAAAAACCTTTAACTAATTTAGCTATGGCAGGATTCTTTAAAGCTTTTTTCTCTTCGGGTGATAATTTTAATTTTTTTGATTTACCAAAAGAAAGCAAAGCTTTAAATATATTAAATAATTTATTTTCAACTAAAACATTCTTTTGATTCATATATGATTTTTTCTTTGACATAATACTCTCCTAATTAGATGTATCTATTCATATATAAATATCAAATTTGTTAAAAATTATCTTTTAAATCTTGGATTTGTGGGTGGTCGTGAGATTTTTGATTTACTTTTTTGTTGAGCTTTTTCCATATGTTCTTTTTCTGTCTTTTTAGCATCAACTAATTTATTATAATAAAATTTTCTTAAATATACAGGCATATCATATACATCAGAATGTATAAAACCACCTTCAGAGTAATACACGAGTTGAAATATCTGCTCGTGAATTTGTAATTTATCCTCCGGCCTTAGGCCAAAAAAAGTTTACCGTCATTGGTATCACTACCTTGACGGTTTCTCCTTCTATATCTATTTCCTGTGAAAGATCAATGTCAGGTGAAATTCTATCTAATTCTTCTCTAAAAAACATTGAATCTCTAGCCAACATATTTATTGCAGTTTGATTGATTGTAGATTGTGAATCATCACCATCAACTTCTTTTATTAAATATCTTAATCGTGTAGTTAATTCAGGTGCAACACCAGTACCTATTTTTTTAGAAGCTTTTATATCCTTATCAATTAACAATTCTTCTTTACCTGTAAGTAAACTATATTTAATTTTCTTTTTAGATATTGGAAGAGTTAGTTCAAATAAATTTTCAGTTACATTTGTATCCATTTCTTTAAATGGACAATCAGCAAGATTAAATGTATGTTGTACTTTTTGATTATCATTAGGATTTATAACCTCACAAGTATATTCTGGTCCATATGCAAGTATTCTAGCAGCAACCATTATAGCATTTTTATCACCAATTAACATATCATCAGTATGAACACCTTCTGTTAAGATAAGTGAGTTTATTAACTTATCTATAACTATACCCTTTTTGATAAGATTTTGTGATGTTAAAATATCTTCTTCTTTTGCTGTCATATATTTAATTTCAAGTTTACCACTCGATAGTGGTGAATCTTTTGGATATAATTTACCTTTACTAGGTAAATCAATTACTTCACTTGGAAACTTTTGTTCGTCTGCCATTTTATACCTCCGTTGCTCTTCTAAACCAACCTACCCAAAACTTTTCTTGGTTTGGTTTGTCTATAACTATGTTTGCAAATCTTAAAACTCTGTATGCTCTTACCCTGTCTAAACTGACATTTTGTATAGCATTTATTGTTTTTGGTCCTATACCACCATCTACTTCTATTTTATTTTTTGTTGTAGAATTAGCAGCCTGTTGTAAAACCTTGACAGCTCCTCTTCTACCAAAATTAACACACATATCAAAATAAATATGTCTTAATTGTGGAGGAACTGAATCACATTTTGCAGGTCTCCAATAATCTGTATGATATATGTGTTTAGCTTGTTCTTTGGTAAGATTTTTTATATCGACATTAGGATACCATCTTTTAGCGATTCCAAAGTTGGTTTCACCACCAGCATCATCAGGGTCGTTTACATAACCACCTTCGTGTTCTAAAACTTGTTCTATTATTTCGTTAAATGTAGTTTTCATAACTTATTCATATATAAATATATATAAAATAAAAAAACCCTCGATTTTTATTTCAAGGGTTTTTGTTATATCTTGTTTTATCTATTAGAATTTAAGTATAGCATAATCATATTTTAATGTACAAGTGATTTCAACAGGAGTAGAATCTTCAAATGATAAATCACCGAAATTAGCTGATTGAATATAAGCACCAACTAATTCCCACTCTTCAACCACATCACCAACAGGTCCTACCATATTGAATGTTATATTTTTCTTATAAAAATCAGAATATCCATCTCTACCAGTTACTGATTCGTGGGATAATCTAACCCATTCCATAACTTGTTGAGCTGCACTTGGTACAATTGGATCATAAAGAGTTATATCTATTGGTTGCCATCTTGATTTACCTTTAACATATCTTGTAACATTCATATGTTCTAATACTACTTCATCTGATTCAAGTGTTGGTCTAGTCATAGCTTTAACTAAATAGGCATTTATACCTTCAATATTCATAATAAATCTATTTTTAAGTTTAGGCTCCCAATTACTAAACATTATTTGATTCGGTTCTAATAATTCTCCTGCTGCCATATAATTTCTCCTAATATGTAAGATTGTGAAACTTAATTCTTCATATATAAATATCAAAAAATATAAAAAAAAGGGATTTATATTTCAAAATCCCTTTT